>Ga0210389_10000479_pt1 | contig 37143 bp, 34 predicted proteins | sample IncBWH28OmetaG_FD_160127 | JGI IMG/M metagenome (GOLD analysis project Ga0210389, IMG submission 160127) | Forest soil microbial communities from Barre Woods Harvard Forest LTER site, Petersham, Massachusetts, United States - Inc-BW-H-28-O ... | reverse complement strand
ACCGCTCCGGCGTAGTCGAACCGGACATTGTTCGTTTCGGCGTCCAGCACGCCGATCGCGATGGCGTTGGCGCCGCCTGAACCGACCGGAGAATCGAACAGCGCCTCCACAATTCCGGTAACGGAGTCGGCGGCCTGCAAGGCGGTATCGAGTTGCACAAACGCGGTAGCAACCTGGGCTTCGGCGTCGCTTGACCGTCGGCTCTCACGTTCCCGGGCAGCCGCCGACAATCGTGCCGACACCCGCTCGACCAGCTCGTGCGACCGAAACGGTTTAGGCAGGTAGTCATCGGCCCCGCCGGCGAAGCCTTCACTGACGGCCTCCACGCCGGCACGGGCGGACAGCATGAGGATCGGTGTGGCCGCCAAGTCGGGATCGGCGCGGATGGCCGCGACGAGGCTGAAGCCGTCGAGCCGCGGCATCATCACGTCGGTCACGATGGCGTCTGGGCGAAGCTCTCGGGTGGTGCGCAGCGCTTCCTCGCCGTCGGCAACCAGGACCGTTCTCCAGTGCGCCGACAAAACTCGCTCCAGGTGGGCCCGCATGTCGGCGTTGTCGTCGGCGACCAGCACCAACTCCCGCTTGTCGTCACTCCACGCGGCGGCGGTCGGTGACGCTAACCACTGATCTGCCTCGACGACGTAGGGACTGTCTTCCAAACCGGCGGGTCGAAGCTCGACCGGTGTGCCGTCGACTGATCTCGGCAGCCGGATCGTGATGGTGGTGCCGTGGTCGAGTTCGCTGGCGATCTGCACGGTTCCGTGCTGCAGCTCCACCAGGCCGTGCACCAGCGACAAGCCGATTCCAGTCCCCTCGACGCTGCGGCCGCGCGCGTTCTCGCCACGAAAGAACCGCTCACCCAGCCGTCTGAGGTCCGCCTGCGCAACACCGACGCCGGTGTCGCGGACGGCGACGCGACATTCCGCGGATTCGCTGTGTACCTCAATGGTGATCGATCCCCGCATAGTGAACTTGACCGCGTTCGACAGCAGGTTGAGCATGACGGTTTCCCACATGCCGGGATCCACGTCGGCCAACACGCGATCGCAGTCGAGGATCAATTCGAGTCCCGCGCGCTCGCACAATTCGCTGAACGAGGACGCGACATGCGACGTCAACGCGCCCAAATCGGTACACACGAACTTCGCGGTCGCGCGCCCCGCTTCTATCCGCGAGAAATCGAGCAGGGAGTCGACCAACCGTTGCAGGCGTTGTGCATTACGCCGCGCCGTGCTCAACCGATCCGTCAGCGCCGCGTCCGAGCCGGCCTCTGACAGCGCATCGTCGAGCGGGCCCAGTAGCAGCGTCAGCGGAGTGCGGAACTCGTGGCTGACATTGGTCAAGAACGCCGTCTTCGCGCGGTCCAGTTCGACAAGCGCATCTCCGCGTCGCCGCTCCTGCTCGTATGAGACCGCCGAGGCCAGCGCGGAGGACAACTGGTCGGCGAGCAACTGGCAAAAGCCCCGATATTGCGCATTGAGAGGGCAACGCGGATTGGTTCCCACCACCAGCGCGCCGGTCGTCGAAACCTCGCCCAGCGGCAACACCAGCGCCCGGTCCGGGTGATCGCCCTGCAGCACTTCGTCGATGCCCGGTATTACCGAGACGACGTCCGCGATGAGCCGTGTCTCCGCACGTGACCGCTGAGTGGGATCCCAGTCGGTCAATTCCCCCAGCGTGCGCGGCAGCAGCGGCAGCACCGATGCTGTGGCTCCACGCAAGGTGATCTCAGCGGCCGCTCCATCACCCTCGCCGTCACCGACGTAGACGGCGACAAACGGCAGATCCGCGGGCTGCTGGGCGCACGCCGAGACGGCGGCACTCACCGCATCATCGACGGTGCGGGTTTCCATCGTGGCGGAGGCCACCGCATTGAGCACGTGCAGGCGGCGCTCACTGAACACCCGATCCGTGGTCTCGGCGACCGTCGCGACGACTCCGTACACGACTCCGCTGTCGCCGAACAGCGGGCTGTAACTGAAGGTGAAATACCGTTCCTGCCGTCGGCCGCCGGTGATCACCGGCAGCAACAGGTCATCAACCCAGACCGCCTTGCCGGTGTCGATCACGCTGGCGATCATCGGGCCGATGTCGTCCCAGATGTCCCACCACACCTCCTCGCCACGCCGTCCTAACGCCGACGGGTGCCTGTTGCCGAGGATCGGAATGTAGGCCTCGTTGTACATCGTGAACAGATCCTGCGGGCTCAACCACAGGATGATCGGAAACCGCGACGTGAGCGTCGTCGCCACCGTCGTCCGCATCTCGGCCGGCCAGTTCGCCGGCGGCCCCAACGGATGTGCGGCCCAGTCGAATTCGGCGAAAAGCTGTCCCATTTCATCGCCCAATGCGACCGCTGCAATGAGGTCGGGGGGCAAATCCGGTGGGTCGCTGGGCCGGCCCGCGCGATGGTCTTCGGTCATGGATCTCCGCGGCCTTGCAGCGCGTCCGGATACGTCCGGTAGACCGCCAGCGTCTTGTCCAGCTTCGTCACTTCGATCGGGTTGACCACTATGCGGTTGCTGGCGATCAGCCGCACCGGCGTCCCGGCTTCGAGCCCCTGCTGGTGGCATTCGAGCACAGCGTTCAAGCCGGCACTGCCGAAATACGCCAGCTCGTCCAGATCGATGATGAGCAGCCGCTTCGCGTGGGCCGCGGCCTGGCACAGCGCGGCGTTGAGTTGGGAGACGAGCTGTTCGGCGGTGTTGGAGTCCACTTCGCCCTTGGCGCTGACAACGACCGCCTCCGAGCGGACCTCACAGTCGACTACCAACGATTCCATGCTCACCCGCTTCGATACGTCCGGCCGTGGACCGCCGCAGCGGAGTCGACCGTAAGCCGAAACGCGGTGTCGACCCGCCGTTTCCGGCCGACCCGTCGTCTAAAGTGTACCGAGCTTAACGTGATCGCCGTTTTCTGCTTCAGACACCGCGAGGATGCGTTGGTGCACCGTCAGCAGAAGGTGATCGAACGCGCTTTGCACATCCGCCGCCGGTGCTGGCAGCGCCGGTATTTCGGCGACCAATTGCTTGGCCAGCTCGCGCAGTTTGATGTTGGTCTCCTGCGATCTCCACCGCAGCACTCCGAAGGCCTGATCGGCGCTGACCCGGTAAACGGCCATCAGCACACCTTTGGCCTGCTCAATCACCGCGCGCGCCTCCACGAGGTCCGGCAGGGCCTCGTCGATGACCTCCCGCCGGTTCTCGTCGAAGGTGTTGGTGAGGTCGATGTAGTAACCGGCTGTCCCCACCACCGCACCCGTCTCGTCCAACATGCGGTCAGCCACCACGATCGCGTCGTGCACGACTCCGGCGGTGTCGATGAACCGGTGACGGCTGGAGAACGATCTCCGGGAATGCAGGGCGCGATCGAGTAGATCTTGGACATGGGCCCGGTCGTCCGGATGTTTGTGCGAAAGCAGCAATTCCGTCGTCGGCACTACCGAGCCCGGTTCGTAGCCGTGCATACGGGCCACCTCGTCGGACCATTCCCAGCGCTGACCGACGAACCAGAAGCGGAAGGTGCCTACGTTGACGTTCTTGCCGGCGCCGTCGACCACCGGCCGCATGTCAGCGCCGATGTCGCCGATGTCGTGGTGGGTCGGGGCAGTGTCGTGCACCCCAAAAATCATTCCATCGCCGACAGCACCCCGCCAGTCCGGGCGGGACTTCGCGGCCTGGCTGCGCTAGCGTGGACACAGCCGGCGACGACGCGTACCGCGCAGCGGTTCGAGGAGGAGCGCGGCAATCGAACACCGTCCTGAATACACGCGGGAGCGCACGCCGACTGCGCTGAGAGGACGGCTTGGGGCCGTCGACCGTAGGAACCTGACCGGGTAATGCCGGCGTAGGGAGATGAAAATGACCGTTACAGTCGAACCGTCCGTCACCACCGGGCCGATCGCGGGCAGCAGCAAGGCTTACCGCGAAATCGATGGGGCGCCCGGCGCCCGGGTGCCGTTCCGGCGGGTGAACCTGTCCACCGGAGACCACTTCGACCTCTACGACACCTCCGGGCCGTACACCGATTCGGACGCGGTGATCGACCTGAAGGCTGGACTGCCGCCGCGACCCGGCGTGGTCCGCGACCGCGGCACTCAGCTGCAGCGGGCCCTTGCCGGCGAGATCACCGCGGAGATGGCTTTCATCGCCGCCCGCGAGGACATGCCCGCCGAGCTGGTGCGCGACGAGGTCGCCCGCGGCCGCGCGGTGATCCCGGCCAACCACAACCATCCCGAGAGCGAACCGATGATCATCGGCAAGGCGTTCGCGGTCAAGGTCAACGCCAACATCGGCAATTCGGCGGTGACGTCGTCGATCGCCGAGGAGGTCGACAAGATGGTGTGGGCCACCCGCTGGGGCGCCGACACCATCATGGACCTGTCCACCGGCAAGAACATTCACGAAACCCGAGAGTGGATCCTGCGCAATTCGCCGGTGCCGGTCGGCACGGTGCCGATCTACCAGGCGCTGGAAAAGGTCAAGGGCGATCCGACGGAGCTGACCTGGGAGATCTACCGCGACACGGTGCTCGAGCAGTGCGAGCAGGGTGTGGACTACATGACCGTGCACGCCGGCGTGCTGCTGCGGTATGTGCCGCTGACCGCCAAGCGGGTCACCGGCATCGTCAGCCGCGGCGGGTCGATCATGGCTGCCTGGTGCCTGGCGCATCATCGGGAGTCGTTCCTGTACACCAACTTTGCCGAACTCTGCGACATTTTCGCGCGGTACGACGTCACCTTCTCCCTCGGCGACGGGCTGCGGCCGGGGTCGATCGCCGACGCCAACGACGCAGCGCAGTTCGCTGAGCTGCGCACCCTGGGCGAGCTGACCAAGATCGCGAAAGCCCATGGCGCACAGGTGATGATCGAGGGGCCGGGACACATCCCGATGCACAAGATCGTCGAGAACGTGCGGCTGGAAGAGGAGCTGTGCGAGGAGGCCCCGTTCTACACGCTGGGCCCGCTGGCCACCGACATCGCGCCGGCGTACGACCACATCACCTCGGCGATCGGCGCGGCCATCATTGCGCAGGCCGGCACCGCGATGCTGTGCTACGTGACCCCGAAGGAGCATCTCGGGCTGCCGGACCGCAAGGACGTCAAGGACGGGGTGATCGCCTACAAGATCGCAGCGCACTCGGCGGACCTGGCCAAGGGTCACCCCCGAGCGCAAGAGCGTGACGACGCACTGTCGACGGCACGTTTCGAGTTCCGCTGGCATGACCAGTTCGCGCTGTCCCTGGATCCCGACACCGCGCGCGAGTTCCACGACGAGACGCTGCCGGCCGAGCCGGCTAAGACCGCGCATTTCTGCTCGATGTGCGGGCCGAAGTTCTGCTCGATGCGCATAACCGCTGATGTGCGGGCGTACGCGGCAGAACACGGACTGGAGACCGAAGAAGACATCGAGTCTGCCCTCGCTTCTGGGATGGCCGAGAAGTCGCGCGAGTTCGCCGAACACGGCAACCACGTGTATCTTCCGATCACGCAGTGAATTACCTGCCGCTGGCGCCGCCCGGCGAGACGCCGCTGCGGGTGCTGTCCATCGCAGGATCGGACTCGGGCGGCGGGGCGGGCATCCAGGCCGACATGCGCACCATAGCGCTGGTGGGTGTGCACGCATGTATCGCGGTTACCGCGGTCACCGTGCAGAACACATTGGGAGTCAAGAGCTTTCACGAGGTGCCCGACGATGTCGTGGCCGGCCAGATGCAAGCCGTGGTCACCGATATCGGCATCCAGGCCGCCAAGACCGGGATGCTGGCGTCGTCAGCCATCATCGCGGCGGTGGCCACGACGTGGCGCCGGCTCGAGCTGACAATTCCGCTCGTGGTCGACCCGGTCTGCGCATCCATGCACGGTGACGCGCTGCTGGCACCGTCCGCCCTGGATTCGCTTCGCAATCAACTGTTTCCGTTGGCCACGCTCGTGACACCAAACCTCGATGAGGTGCGCCTACTGGTAGATATCGAGGTCATCGACTCGACTTCACAACGCGCGGCGGCCAAGGCCCTGCATGCGCTGGGCCCACGGTGGGCGCTGGTCAAGGGCGGACATCTGCGGTCGTCGGACAGCAGCTGCGACCTGCTCTACGACGGCGCCGACTTCTACGAGTTCGACGCGCCGCGGATCCCCACCGGCAACGACCACGGCGGCGGTGACACGCTGGCCGCCGCAGTGGCCTGCGCGCTGGCGCACGGGTTCACCGTGCCCGATGCGGTCGGCTTCGGCAAGCGATGGGTGACCGAATGCCTGCGCGCCGCCTATCCGCTGGGCCATGGCCACGGCCCCGTCTCCCCACTGTTCAGGCTGTCATGAACCTCGATCAGATCGCCGGCGTCGCGCACGAACCCACCGGCGACCCGAACGGGCGCCCAAAAGGGATAGCGGTGCTGACGCACGGCGCCGGCGGCAGCAGGGAATCCAAGCTGTTGCAACAGGTTTGCGACGAATGGGCACGGCGTGGCTGGTTGGCGGTGCGGTACAACCTGCCGTATCGTCGGCGCCGGCCCAAGGGTCCGCCGTCCGGGTCGGCGGCAACCGACCGCGCGGGGATCGTCGAGGCGATCGCGTTGTGCCGCGGCCTCGCCGACGGCCCGCTGATCGCCGGCGGCCACTCCTACGGCGGTCGGCAGACGTCGATGGTGGTCGCAGCCAACGAAACACACCCGATCAAGGTCGACGTGCTGACGCTGTTCTCCTATCCGGTGCACCCGCCGGGTAAGCCGGAGCGGCCCCGCACCGAGCACCTGCCCGACATCGCGGTGCCGACGGTGTTTACCCACGGAACGTCGGATCCGTTCGGCACGCCGGCGGAGGTACGCGACGCGGCGGCGCTGATCGCCGGGCCTACCGAGCTCGTCGAGATCACCGGCGCGCGGCACGACCTGGGCTCGAAGACCCTCGACGTCGCCGGCTTGGCGGTTGACGCGGCACTGCGTCTGCTTGGATCACCGGCGCGCCAAACAAGGTAAGCTCCATCAGCTTTCGCACACACGCCAGCGCTCTGGGGAAGATTGCCGAAGGACGCATATGCTGACGCATGTGTTGGAGACACTTCGCAAGGTGCTCGACTTCCGGCTCACCATCGGCCAACTGCTCGCCATCGGGTTGATCGTCGGCACACCTTATCTGCTGGTGGGAACCATCTGGTCGACAGCACACACCGAGCATTTGCACCAGATGCACGGAATCGATCTGGCGGTGTCGTTCCTGGGTTCGATCGTGTCGTGGCCGGTCCTGTTGTTCGCGAACGTCTGCATGACTTGAGTGCTGAGCCGCCGAATCGGCGATTAACATTTTTGGAGAAGCTGGGAGGCCTCGTCAGATGTACATCGCCGGCCTGCTGCCGGCGGTCATTGGACTGGCGGCGCTGGTATATCCGATTTACCTGGATCAATACGACGCCGAGGTCAGCTGCGGCAACGGCTTGAGTTCTGACCTCAGCCAGCCCGCCCAGACCGACCGCCACCACCTCGTCACGCAATGCCACACCGCGCTGCGCGTCCGTCGCGCCCGGGCGATTCCCGCGGTTGCCATCGGATGGCTGCTGGTCACCGGGTTCCTGGAGGTCTGGGTACACAACGAGCAATCAAAGAAAACAAGCCGCATCCGCCTGATCCCAATTTAATCAGTTCAAACTGGACAGTTTTAGCTGTCTAGTTTAGACTGGTGGCGTGGAGGGTATCGCCGAATCGGCCGCAGCGGCGGCCCGCGATCTGCGGGTAGTGTTCAGCCGGCTGCGACGTCAGTTGCGGGGTCTCGCGATTGATGGCGATCTGACACCGTCGCAGACGGCGGTGCTCACCCGGCTCTGGAAAGAGGGGCCCTCATCGGCCAGCGCACTGGCCGATGCCGAGCGGGTGCGTCCACAGTCAATGGCCACGATAGTGGCCGCCCTCGAGCAACGCGGGCTCGTCGAGCGCACACCCGACCCCGAAGACGGTCGGCGCCAAGTGATCTCGTTGACCGAGGCGGGCCGTCAACGCGCCGAGAGCGACCGTCAAGTGCGTGCGGAATGGCTGGCGCGCGCCATCCATGAGCGATACACAGAATCCGAACGCCGCACCATCCTTGACGCCTTGTCCCTGCTCGAGCGGTTGAGCGAGCCTGAAAAACACTGAAAGGGCAATAATTCCAATGGATTTCGGAGTGCATTTCATCGATTTTCTACCCGGCGACCCGGCCAGGCTGGGTCCGACACTGGCCGAGGCGGCCAAGGCCGCCGAGCAGGGCGGCGCGACGGTGTTCACCTTGGCCGACCATTTCTTCCAGATGGAAAACCTTGGACGCGCAGAGGATCCGTTCCTCGAGGGCTACACATCTTTGGGTTTCCTGGCAGCACAGACGACAACGATCGACCTGACCCTTCTGGTCAGCGGGGTCACCTATCGCTACCCCGGAGTACTGGCCAAAGCGGTCACCACTCTTGACGTGCTTTCCCAGGGCCGGTCGATGTTAGGGCTGGGCGCGGCGTGGTACGACCGCGAGCATGCCGCCCTTGGCATTCCGTATCCGCCGCTAAGCACACGCTTTGAGATGCTCGAAGAGACGCTGCAGATCTGCCTGCAGATGTGGAGCGACAATGACGGGCCGTACCACGGCGAGCACTACCAGCTGGCCGAGACACTCTGTGTGCCACAACCGATTCGGCGCCCCCCGATTCTGATCGGCGGTGACGGCGAGAAGAAGACGCTGCGACTGGTCGCGCAGTACGCCGACATCTGGAACAGCATGGCGACCGATGCCGAGGAGCTCGAACACAAGATCGAGGTGCTCAACCGCCACTGCGACACCGTGGGCCGAGATCCCGGCGAAATCGGCAAGACGGCTGGCGGCCTTTTGCCGATCGACCCGTTCGAGGACACCGACGAGTACCTGAAGACCGTCGAACGCTACGCCGAGCTTGGCATCGAGTTGATCAATATCGGTCCGCTTCCCGGAAACCCCGACCCGGTGGGCTTCATCCGCCGCTTCGGCGATCAACTAATGCCCAGGCTCGCCGAAATCGGTTGACACGGTTTTATGCTGCGACGGTAGGCGAAACTGCCTGCGGTTCAACGATGACCACCACAGCGGGCGCGCCCGAATCCCCGCCCGGCGAGTGCTTGGCTATTGCACTGAGGATTCCGAAGATCACTCCGAGTGCGATTACCAGCCCGCCGATGACTATTCCGGCAATCGCCATCCCACGACCACGCTGGCCGGTCTGCTTGATCTGGCCCAGCGCGAGAAAGCCGAAAATCAAACCCAGAATCGGCCCGATGATGCAAAGCCACCCGAACAAGGAGCACACCAACGAAGCGATGGCCATGCTATTCGTACCGACACCTTGCGGCGGCGGATAACCATAACCGCCCGGTGGCGGCGGCGGATAACCATAACCACCCGGTGGCGGCGGGTAGTTGGGCGGTTGTTCCGTCACGGACGCCTCCTGGGATCGAGTGGCAGCTACTCTAACCGCTGCGTGCCGAACCTTCTACCCGGTATAGCGGTTGAAACACGCGTCCATGTTGCCGGCCACGCCGCCACGGAACGCCGCGATCCGTGTGAAACCGGCCGGCACGCTGACACCGTCAGCGTCGCTGGCGACAATATGGTTGGTCAGCAGGCCGGAGACGGCCTCGTCGAGGTCACCGGCGGTCAGCAACAGCTGCTTGTTGTCTTCGGTGTCGATGGGCTCGGCCATCTTGCGGTGCGTATACCCCGTCAGGCACGCCGTGCGCAGCGCGGTCCACGGACTCTGCATCGGTAAGCCGCGTTCGTGCTGCACCGCCAGTGTGTATCTCGACATCACGATGGACAGGGCGGTGTCGTCACCTTGCGGCAGGCTGTTTTCGTTTGTTCCGGCCTTTTTCGCCATCGCCGCCAGCCCGGGTAGGTCGATCACGATGGTGTTGGTGGCCGGACAGTATGACGCCGGTGCGCTGGCCTTCGCATCGGGGCAATCGGCCGGCTGGTAAGTCAATGTTGGCGGTTGCTTGGGGTTGAAGATCCTTCCCATCACCTCCATCAGCGTCGACAAGGTGTCTTCGTTGATCGGGACCTCACCGGTTTCCGGGTCTCCGCTGGGATCGGTCCGCAACGTCTGCGGCAGGTCACCGCGGCGCTGCTCGATCTCCTGCGTATTGATGGCCGCGCATGCCGGGGCGCCGGTGACGAAGCCCATCTGGAAGGCACTGACCCGATCCAAGGCCGACCCATGCTCGTCGTCGTTCTCGGTATCGGAATCCAAAACCGGGTCACGCGTCGTGATGATTCCCGCAAGAACGTGGTCGAGCCCGCCGGCGGTGCTCAATGTAAAGCGCGGCGACTTGCCAGATGCCACCCAATACAGATAAACGCCGGCGAAACAATCCGCTTGCTGCTCGCGGACGATGGTGGGGTCTTTTCTGGTCACCAATTTCGCCATCTGCTGCAGGGCGTGGCCGAACTCGTGTGCTAAACCACCATTGACGGCCATGTCGCCGAAATACTTTTGTGCGACCGGCATGAACACCCCGCGATCCCAGGCGATCAGGTTGCACCGGCTAGTGAAAAAGGCGTTGACGAGCTTGTACGTGTTGCTGTGGCAAACGACCGGGCCATTGGGGTCGTTGGAGTCGTAGGAAACCAGCTTGCCGACTGGCACGAATTTTCCTTTCAGCGATTCGCTGTAAGTTCCCTGCCAGTACTCCTCGATGTCGTTGACCGACAGCAACGACAACTTGTCGATCGGTCCGTTGTCGGTGTTGACCACCGTGCCTGTCGGAGCCGGTCCGTTCTGGCGGGGCCCGCTGGGACCATCAGTGGCGGGCAGACCCCCCACCCGGAACGGGTCGTTGAGCATCGACAGCGCCCGGCCCTCGACGAAAGTGCTGCACCCCGCTACGCACCCGGCCACCAGGAGCACCGCCCCGGCACAGGCGATCGCCGCGCGCACCGCCGCGATCGCCTTAAGCCAGCGACCGCCCCGCAATTGACGTCGATTGCACCCGCGGTTATTCATGACCAACCTCATCCCGACCGGCCTGCCCAGCTGCATCAAAGGGACCTAATTCTAGATCGGTCGGACTACCGGCACGGCACAAACGAAACCACGGCTCACCAGGCTCGACGTGCTGTCCCAGGCTCGTTGAGATCGCTCGCCCGCTATGCCGGATACCGTGTGTAGCACGCGTCCATCTTGCCGGCCACGCCGCCGCGGAACGCCGCTATCCGAGTGAAGCCGGCCGGCACGGTGACACCGTCGGCGTCGCTGGCGACCATGTGGTTGGTGAGCAGGCCGGCGACGGCCTTGTCGAGGTCACCGGCGGACAGCAGTAGCTGTTTGTGGGACGGGAGGTCGATGGGCTCGGCCATCTTGCGGTGCGTATACCCCGTCAAACACGCCGTCCGCAGCGCGGTCCACGGGCTCTGCATCGGCAAGCCCCGTTCATGCTGCACCGCCAACGTGTACCTCGACATCACAATCGACAGGGCGGTGTCGTCACCCTGCGGCAGCTCGTGTTCCTTTCTGCCGCCGACCCTCGCCATGGCCGCCAGCTCGGGCAGGTCGACCACGATGGTGTTGGTGGCCGGACAGTACGACGCCGGTCGGCTGGCCTTCGCGTCGGGGCAATCGGCCGGCTGGTACGACAACGTGGGCGGCTGCTTGGGGTTGAAGATCTTTGCCATCACCTCCATCAGCGTCGACAAGGTGTCCTCGTTGACCGGGGCCTCACCGATCTCGGTTTCCCCGCCGGGATCGGTCCGCAGGATCTTTGGCAGGTCACCACGGCGCTGCTCGATCTGCTTCATATTGATAGCCGCGCATGCCGAGGCGCCGGTCACGAATCCCATCTGGAAGGCACTGACCCGATCCAGGGCCGACCCATGCTCGTTGTCGCTTTCCCTGTCCTCTACCGGGTCGCGCATGGTGATCAGTCCCGCGAGCACGTGGTCCAGCCCGTCACCGGTGCTCAGCGCGAAGCGCGGCGACTTGCCGGATGCCACCCAATACAGATAGACGCCGGCGAAGCAATCGGCTTGCTGCTCGAAGACGATGGTGGGGTCGCCCGCCGAGACCAGTTTTGCCATCTTCTGCAGGGCGTGGCCAAACTCGTGGGCCAACACCCCGGTGATAGATACCTCGCCGAAGTACTTCTCCCCGGCTGGGAACAACACCCCGCGATCCCAGGCGATCAAGTTACACCGGCTTGTGTAGAAGGCGTTGACGAACTTGTAGGTCTTCCTGCGACAAATGACCGGGCTGCGGGGATCGTTGGAGTCGTAGGAGATGAGTTTGTCGAGCGGCTTGAATTTGCCTTTCAGGGATTGGCTATACACCCGCTTCCAATACTCCTGGATGTCGTTGACCGATAGCAACGCCAGCTTGTCGATCGGTCCGTTGTCGGTCTTTTCCACCGTGCCGGTCGTAGCAGGCGCGTTCGGGCGGGGCCCGCTGGGTCCGTCGGCCGCGGGCAAATCCCCCACCCGGAACGGGTCGTTGAGCGTCGACAACGCCCGCCCCTCGACGAAAGTCGTGCACCCCGCCAGCACGAGTACCGCCCCGGCACAGGCGATCACCGCCCGCATCCCGGCGATTGGCCCGCGCCGCCCCTGGTTACTCATGACCAACCTCATCCCGACCGGCCTGCGCGGCAGCATTAAAGGGAACTCAGTCTAAATCCGTCGGACTGCCGGCACGGCAGAAGAGCCGCAGCTCACCAGGAACTCACATCAGGTTCGGCGGCCGGCGCGGACCTACCGCTACGGCACCCGGGTGCGATGCCGCTTGTCGTGGGGCGGCACGCCGTTGACTCCCCCGATTGACTCCGCGTAGTAGCCCACCGCGAACCCCACGCCAGAACCCATGACCGCCAAAGCTTCCCGGTTGATGTTGGCGACGGTGTCACGGGGGCTCTGGTAATTCGGGTCGAACCAAACGCCGGGCTGGCCACCCCAGAGTCGGCCCTGCACAGTGGTTTTCGGCTGCGAAGCACCAGTGGTTACACCCCCGATCGGTACTCCGGCAATCATGAAGGGATGGTAGTCGGTCCTGGTGCTCAATGGCATGTCGGCGGGCCGCTTGCCGGCCAGATTCAGATATCCGGACAGGGTGCGTTCGATGCCCGCAGAACCTTCGGGCACATCCCCGGATGGCACACCGGGACTGGGCGGGCCGGACTGGTCGCCGTCGTCGGTGAAGAAGCCCGCGTTCGGTGAGCCGAGCATGTCGAAGTTCAGGTATAGCGCGATGTTGTTGAGTTGATCGTTGTCCAGGCTGAAGAGGAAGTCCATGGCGCCGTTGAGCCCGTTCTCCCCGGCTCCCCAGAACGCGAAGCGCACGGCGTTGTTCACCGGCGGCAATGGGCCGAGCTGCAGTGCGGTTTCCAGCACCGCGGCCACCCCGGACCCGGCATTGTTGATGCCCGGACTGTCGCGCGAGCTGTCCAGATGCGCGCCGACCATCACCACCTCATTCGGCAAGCCGGTCTTGGTCTGCGCCAGCACGTTTCGCGATGTGATCTTGATGTTCTCGGCGTCCAGCACCAGGCGCACCGGATCGGTGGAGCGTGCCAGCGCGCTGGCTCCGTAACCACCGACAACCGCGACCGGCACGTTCAGCTGGTTGTAGTAGCGGGGGCTGAACAACGTGGGCGGGGCGCCCTCGCCAGTGGGCTGACTCAGAACGATCAGCGCTGCGGCGCCCTTGGCCACCGCGCTGTTCTGCTTGTCCACCACCGAGCAGCGGCTATCGTCGACGACGGCGATCGCACCCTTCGGTATTACGGACGGGTAATCGCTGGCTGTACAGCCGGCCGGTTGGGTGGGCCGGATCGGCGGGCCGGTCAGGCCGCCGGGCGGTGTCCGGACCAGCAACGAGGCCTGGTCGACCTGGTAATTGCGGCCGGCAATTGTCAGCGTCGGCTTCCCCGGGGATGCGGCGTACAACCGGTCGAACTGCGGCGTCGCCACGTCGAAACCCCTGCTGCGCAGTGCTTTTGCCACGTACTCGACGCTGGCATCGAAGCCCGGCGTGCCCTCTGCCCGGTTCCCCCGGTTGGCGTTGGCGATATCCTGCAGCGCGCGCAGGTGCGCGAACATCCCTTCCGCGGTCACCTTTCCGGCCAATCCCCGGCCCAGATCCGGCGCAGCAGCCGGGGGCCCTGGGCGCGACCCGGGATGTGGTGAGCACCCCGCCAGCAGCCCCGTGAGCAACAGCAACGTTGCGCCCAGCCGGCGGATCATTTGTTGGCGAGCACGTGGCGCGTGCGGTCGTCCATGATCGGAACCCCGTTGCGACCGCCGAGGTCCTGCGCGTACAGTGCCGCCGCGTACGCGACGCCGCCGCCGTTGATGCCCAGCGAGGTCCGGTCGATGTGGTCGAGGGTGTCGGTTTTCTTGTGATAGTTGGGGTCGAACGGCTCGTTGGCGGTCCCGCCCCACAGCTTGACCTGGTCGTCGGTCTTCTTGTTCTCCGCGCCGGAGAACAGCCCACCCGCCGGGATACCCGCCAGGGTGAACCCGTCGTAGTCGGAGCGACCGTCGAACGAGGTGTCCTGCGCGGTCTTGCCGGCCGACTTCAGGTAGGCGGCCAGCATGCGCTCGATACCGGCAGAGCCTTCGGGCACCACCGGTTGGCCGCGGACGTCCCCCGGAAGCGATTGGTCTCCGTCATAGGTGAAGTAGCCCGGATTGGGCGACGCGAGCATGTCGAAGTTCAGATACAGCGCAATGCTCTTCAGCGCGTCCAGGTCCAGCGACTCGACGTAGTTCCGCGACCCGATCAGTCCGAGTTCCTCTGCACCCCAGAAGCCGAACCGTACTGCATTGTGCACTTGCGGCGAGTTTCCGAGCTGCACGGCGGTTTCCAGGACCGCGGCCACCCCGGAGCCGTTGTCGTTGATGCCCGGCCCCTCCCGGACGCTGTCCAGATGCGCGCCGAGCATCACTACGTCGGTGGTCGACCCCGTCTTGGTCTGCGCGATGATGTTGCGGGCCTTCACACTTTGGGTGCTCGCATTGAGCTTGACGGTTGCCTGTCCGGGCTGTCCGCGCAGCAGTATCCCAACGGACTTGGTGACGCTCAGCGTCGGGACCTTGCCGTCGGTGTTAGCCCCGAGGGTGCCGCCCATCTGCTGCTCGTCGACGTTGTCGACGACGAGCACGGCGGCGGCGCCTCGCTGCGCCGCGGCGTCTTCCTTCTGGGCGAATGGGCAGTTGCCCCGGTCCACCAGCACCACCGCACCTTGCACTGGCTGCCTGTCGTAGTCGGAGGCCGTACATCCCGGGCTATCGTCGGCCGGCGCGGACACCAGCGGCCCGCTCACCCCGTCTGGCGGGGTGCCGATACTGTATTCCAGCGCCCGCGCCTCAAAATTCTTCCCGTCGACCGTCACCGACCCCTTGTCGGCGTGAAACACCCGGGCGGAAAACTCGGGTGTTTGCACGTCAAAACCGCTGCTGCGCAACGTGTTGACCACGTAGTCGACGCTGACTTCGTAACCGGGGGTGCCCACGGCCCGGGTGCCGTTGTTGGCGTTGGCGATGTCCTGCAGTTTGGAGAGATGCGACATCATCGCATCTGCGGTGACCTTTTTACGCAGCGTGCTGGCAAACTCGGCTGCGGCGGTGTTGGTCGCCGGCTCCTGCGCGGTAGCCGACCGATGAGAGCAGCCCGTCAGAAATGCAGTGAGGGCGAGCACGGCGAACACCACCGCGACCGTCCATGTTTTGTTCACCACGCGCCCAGGTTAGACCGCGGCCGTGGTAGCGCCGCGCCCGGCCGCAGCGTAGCGCTGAGACTCGCTGTACGGGTGGGGCTTTCGACTCGCCGCGACCTATTTAGACATACAGCCCGGTGAAGGGCGCAAAAGGGATGTTGCGCACCACGAACCAAATCAACACCAACGACAACGTCAGCACCGCAGACCAGCGATGGTGTTGCCAGCTCACGATCCGCCGGCCCGTCACGCGGCCATAGGTCCAAGCCAGGTACGCCCACACCAACAGCACCACCGCCGCCACGCCCAGCGCGTTAAACCTGAGGGCCGCAGGCAGGTTGCCGTGCATGAGGGAATACAACATCCGCATGCTGCCGCAACCGGGGCAGTCGATACCCAACAGCGCCTTGGTAGGGCATACCGGCAGCGGGCCGTGCGGGGTGGTCGGGTCACCAACCCAGATGGCCGCGCACGCCAACGTCGCGGACGCGGCCACCATCACCGGCGCACCCAAACGCAGCGGCGCCGACCCTAGCCGGGTCAGCATAAGTTCAACCCCTGCTTAGAACATCGCGGCAAGCATCGCCGCGTTCGACCCTGCATTAAAGCCACCCGACGCCACCATCACGATCACATAGATGATATCTACCGCAATGCCAATGATCACCGACCACATCACGAACTTCCTGGCACTGTCGGCGGCGGCCTGCGCCTCGGCGTATTGACCGCTCTGCCACAACCCGTTGACCTGGGTGGACTTGATGATCGCGACGATCCCCAAGGGGAGGCAGCAAAACAACGTCACCAAAATCGACCACACCAAGTGGTTATTCGGCGCTTGCCCAGCGGGCGGCTGCGGCGGGTAGCCAGGTGGTGGCGGTGGAGGCTGTGCAGTCATGCGGTTCTCCAGTCAAGAGAAGTTAGCTGGCTAAAAGCGTTGCTTACCATACCCGACAGCCGTCGCAGCGGCATCAGCAATTGAAAAATCTCGCTGCGGACATAGAACGGGCATAGAAACGCAAATCGCCGCGGCGCGACGGTTGACTTGCCACCTGCGTGTGGTTTAGAAGTCAACGCATCGCGCCGATTCTGTGCCGCACAGAATCCCCTCGGTAGCGGAAATAGGCTGGCTAATTTGAATTTTCAAAACCGCCCCACTGGCCAGCAAAGTTACTCGCGGTAGACTTGATTGATGCCAACACAGACAATTTCCAGCAGAATGTGTTGCATGGTCAGGGCATAGACCTACGATGCCTTTTGGTAGAAAGCTCTGTTTCCGGTGAGCGACGCAAATGCACTCGTGGATGTCAGCGCAGCCGCACCGCCGGTCCGACAACCGTAAGGAGCCAAGGATGTCTCATCTCGCCGATGCGCTGCGAGCCGCGACAACTGCAGTGCTGATGAGCAGTTTTGCCTGCCTGGCTAGTACCACCGCGGCGGCGGACCCCAACACCGGTAACTCGTCGGACGTCAACACGCTTGCCGGCAACCTGTCGAAGGGCTACGGCCTCAACAACTGCACCGCCCAGCCGATTACCGGTAGTCAACTGGCCGCACTAACTTGCGGACAAAGCCCCGACCCCAAAGGGCCCGTCCAGGCCAAGTACTTCCTCTTCAGCAGCGGCGACGATTTGGCTAACTGGTTCAAAACCAGCATCAAAGACGACGTTCTGACCACTTGCGGGGACAGCAGCACCAAAGGACCGGCTCCGTGGCACCAGGGCAACGCCACCACTAACGCGGGGCAGGTGGCCTGCGGGACTTACCAGGATGGCGCCGAAATCATCTGGACCACGGACGCCAAGAACGTGTTGAGCTATATCCGCGCATCCACCACCGATGTCCCCGCGCTATACCAGTGGTGGCGGACCAACGGCTGACCTCACAATTGGTCTACAACTGACTTAAAACCAGCTGCGCGACCGCACGCATCCCGGCGTCGTTAGGGTGCAGTGGGGCCGGCCGACCGGGTAGCGGCACACCGGATCTCGTGGTCCAGGGCTCGGTCGACCAGGCGTGGTGATGCCGGCTGGCCGCCGCCGCGCCGACGACCTCGCAGCCCGTCGCCGCCGCGGCGTCAGCCGTCAGTCGCTCGAGGGTGGCGGCCACATGGCGACCCAAATCGGCGTCTGCTGCCGAAAGCGGCGGGGCCGGCACGCCGGTTGCCGGCAGCACCGTCAGGCAGTCGACAAAGAAAACCCGTGCGCGTGGGGCGCGCTCGCGCAACACCCGACCGACCGCGCACAACGAGTCGAACACGTCTTCCAGGGCGCGATCGCGCGCCTCGCGGTCCAGCAGCTCGGATATGCGCGCACCCAACAACGGCAGCCGCCGGACAATTCGCGGCAGCGAGGCGGCCATCAGCAGCGGAAGGTATCCGACGTCGTTACCGCCGATGGTGACCGTCACCAAACTCTCCGAGCCGTCCAGCGCAGCGATTTGAGGCGCCGCGCCGCGCTGGCGATCGGTCAGCACGTGGGCGGTGGTGGCCCCGGAAAAAGTGACGTCCACCAGCTCGAGGCTTACTCGTTCGGCGACCAGATGCGGATAGTTTCGAGCCGATCGGCCTGACAACCTCGGCGCGCCCGCGGCGCGGGGCCGGACACCGGGACCGGCGGCCATCGAACAACCCAGTGCGACATAACGGTTCATCGTTGCGGGCTGGATGCCTGCGCCCAGAAGCGTTTTGGAATCCGTCCGGCCCGACGCGCCAGATAGCCGGCGGTGACGGCGGCGGCCATAGCGGTAGCCATGGCCGGCGGATCGGCGGCCCGGGTCACCGCTGTAGCCAACAACACAGCGTCGCAACCCAACTCCATCGCCAGCGCGGCGTCGCTCGCGGTGCCGATGCCGGCGTCGAGCACCACCGGCACGCCCGCCTGGGCCACGATCATCTCGATATTGTGCGGGTTGGTGATCCCGAGGCCGGTGCCGATCGGCGAACCCAGCGGCATCACCGCCGCGCAACCGGTGTCCTCCAGCCGACGGGCCAGCACCGGGTCGTCGTTGGTGTATGGCAGGACCACGAAGCCGTCGTCAACCAATTGCTCTGCTGCCCTGACTAATTCAATGGCATCGGGCAACAGGGTGCGCTCGTCGGCGATCACCTCGAGCTTGACCCAGTTGGTGTTCAGCGCCTCCCGTGCCAGCTGTGCGGTCAGCACCGCCTCGGCAGCGCTGCGGCACCCCGCGGTATTGGGCAGCGGCGTGATGCCAAGCCGATTGAGCAGGTCGAGCATCCCGGCGCCGCCCTGGGCGTCGACCCGACGCATCGCGACGGTCGTCAGCTCGGTGCCCGACGCGATCAGCGCCTCTTCCAGCACCGCCAGGTTGGTCGCTCCGCCGGTACCCATGATCAGCCGCGAGGCGAAACTGCGGTCCCCGATCGTTAGCTTCGAATCAACCACCTTGCACCGCCGTCACTACCTCGAGTCGTGCGCCTTCGAAAAGCCTTGTTGTCCAGTCTGATCGGGGCAGCACCGACAAGTCCAATGCCACCGCAATGCCCCGGTCCGGAAAGCCGAGCGACTTCAGCAGCGCCGCGACCGTGATCTGCTCGTCGACCTCGACCTGTTTCTCGTTCACAACGACGATCATCGGTGGGCTCCAACCGGGACAAGTTCGGACACAATCTGTTCGGCGGTCCAGGGCGCCAACAAAAACCCCGATCGCCCGTGCCCGGCGGCGACCAGGGTCCGTGCATCCAGGCGCTGCACCAGTGGCAGGTTATCGGGAGTCATCGGGCGCAGCCCGGCGGCGCACTCGGCCAGCTCGTACTCACCCAGCGCCGGCAACACCGCACACGCGTCGTCAAGCAGGTCACGCACGCCCGACACCACCGGGGCGGTGTCGCGGCCGTGTTCGTACTGGGTGGCGCCGACGACCACCCCATCCGCGCGCGGTACCAAGTACACCTGCCGGCCGTGCACCCGCGCACGAATCACCCTCTGCGGCAGCGGCATACAGCCCTTTCGCCAGCGCAGCCGCAGCACTTCACCCTTCACCGCGCGCACGGGCAGGCCAGGCCACAATGCGGGGGCGTCGATGCCGTTGGCGATCACAACTTCGTCGCCCTCGACACCGGACAGGTCGGTTACCGGTGCCGCCCAACGAATTCCGAGCCGCTCGCAGTCCAGCCGCAGCGCGTCGAGCACCGCGCGGTTGTCCACGGCCAGCTCGGTGGGGGCCCGAAAGCCGTGTCGGACGCCCTGCGCCAGCAGGGGTTCCACGTCGCGGGCGGCCGACTCCCAGACCACCGGGTGTCCCTGCCCGGACAACCAGTCCGCGACGGTACGCAGATCGGCGACATCGGCCTGGTCGACGGCCACCACCAGCGACTCGCGCGCGGTGATCACCTCCGGCGGCAGCCCGTCCAGAAAGCCGCCCTCGCGCCACAGCCGCAGCGACTCGATACCCAGCCGCAACAACCGTTCCTCACCGGGCCAGCCCTCGCTGTGCGGGGCCAGCATGCCGCCGGCGACCCAGGACGCACCTCGCTCGCCGGTGCGGTGCACCCGCACCGACCATCCGGCCTGCGCTGCTCGGCGCGCCACCGACAGCCCGATGACACCGCCGCCGATGACAGCCAGCATGCTTGACCTCCCTTCGCCGGCATGATCCGGATCAGGTGTGACGGTAAGGGCAGGTCACGTTGCAAGCTGGCTTGCAAAGGGCTTAGCCCACTCTCAGCCCCGCGCCCGGGACTCCCGTGCTCTTCGGGGTCCACGCTAGCGCGATAACCGAGATAACGTCAGCCGTGTGCACGGATCTGCTTCCCGTCTCGCCACAGCAAGGCTTTATCTGTGCACTGACGCCCGCCGAGAACGCGGCGACTTGGCCCCGTTTGTCGATTCCGCCTTGGGCGGCGGAGTGGACGTCATCCAGCTGCGCGACAAGGGTTCGGTCGGTGAGCAGCGGTTCGGCCCGCTCGAGGCACGCGACGAGCTCGCCGCATGCGAGATCCTCGCGGACGCGGCCCGCCGGCATGGCGCCCTGTTTGCGGTCAACGACCGCGCCGACATTGCCCGCGCGGCGGGTGCCGACGCGCTGCATCTGGGTCAGGGCGATCTGCCGCTGGACCTGGCGCGCGAGGTTGTCGGGCCGGCCACGCTGATCGGACTGTCCACCCATGACCGGGACCAGGTTGCGGCGGCCGTGGCCGGTTTTGGGGCCTTGGGCGCCGACTATTTCTGCGTCGGCCCCTGCTGGCCCACCCCTACCAAGCCGGGCCGCGCGGCGCCGGGCCTGCAGCTGGTACGTGCCGCCGCCGAACTCGGTGGCGACAAACCGTGGTTCGCGATCGGCGGTATCGACGCCCAGCGGCTGCCCGAGGTCCTCGACGCCGGTGCCCGCCGGATCGTGGTGGTACGGGCGATCACCGCGGCCGAGGACCCACGGGCCGCGGCCGAACAGCTCAAGTCAGCGCTTGCAGCAGCGAGCTGATTCGGGAACTCAGCTGCGACGATGCCTGACCCGCCTGAACTGGATCGCCCGGCATGCACCAGATGAAAACCCCGGCCTCGATCTCCATGGTGCGCGGCAGCCGCTGCCGCCGTTCGTCGCCGTGGCCCAGCGGCACCCTGGCCGGGGCCGTGCGCAGCCGTTGCCAGCTGGCCGCGAACCCGGGATGTAGCGGCAGCTCGGCCACGTCGTTCTCGCCGACCCAGCGCAGCTCGGCGCTTTCCCGGTTAGGCACGGTGTGCAGCAGCTCGCCGGCGTCGGCGACGACCGTGGTGTAGGTCCAGCGCGTACCGGCTATCCCGGAGACTTCGGCGGTGACCACCGTCGCCCGCACAGCGAGTTGTTCGGCTAGTAGTCCAGCCTCTTCGCGCGCTTCGCGGACCGCGGTCTCCTCGGGACTCTCGTGGCTGTCTCGCGCACCGCCCGGCAAGCCCCAAGTCCCGCCCTGGTGGCTCCACACCGCCCGATGCTGCAGGAGCACTGCGGGGGTGCCGTCCGGCCGCGGCGCCCGCAGCAGCAGACCGGCCGCGCCATACCTGCCCCAGTAGTGAGCGCCGCCGTCGGATACCACCCATCCGTCACCGTCGCCCCGCATCGGCTAAGGATATGCAGCCATATGCTGACAGCTGAAAGGATCGGCCGGGCAATTGCGTCCACCTCCCCCATCCGGCGGAACATTCTCTTAGAATTCGCTTATAGAGGTTCGAGAGACTGGCCGAAAGACGAGGTCGAGGCAGACGTGACGGTTGAGCTGGCGCACCCGTCGACCGAGCCGCTGGGGACGCGGTCGCCGGCCGAACCCGCGCACCCCCGCTGGTGGTTCGCCGCCACAACTCCAGGCCGCATCCTGACCATCGGCATCGTTCTGGCGTGCCTCGGCGTTGCCAGCGCGTTCGCCACCTCGACGACCATCAACCACCGGCAACAAGTGCTGAGTACGGTCCTCAACCACACCGAGCCGCTGTCGTTCGCCGCCGGACGGCTCTACACCACGCTGTCGATCGCCGACGCCGCGGCGGCCACCGCGTTCATCGCCCAAGCCGAACCGCGCACGGTCCGGCTGCGCTACGAGCAGGCCATCACCGACGCCACCGTGGCCGTCACCCGGGCGTCGAGCGGGCTGACCGACGAGATCACGTGTCCGCCACCGACATCGTCGACCTGTCTGGAATTGCTCGGCCGGATGAACGCCGAACTGGCCGTTTATACCGGGTTGATCGAGGTCGCGCGGACCAACAACCGGGAAGGCAACCCGGTCGGGTCGTCGTATCTGTCGGAGGCATCGGGGCTGATGCAATCGACGATCCTGCCCGACGCGCAACGGCTCTACAAGGCGACGTCAGAACGGGTGGACACGGAAACCACCGCATCCACTCATTTCCCGGCTCCGGTGATCCTGATCGTCGCCACCACCGTGGTTTTTGGCGTGTTCTCCCACCGCTGGCTGGCTCGGCGTACCAGGCGCCGGATCAACCCGGGTCTTGTGGTGGGCGCGCTGGGTATTCTCGTCATGGTGGTGTGGGTTGGAACAGCGTTGACCATTTCCACGGCCGCCAGCCGTAGCGCCAAGGACACTGCGGCCGATTCGCTGAGGACGGTTACCAACGTCGAGATCACCGCCCAGCAGGCGCGGGCCGACGAGACGCTGTCGCTGATCCGGCGCGGCGATGAGGAGATCCGCAAGCAGTCCTTCTACCAGCGGATCGACTCCATGCACCAACAGATCGACCACTACATGTCCCGCCCCGACGCCGTCGACAAATCCGACCTGCAAGGCGCCGACCAGCTGCTGGTCCGCTGGCGGCAGGCCAACGACCGGATCAACTCCTACATCTCGGTAGGCAACTATCGGGCCGCCACTGAGGTTGCGCTGGGTAGCGGTGAGGACGACTCCACCCCTGCCTTCGACAAGCTCGACGAATCGTTGGTCAAGGTCATGGACCAGAGCCGCACCCACCTTCGCAACGACGTCCTCAATGCGCGCAGCGGGCTGTCCGGCGCCCAGATCGGCGGCGTGGTACTCAGCCTGGGCGCCGCCGTCGCGGTCGCCCTCGGCCTGTGGCCCCGGCTGAAAGAGTATCGATGATGACGCGCCCACCCGGGATCCGACGAGCGTGTGCCGTGCTCGCCGCGTCGATCTTGCTGGCCGGGTGCAGCCCCACGGAATCCCTGAAGGTGGCGGCGGTCCCGACGCTGCCGCAGCCGACACCCGTCGGCATGGACCAGATGCCACCGGAGCCCCCACTGCCGCCGGACGACGCCAGTCAAGACTGCAACGCGACCGCCAGCCTGCGGCCCTTCCCCAACAAGGCCGAGGCCGACGCCGCCGTCGCCGACATCCGCGCCCGCGGCAGGCTGATCGTCGGGCTCGACATCGGCAGCAACCTGTTCAGCTTTCGCGACCCGATCACCGGCGAGATCACCGGGTTTGACGTCGACATTGCCGGCGAGATCGCGCGCGACATCTTCGGCAGCCCGTCGCATGTCGAGTACCGGATCCTGTCCGCCGAGGAGCGCGTTACCGCGCTGCAGAAGTCTGCGGTCGACATCGTCGTGAAGACCATGACCATCACCTGCGACCGACGCCAGCTGGTGAACTTCTCCACCGTCTACCTCGACGCCAACCAGCGCATCCTCGCGCCGCGCGACTCATCTATCGCGAAGGTGGCCGACCTGTCCGGCAAGCGAGTCTGCGTGGCGAGGGGAACCACGTCGCTGCATCGGATCCGGCAGATCGCGCCGCCGCCGGTCATCGTGTCGGTGGTGAACTGGGCTGACTGCCTGGTGGCGATGCAACAGCGGGAGATCGACGCCGTCAGCACCGACGACTCAATCCTGGCCGGGCTGGTCGAAGAAGACCCGTATTTGCACATCGTCGGACCCAACATGGCCACCCAGCCCTACGGCGTCGGCGTCAAACTCGACAACACCAATCTGGTCAGGTTCGTCAACGGCACACTGGAACGCATCCGCCGGGACGGAACGTGGAACACGTTGTACCGCAAGTGGTTGACGGTTCTCGGCCCGGCGCCCGCTCCGCCGACTCCAAGGTATGTGGACTGATGTCCGAGTCGGAGAAGCTCAAACAGGCCGAACACTCGGACCCCGACCCGGCAGACGAGTCCGGTGCGGACGCGCAGTCCGGTGCGACGACGAGCGCGCGCATACAGGCCACCCAGGCTGTCTTCCGCCCCGATTTCGACGATGACGACGACCTCCCGCACATCTCCATCCCCAGCGTGGACACCGAGCCGCAAGAACGCATGACGGCGGCCACGCGGGTGCTACCGCCGGTCAGACATCTCGGCGGCGGCCTCGTGGAGATTCCCCGGGTGCCCGACACCGATCCGCTCGAAGCCCTGATGACCAATCCGGTGGTGCCGGAATCCAAGCGGTTCTGCTGGAACTGTGGACGGCCGGTCGGCCGCTCCGGCTCGCAGAGCAAGGGGACATCGGAGGGCTGGTGCCCGTACTGCGGCAGTCCGTATTCGTTCCTGCCCCAATTGCGTCCCGGAGACATCGTGGCCGGCCAGTACGAGGTCAAGGGCTGCATCGCGCACGGCGGGTTGGGCTGGGTCTATCTGGCCGTCGACCACAACGTCAACGACCGTCCGGTGGTGCTCAAAGGCCTGGTGCACTCCGGTGACGCTGAGGCGCAGGCCATCGCGATGGCCGAACGGCAGTTCCTCGCCGAGGTGGTTCATCCCCAGATCGTGCAGATCTTCAACTTTGTCGAGCACACCGACCGGCACGGGGATCCGGTCGGCTACATCGTCATGGAGTACATCGGCGGGCAGTCGCTGAAACGGGGCTCCAAAAAAGGCAAAGGCGAGAAGCTGCCGGTCGCCGAGGCGATCGCCTACCTGCTGGAAATCCTGCCCGCGCTGAGCTATCTGCATTCCATCGGCTTGGTCTACAACGACCTGAAGCCGGAGAACATCATGCTCACCGAGGAGCAGCTCAAGCTGATCGACCTGGGCGCGGTGTCGCGGATCAACTCGTTCGGCTACCTCTACGGCACACCCGGCTATCAGGCCCCTGAGATCGTGCGGACCGGCCCGACCGTGGCCACCGACATCTACACCGTCGGGCGCACGCTCGCGGCGCTCACGTTGAATCTGCGCACCCGCAACGGCCGCTATGTGGACGGGCTGCCCGAAGACGACCCGGTGCTAAACGCCTACGACTCTTTCGGCCGCCTGCTGCGCCGCGCCATCGACCCTGATCCGCGACGCCGGTTCAGCAGCGCCGAGGAGATCTCCGGGCAGTTGTTGGGCGTGCTACGCGAGGTGGTCGCCCAGGACACCGGGGTGCCGCGGCCCGGACTGTCGACGCTCTTCAGCCCACCCCGATCGACGTTCGGGGTGGACCTCCTGGTCGCGCACACCGACGTGTATCTGGACGGCCAGGTCCATTCGGAGAAGCTGACGGCCAGAGAAATCGTGACCGCACTGTCGGTGCCGCTTGTCGATCCGGCCGACGCGGCCGCCCCGGTGCTGCAGGCGACAGTGCTCTCCCAGCCGGTGCAGACGCTTGACTCGCTGCGCGCTGCGCGGCACGGCACATTGGACGCCGACGGTGTCGACGTGTCCGAGTCGGCCGAGCTGCCGCTGATGGAAGTCCGCGCGCTCCTGGACCTGGGCGATGTGGCCAAGGCCGGCCGGAAACTCGACGACCTGGGCGAGCAGGTCGGCTGGCGATGGCGGTTGGTCTGGTACAAGGCCGTCGCAGAGCTGCTCACCGGAGACTATGACTCCGCCGTCAAACATTTCACCGAGGTGCTGGACACCTTTCCGGGCGAGCTGGCACCGAAACTGGCGCTGGCCGCTACCGCCGAACTGGCCGGCGACACCGACGAGCACAGGTTCTACCAGACGGTGTGGAGAACCAACGACGGCGTGATTTCGGCGGCCTTCGGGCTGGCCAGATCCGCGTCGGCCCAAGGCGATCGAACCGGCGCGGTGCGCACCCTCGACGAGGTGCCTCCTACCTCGCGCCATTTCACCACCGCGCGCCTGACCAGCGCGGTGACCCTGCTCTCCGGCCGCTCAACGACCGAAATCTCCGAGGCGCAGATCCGTGACGCCGCCCGGCGAGTGGAGGCGCTGCCGCCGACCGAACCGCGCGTGCTGCAGATCCGCGCCCTGGTACTGGGCGGCGCGATGGATTGGCTGGAGGACCACCACGAGGCCAGCACCAACCACATCCTGGGTTTCCCATTCACCAAACACGGGCTGCGGCTGGGTGTTGAAGCGTCGCTGCGCACCCTGGCCCGGGTTGCGCCCACCCAACGCCACCGCTACACGCTTGTGGACCTGGCCAACAGGGTGCGGCCCACCAGCACGTTCTAATTCGCGTCGAGTGTGCGCGTACTGCGGCGACACGCCGGCAGGGCCAACGTTCGTCGCACAGTCAAAGCAGTGAGCGCACACTCGAAGCCGCCAGCGCCGCCCGAACCCGGCGCAAGATGTCGGCCGGTCGGTCCTCGGCGACTACTCGCACGATGATCCAGCCCATGCGTTCGAGCATCTCGATCCGGCGAATGTCCTTGACGTATTGCCGTCGGTCCGTTCGATGTTGGTCGCCGTCATATTCGACGGCCACCATGCGATCGAGCCAGCCCATGTCGAGGTACGCGATCGGGAAACCATCCGTTCCCAGCACCGCTATCTGGGTTTGCGGCCGAGGCAAGCCCCCCTCGACGAGCAGGAGTCGAAGGTAGCTCTCCTGAGGAGACTCCGCGCCCGCATCGACCAACTCCAGCACCGCCTCCAATTGCCGCAACCCCCGCGACCCGGGATGACACTTCGCGACGCCCAAGACGTCGTCGACCTTGAAATCGGTCGCCCGTGCGAGCGCGTCCAGGCGGGCGACCGCCAAGCGTCGCGCTCCGCGCCGACCGATGTCGAACGCTGTGCGCGCCGGCGTGGTGACCTCGCATCCGTCGATGGCCTGAGTCTCGCCGTAGAACAACACATCGCGGCGCGTTAACACACCCCGCGGCGACCGCGGGTTGGAGTGGACCAAGTCCACCACAATGTCATCGGCAATCCACTTAGCGCCGTGCAGGGCTGCGGCCGCTGCTCCGGCTATGGTCCCCTCGCGATCCGACCATAGCCAGGCGGCAGTAATCCGCTGCTGCAGGGACGGCTCGATCCCATTCGAGAGATAGATATTCGGAAATACCGCGCGATATTGGGTGCGCAACTGGTGCCAACTTAGCGCGCCGCACCCCAATGCTTCACTACCGATAAAAGGCTGCTCCATGCCGGGAAGACTCGCAACTCGATCACCGGCTGCGATTCCGTCTATCCACAGGCTGCTATGCCAAGCCGCCTGTCAGCGACGCAAGGAAATCGCAAGGAAACTCGGCCACAGTTAAGTCATGCCGGGGCAGTCCGCACAGTGGGTGGCAACGGCCCGCGTCCTGCGGCGGTCCGGGTTCGGGGTGACTGGCCCCGAGGTCGATGCGGTGGTCACCCGGGACTGGCCGGCCTACGTCGACGCCATGCTGGGCGCGAATCCCGACGCCGACCCGGGCGCGGTCGCCACCCCGATGCCCAGCCTGGATCCGCCGCGCGCCCCCGGCAAAGGCGCGACGCCAGCGGCCCGCAAACAGTTCGGCCACCAACTGGCCGAGCAAGCGGGCATACTGTCGGGCTGGTGGGTGAGGCGGATGGTCGCGGTCCAGCAGCCGGTTCACGAAAAGTTAACGCTGTTGTGGCACAACCACTTTGCCACGTCCACGCAGAAGGTTCGGGTGGCGGCCTACATGGCCGCGCAGAACCAGAAGCTGCGCACCCTGTCGCTGGGCGATTTCCGCAACCTGGCGTACTCGATGCTGGCCGACGCGGCGATGTTGCGCTGGCTGGACGGGCAGACCAATACCGCCAAGGCCCCCAATGAAAACCTCGCTCGCGAATTCATGGAGCTGTTCGCATTGGGCCACGGCAACGGCTACACCGAAAACGACGTGCGCGCCGGGGCCCGAGCACTGACCGGATGGGTCATCGCCGCCGACGGCCAGACCTCGCTGGCCCCCAAACGCCATGACTCTACGACCAAGACGTTGTTTGGCCGCACCGGCAATTTCGACGCCGCCGGCTTCTGCGACGCCGTGCTGGCGCAGCCCAAGTCGGCGGAATACGTGGCAGGACGTCTGTGGCAGCAATTGGCTTCCGACGAGCCGCCGTCACCTCAGGCACTTGACCGGCTCGTCTCCGCTTACGGCCCGGGTCGCAACCTGCGAGCGCTCACCCGGGCCATCCTCACCGACGACGAATTCACCGGCAGCCGGGCCGCAGTCGTCAACACCCCGATCGAATGGCTGGTCGGCGTGATGCGGGCACTCCGGGTTCCCGTCAGCAACCCCGCGCAGCTGAAGATGGCCGAAGCGACCTTGAGAGCGCTCGGTCAACGGCCGTTCTACCCACCCAGCGTCGGCGGCTGGCCGCACGGCCAGCTATGGCTGTCCACCGCCAGCGCCCAAGCTCGGCTGCACACCGCGAGCCGCATGGCACACGCCGGCGACCTGTCCGGCATCGAGAGCACCGCGCCCGGCGACCGCATCGACGCGGTCGGCTACCTGATCGGGGTCGGGTTCTGGTCGGACCGCACCGCCGGCGCCCTCGAACCGCTGGTGCATAAACCGCCGCAGTTGGTCGCGGCCGCCGTCAACACCCCCGAATACCTGACGTCGTAGCGAGATAGCCATGTCCGACATCAATCGCCGCAGGTTCCTGATCGCCAGCGCGGGCGTCGGCGCGGTCGGCCTGCTGTCCGGGACGGTGGCGGTCAGTTGGCACGACCTGATGCGCGCGGCCCAAGACCGGCCGCTGGCTGACAACGCGGGAGTGCTGGTGATCGTCACGCTGTACGGCGGCAACGACGGGATCAACACCCTGATTCCCTACGCCGACAACGCTTATCATGATGCTCGGCCGGAACTTGCCTACGCCCCGGGGGAGGTATTGCACCTGGACGAGCACCTGGGCCTCAACCCGGCGATGAAGGGTCTGGCCCAACTGTGGAGTCAGCGGCAACTCGCGATCGTGCGCGGAGTGGGCTATCCACAGCCCGACCATAGCCACTTCCGGTCCATGGATATCTGGCAGACCGCGTCACCCGCCCAACCCGTTCCAACCGGCTGGATCGGGCGCTGGCTCGACGCCACCGGCGACGACCCGCTGCGTGCGGTCAACATCGGACCCGTCCTTCCCATGCTCGCAGTTGGCGAAACGTACACGGCGGCAGCGCTTTCGACGGCTCAGATACCAGCCGTCCAGGCGGACAGGTTCGACACGATCATGGACGCGCTGGGCACCGACGACCCCAGCGACACCCCGGCGATGGCCGCCGTGTGCAAGGCCTATCGCGCCGCGCGCACCACCAACGCGACGTTTGCGTCCGTCAAATCGGCCGACAAACCTGTTGAAAATGACCGTAATTCGCTGGCGACCCAGCTGAGTGTGGTGGCCAGCGCGGTGCGGGCCCGCGTCCCGACACGGGTTTACACGGTGCAACTGGGCGGTTTCGATACGCACGCCAACGAACGCGCAACCCAGCAGCGTCTGCTGCAGACATTGGACGAGGCCGTGACCCCGTTCCTGCAACAGATGGCCGGTGATCGCTGCGGCCGCAACGTCGTCTTGATGACGTATTCGGAATTCGGGCGCAGGGTGGTCGCCAACGCCTCCCAGGGCACCGATCACGGTACCGCCGGGCCGATCTTTGTCGCCGGTGTCCCCGTCAAAGGCGGCTTCTATGGCGATGAGCCAAGTCTGACCAACTTGGACCACGGAGACCTGAAGTTCACCACAGACTTTCGCGACGTCTATTACGAACTGCTGTCGCGCACCGTCGGGACCGATCCCTCACCGTCGGTCGGAACGGGCCGCACCAGCCTGGCCTTCCTATAGATCCGCCAGCAGGCGCACGCAGTCGCGCGCGATGGCCAGTTCTTCATTGGTCGGTACCACCAGCACCGCGATGGGCGAATCGTCTCCTGAAATCCGCCGCGCCCTCGTTTCGGGGGCGAGATTGCGGTCCTCGTCGAGCATGATACCGAGCTCCCCCATCCCGGCCGAGGCATCCCTGCGCATCAGCGCATCGTTCTCGCCGATCCCGGCGGTGAAGCTCACCACATCGGTATGCCCCAGCACGGCCAGGTAGGCACCGATGTACTTGCGCAGCCGGTGAATGAACACGTCGTAGGCCAATTGTGCCGCGCTGTCGCCTGACTCGATCATCTGATGCAGCCGACGAAAATCGCGCTCCCCGGCCAGGCCCAACACTCCCGAGCGTTGGTTGAGCGTGGACTCGATCTCGGCCACACCCATCTCCGCGCGCCGCCACAGGTAGCTGACGACGCTGGGGTCGATGTCACCGCTACGAGTGCCCATTACCAGGCCCTCCAGCGGCGTCAAGCCCATCGACGTGTCGACCGGCCGGCCGCCGGCGATCGCCGAAGCCGAGGCACCGTTACCCAGATGCAGCACAATCTGATTCAGGCTATTCAGCGGCCGATCCAGGAAGGCGGCGGCCTGCTCGCTCACGTACCGATGCGAGGTGCCATGAAAGCCATAGCGGCGGATCTGCCACCGCTCGGCCAACCCACGCTCGATGGCATAGGTGGCGGCCTCTTGCGGTAAGTCGTAGAAAAATGCCGTGTCGAACACCGCGACGTGCGGAACATCGGGCAGCAGCTTGCGCGCCACCTCAATTCCCTTGACCGAGGGTGGGTTGTGCAGCGGGGCCAGTTCCGACAGCCCCTCGAGCTCCGCGACCACCGCGTCGTCCAGGAGCGTCGGCCGATGAAACTGCCTGCCGCCGTGGACCACCCGATGCCCAACCGCCGTCAGACCGACAGTCTTCAGCTCGATACCGGCATCGGCCAGCTCGTCGAACGCGCGCCGCAGCGCCGCCTCGTGGTCCGCGACCGCTGACGACGCTTCTCCGATCCGCTCCACAATGCCGGAAGCGCGTGAGATACCGGAAGCGGGCTCGAGCAGCTGGAATTTAAGCGATGACGAGCCGGAGTTGATAACCAGCACAAGACGGTTCGCACCATCAGCGATCATCGACGCTACCGTGCGCCCTGCGCCTGGATCGCGGTGATGGCGACGGTGTTGACGATGTCTTCGACCAGCGCGCCTCGGGACAGATCGTTCACCGGCTTACGCAAACCTTGGAGCACCGGGCCAATCGCGATCGCCCCGGCGCTGCGCTGCACCGCCTTGTAGGTATTGTTACCGGTGTTGAGGTCGGGAAAGATCAGCACCGTCGCGCGACCGGCCACCGGCGAATCATGCATCTTGGTGGCCGCGACCGACGGATCTACCGCGGCGTCGTATTGTATGGGACCCTCGACCGGCAGCTGCGGATCCCGGGCACGCACCAACTCCGTTGCGGCCCTGACCTTGTCTACGTCGGCCCCGGCGCCGGATTCGCCGGTGGAGTAAGACAGCATGGCCACCCGCGGCTCGACGCCGAACTCGGCCGCGGTGCGCGCCGAGCAGATCGCGATATCGGCGAGCTGTTCCGGTGTCGGGTTCGGGACGATCGCGCAGTCACCGTAGGCCAGCACCCGATCGGGCAGGCACATCAGGAAAACGCTGGACACCGTCGAGACGCCCGGAACAGTTCTGATGATTTCAAACGCCGGTCGAACGGTGTGTGCCGTGGTGTGCGCAGCGCCGGACACCATGCCGTCGACCATGCCGTTGTACACCAGCATGGTGCCGAAATACGAGACGTCGTACATAATCTCACGCGCCTGCTCGACGCTGATTCCCTTCGCCTTGCGCAATTCCGCATACTGGTCGGCGAACTGATACCGCAATTCCCTGGCGCGCGGGTCGATAACCTTCGCCCCACCCAAGTCCAATCCGAATTCGGCTGAACGCAACCGGATTTTGGCTTCGTCGCCCAGGATGGTCAGGTCGGCGACACCGTGCTGAAGCAGGCGTCCGGCAGATTTGAGGATACGATCGTCGTCGCCTTCGGGAAGGACAATGTGCTTACGATCCGAACGGGCCTGCTGCTGCAAGCGGTGGGTGAACATTTGCGGCGTGAGAACGGTCGGGATCGGGATGGCAAGCTGCGTCAGCAGATCCGCCATATCGACATAGCGGTCCATCAGTTCCAGCGCGGTATCGATCTTGCGCTGCGAGGTCGCCATGAGTCGCCCGCGGGCCGAGGCGGCCGCGCTGGCCGTCTCGTAGGTGCCCAGCGTGGTGGTGATGATGGGCAGCCGCAGCCGCAGGCCGGCGACCAGGGCCGCGATCGACGGATGCAGCGTGAACCCGCCGTTGAGGATGATGCATGACAGGGCCGGAAATCCCTGGGCAGCATGGGCGCTGGCGACGGCAAGCACCACGTCCGAGCGGTCGCCCGGAGTAATGACCGCCATGCCGTCACGCAGCCGTTCCAGGACGTGGTCGGCGGTCATCCCGGCGACCAGCACGCCGGTGACCTCACGTTCGGCCAGCTCGGCATCACCGCTGATCGGCGTCCCGTTGACGGCCTTGGCCAATTCGCTCACCGTCGGCGACGACAGCAGCGGCTGTTCGGGCAGCACGTAGCTGCGTGCCGAAAACATGTGCACAGCCTCGGAAACGGCCGCGAGCTCGGCCGGCGCGCACCGGTTGGCCACCACCGCCGCGGTGTGAGCGTGCTGGGCCGACAGCTCTGCCAGACAGAGCGCGACGACACCGGCCACCTCATCGGCGCTGCGGCCCTTGGCGCTCACCGCCAATAACACCGGCGCACCGAGGTTGACCGCGATCCGGGCATTGACCGAGAGCTCAGCGGGGGTGGTGGCCCCTCCTAGATCCGAGTAATCGCTGCCGACGATCACCACCACGTCGCACGCGCCGGCCATCTCGTGATAGGAGGTGACGATGTCGGTGATCGCGGCGTCGGTGTCGGCGTGCAGCTGTTGGTAGGTCACGCCGACGCACTGCTCGTAAGGCAGGCCCGCCGTGGTGTGTTCCAGCAGCAGTTCCAGGATGTAGTCGCGGTCCTCACCGGAGACATGCGGCGACCCGCCGCGCCCGGCTTCGCCGCGCTTGCGATCGCCGTCGAAGCGTGTGATTGGCCTGAACACACCAACTTTGGCGACCCTCGCGGCCAGCCGGTGCAGCAGCCCAAGCGCGATCGTCGCCTTGCCCGACGCCGGTTCGGGCGCAGCGATGTAGATGGCAGCGGTCTCAGCAGTGGCGGAACGGGCAGGCACCCGCCCGCCTTTCAGCCCAGCCGCCGCAGTCTGGGTGCCAGATCCTTCTCAAACAGCCCCAGGAAGCGGCGCTGGTCGTGACCGGGCGCATGGAATACCAGATGGTTAAGGCCCCACGTTACGTATTGGCCAACCTTTTCGACGGCCTCGTCGGGATCCGACGACACGATCCAGCGTTTGGTGATCTGCTCGATCGGCAGTGCGTCGGCCGCCTTCTCCATCTCGATCGGGTCGTCGATGCTGTGCTTCTGCTCCGCGGTCAGGGACAGCGGCGCCCAGAACCGGGTGTTCTCACGGGCAAGCTCGGGGTCGGGGTCGTAGGACATTTTGATTTCGATCATCTTGTCGATGTCGTCGGCGTTGCGATTGGCGGCCGCCGCACCCTCGAGGACGGCGGGCATCAGCTTTTCGGTGTACAACTCCTCGCCCTTGCCGGACGTGCAGATGAAGCCGTCGCCGGCGCGGCCGGCATACTTGGCCACCACTGCGCCGCCGGCGGCGATGTAGATGGGCACCCCGCCTTCGGGCACGTCGTAGATCGAGGCGCCCTTGAGGTGGTAGTAATCCCCGTCGAAGTCGACGCGGTCGCCGCGCCACAGCTCCCGCATCAGTCGCACCGATTCGCGCAGCCGGGCAAACCGCTCCTTGAACTCCGGCCACTCGCCCTCATACCCGGTGGCGATCTCGTTCAGGGCCTCACCGGTGCCGACGCCGAGGAAGATCCGGTTTGGGTACAGGCACGCCATGGTGGCGAAGGCCTGTGCGATGACGGCGGGGTTATAGCGGAAGGTCGGGGTGAGCACCGAGGTGCCCAGCACAATCCTTTTGGTCCGTTCGCCGACGGCGGTCATCCAGGACAGCGAGAACGGCGCGTGCCCGCCCTTGTGGCGCCACGGCTGGAAATGGTCACTGACGGTGGCGCTGTCCATGCCGTGCGCTTCGGCGGCGACGGCAAGTTCGACGAGCTCGCGCGGTGGGAATTGTTCGGCAGATGCTTTGTATCCGAGTTTCAGTTCAGGCACTCATTATTTCTACTCCTAGACTCGCGGTCAGTGTCATGGTGAGGTCGCCGCATGTTGCGGTGGTTGGATCCTGATCACCCGGTGTTTGGTTCGTAACCTCCCTGCGGCCGTTGGTTGGCGTTCATGCGTTTCATCGGCATCACGTGTGAAGGACAGACAGGCCTGACGTGGTAGGAGCGTGGCGTCGCCCCCACTGGGATGTGTCCGCCGACCGGGCCGAGGCCGAACCTCAGCTACGGGGCGCCCTGCGTCGCCATCACCGCGAGTTGCAGCGCGCCGCGCGTCCGCGGCCAGCTTGCCATGCGGTAACGTCCGCGCCGACGGCGGGGAAGATCTGTGACTGCGTGGCGAGTTCATATGGTCAAAGACACATCCACAACAGGAACGAGGCACCCCGATGACTGCAGATTTGCCCGACAATGCACTGGAACTGCGTTCGTTGGTGACGTCGCAGGGCACGCTCGAGCTCTCACTGCACGACGTACCAGTTCCATCCCCCGCCGCTAATGAGGTGTTGGTACGCGTGGAAGCCTCGCCGATCAACCCGTCAGACTTGGGTGTTCTCATCGCCGGCGCTGACATGTCTACCGCGACGGTGGCGGGCACGCCGGAGCGCCCAAGCGTCACCGCATTGTTGCCGTCGGGGGCACTGGGAGGGCTTTCGGCGCGAGTCGATAAACCGCTTCCGGTAGGTAATGAGGGCGCGGGCACCGTCGTGGCTGCCGGGTCGTCCCAAGCGGCCCAGGCGCTCGTCGGGAAAACAGTGGGGATGGCTGGCGGTGCAATGTATTCCCAGTACCGAGCGGTTGATGCTTCCGCATGTCTTGTCTTGCCCGACGGGACGACGGCGAAAGATGGAGCGTCGTCGTTTGTCAATCCTTTGACAGCTCTCGGGATGCTGGAAACCATGCGCCGCGAAGGCCATTCAGCCCTGGTGCACACGGCTGCGGCGTCCAACCTCGGCCAGATGCTCGTCAAGCTCTGCATCAGGGACGGGGTGCCGCTTGTCAACATCGTCCGCAAGCCTGACCAAGAGGAGCTGCTGAGGTCGCTAGGCGCGGTCCACGTCTGCAACTCGGCATCACGGTCGTTCTCGGCAGACCTCGTCGAGGCTCTCAAAGCGACGTCCGCGACGCTTGCGTTCGACGCCACGGGCGGGGGCACGCTCGCCAGTCAGATCCTCAGTGGCATGGAGGAAGCGGCCAACGCGACTGCGCGGGAGTACTCGCGCTATGGGTCGACCGTGCACAAGCAGGTGTACATCTACGGCGGACTCGACACGCGTCCGACGACGCTCACGAGGGACTTCGGCATGGCGTGGGGTGTTGGAGGGTGGCTGCTGACGCCGTTCCTGCAGAGCATCGGGGCCGAGGCCTTTGGCAGGCTCCGGGCCCGGGTGGCCGCGGAGCTGACCTCGACGTTCGCCAGTACCTACACCCGGGAGGTTTCACTCGCCGGCATGCTCAGGCCCGATGCGTTCCACGCCTACGTCAAGCGAGCGACCGGGGAGAAGTTCCTGGTGACTCCCCAGGCACACCCATAACTCATATTGGAAATCGATCGCCCACGCCACATTTGGCGCCTCGCTCACCCCCGCCAGTGATCGCGGCCAAAGCTGCCGAGTAACGGTGAGCGGCGACGGCATGTCGCGGACGCGTTCGCGACATAATTTCGTCCATGGGTACATCTGTGAGCAGCACGCAGGTCACTGTTGTCCGCGCCGATGTACACAAGCGCACGCACACGTTTGTTGCGCTAGCTGAGGTCGGGCGCAAGCTGGCCGAGAAGGTCGCGTCGGCCACCCGTGTGGTCTTCCACCACCTGCACACCGACCTCCACAACCGAATCCAGCCTTGCCAACCGGCAGCGGCTTGACGTAGGAGAAACAGATGGCAACGGCGCTGACTCTTTTTCAGGTCACCGAGATCATGCATTTCGCCCGGGGCAGTGCGGTCAACTGGGTGCTGGTCACCGACGACACCGGCGTGATGTTGATTGATGCCGGTTATCCCGGCGACCGTCAAGATGTGCTGGCCTCGCTGCGCAAGCTCGGCTACGACGCCGGCGACGTGCACGCCATCCTGCTGACGCACGCGCACATCGACCACTTGGGTTCGGCAATCTGGTTCGCCAACGAGTACGGCACTCCGGTGTACTGCCACGCCGAAGAGGTGGGCCACGCCAAGCGGGAGTACCTGGAGCAGGCATCGGTTCTCGATGTCGCGCTGCGCATCTGGCGGCCCCGCTGGGCGGTGTGGGGCGCTCATCTGGTTCGCAACGGCGGCTTGATCCGCGAGGGCATCCCGACCACCCAGCCGTTGACCGCCGAGAGGGCCGCAGAGCTGCCGGGTTACCCGATGGCCATTTTCACCCCAGGGCACACCAGCGGGCATTGCTCGTATCTTGTCGATGGCGTACTGGTCAGCGGTGACGCGCTGATCACCGGCCATCCGCTGCTGCGTCACCGCGGGCCGCAGCTGCTGCCGGAGGTGTTCAGCCATAGTCAGCCGGACTGTGTCCGCAGCCTGGCCGCGCTGGCTCTGCTGGAAACCGAGATACTGCTGCCCGGCCACGGCGACGTGTGGCGCGGCCCGATCCGCGAGGCCACGGACGCGGCCGTCTCGCTGGCCCGATGACCATAGCGGAGGGTCATGACAGGTAAAGAGAATCTCCAGCAGGCCGCCGAACGCATTTGCCACGCCTGGGACGAGGCGCTCAGCAACGACGATGTGTAGGCAC
>Ga0210389_10000477_pt1 | contig 37174 bp, 32 predicted proteins | sample IncBWH28OmetaG_FD_160127 | JGI IMG/M metagenome (GOLD analysis project Ga0210389, IMG submission 160127) | Forest soil microbial communities from Barre Woods Harvard Forest LTER site, Petersham, Massachusetts, United States - Inc-BW-H-28-O ... | reverse complement strand
CAGGGAAATCGCTTTTAAAGAGGAGGCTCCGCTGGAGCCCTAAGAAAAACCGACTTTCCTATAAACAGGTTGCTCCTCTGGAGCTATAAACTAATATCGTTGGTCGACTCCAGAGGAGTCGCCTGTTTATAGGATAAAAAAAAACTAATTTAGGCTCCAGCGGAGCCTCCTCTTGCTGAGAAGATTTTAAAAGCGATTGAATTTTTAATATATGAGGCCGGAAATAATAATTAAATGTCGTATTATTGAGGATTATCGGGGATTTGGCTTTCATCCTTGATTATTGATGCCGCTTTGGGTACTCGAATTGCCAACTATATAACTCCTGTTTGTATTTAAACGATTGTTCCTTTTTTCCCCGAAGGGATTGCTTTTATCTTTTTAGCCCCTAAAAAAAATAAAATTTATCGTGGATTTTTCGATTTGATTTTGCGTAAAATGACGCAAGATATCGCATAGATACCCTATAGGGTTTGCATGGCAGGTTCTATAGTTCGGGCGTATGAAAAAAGGCTGTATTCATACGCTGCTTTGGGTAAATTATTAGTTTGCTTACTATCCTTATACGTTTTTGGTGCTCTCTCTTTTGAAACAATAAACAATCAATTTTCAACCTTAAAATTAAATCTAAAATGAAAAAACTAACACTATCATTATCTGTTTTTTTTGCCGCTGCGATGATTTTCATCTCGTGCACAAAAAATAACGCTGTTAAGCCTGCCAACATCACAAACGTTACCGCTGACAATTCATTTATTATAGCGACTGACGTAGCAGGGACGGCAATCTGGAGCGGTACCGACAACCCGCCCACCACCGTAGGCAACGTCGGCGATTTTTATATTAACACTACTCTTCACTACTTATGGGGTCCAAAAACTGCATCAGGGTGGGGGACCGCTACACACCTGGTAGGGGCGGCTGGCTCAGCCATCCTGAGCGGCACCGGTGTACCGGCTGCTACGCTTGGCAAAGTGGGCGATTATTATATCAATACGAGCAACATGAATTTCTACGGTCCTAAAACCTCAAGCGGATGGGGTACGGCTGTAGCTTTGAGAGGCACTGCCAATGTAACTTATTCCGACTGGATCACACCTTCGACCTACAAAAAGGATACGATTTTCGGAATTTTCCATTTCGATGCCAATATAACAGCGTCAAAGATCACCCAGACTATTTTAGATAAGGGGTCGGTACTTGTTTATGGTAAACTGGATGGATACAACCCGGCCATATGGCCAACCGACCAGGTAAGCCCGCTGCCAATTCTGATAACTTATATGGATGGCACATCTCCCAATACAGATACCTGGTCGGATAATGTTACGCTTGGGAATATCCAAATTGATCTTACCAGCAGCCTTAATGCATACGGCAGTATATCCAATGCACACCAGTTCAGATATATAATTATTCCCGGAGGTGTACACACGCTGGGTGCTGTAAACCCCAAAAATTATTCGGAGGTCCAAAAGGCTTTACATATAACGGATTAAGGGGATAGTTAGGTTGAGCACAAATTATAGCTGCAAATGGCGCCATAACGGCGCCATTTGCGTTATTTAGCGATGTGCCTTTTACAAAATATTTATTATTGCCGGTGCATCATCAAGCATGTGGTCATGCAAACCACCAATCCGTTTAAAAAATCTGCGGCTGCCTGAAAATGCGGGAGATAATATATGAAGGGTACATTACGCCGCTTTGTCCCAGCCGCCAAGTCAAGCGTCCACACTTGACTTTAAACAGTTTTCAGCGTCCACGCTGAAATATTTACATCGGTTACCATTGCTCATTAAACTCAACCGCCGCAGCGCATTGCTATAATCACATTTTGCAAGTCAGCGCAGACGCTTGACCTGGCAAGGATGGGCACTGGTATGCAGCCCCCCAAGTCCGTGCGGCATACGCGCGTGAATTGGGAGGCTTTACCGGTTTGCGCAAACCGCTTACCGCCGGTTGTAAACTGATTCAATCAGATAATGGCAGCGTGCAGTGGTAAAATTTTATAAACGGCTTGCTTTCAACTACTTACTTCCAGCGATAACCTGATTCAAGCGGGCAATTTACAATGTCCAATTCTGTAAACTGCTCACTGTCAATTGCTAACTGAAAAAGTGTTCACGAAATTCCTCAAAAATGGCACAAATTTGCGCATTGGAAATTTTAACCTGCTAAAAACCAGTGCTTTTCGTTGCTGTTTGCAGGGTGTATGTGTGCAAAACGTGAACACTTTAACGGCCTGTTTTTAGCATGTTCGGTTGTGTTTTGCAAATAAAAACCAGTTATCTTTACTATAGGGTGTAACCAGGTGAGGTGGCACGTCGTCAGAGAGCTATAACAGATGCAAAGCAAGCTTTCAGATGCGGAGTTGATTGAACAAACACTGACGGGTAACCAGGCGGCCTATGCCGAATTGGTTAAACGCCACCAGCGTTTTGTGTTTACGCTGGCTTTGCGCTATGCCAAAGTAAGAGAGGACGCTGAAGAAATTGCGCAGGATTGCTTTATAAAAGCCTACCGTTCGCTGGCTGCGTTCAAGGGGCAATCCAAGTTCAGCACCTGGCTGTACAGCATTGTTTATACGACGGCCATGACGTCTTTGCGTAAAAAAAGGGTTGATACCGAGTCGATCGACGATGAAAATAACTTTATTCAGATCGAAAACCAGGCATCAGCCTATGATGTAAACAGCGCGGAAAACAGGTCGAGATCGTTTTATCTGGAACAGGCAATCGCGCAGCTTTTGCCTGACGATGCCGCCATCATCATCATGTTTTATAAGGGTGAACAATCGCTGGAGGAAATAGCGCAGGCGATGGGGATGGAAACCAATACCGTTAAGGTAAAACTATTCAGGGCGCGTCAGCGGTTAAAGGAAAGGCTGGAGCGGAATTTAAAACACGAAGTAAAGGAACTGATATGAATAATTTGGAAGAAAAACTTTGGAACTATATCGATGGCAATTGCACGCCGGAAGAGCAAAACGCCATCAGTTCCCTTATTGAAAAAGATGCTGTAGTTGGCGCTAAATACCGGGAACTGTTAAGCCTCCATTCCACGTTTACCCAAATGGACCTGGAAGAACCGCCGATGGCTTTTACGTATAACATAATGGAAGCAATACGTACCGAAAATGCGCAAGTGCCGCTGAAGGCAGCTGTCAACAAACGGATAATAAGGGGCATAGCCATCTTTTTTACAATTACCATTGCTACTTTGCTGGTACTTGTTTTTGCAAGTGTTAAATGGCCGGCCCAGGGGCTTCCTGTCAGTTTGACAGCGCATTTTAAAATGCCTGACATTAATTCCAGTCAAACTAAAGTTATTGTGCAGGCATTTGTGTTTTTTGATGTAATGCTTGGCTTGTATTTATTTGATGCCTACCTGCGAAGAAAAAGGGATGCAAAAGACACCAAAATGCTTTAATGCGCCGCTTGAGTGTATGGCAAAAGCAACATAGGTTGTTCATTTTTTGGACATTTTTCCAAACTCAGTAAATCACCGGAATAAAAGTTTAACTGTACAAAGGCAAAGAAAGGTTTGGTATAAAAATTGTTAGCCCTACATCGACTGGCACCCGCCAGTTAATTGTGATAAGGTTTAGGTTGAAAGTCCCCCGCGCGAAGTGGGGGGCTTTTATTTTTTACCCCCCGACCGCGTGCTGCCTTAGCTTTAGCGGTGGCGCAAGCAGCAATGATTTATTTCTATTTTGCTTATTATCTCAGTATTTTTAACTTCGGTAAAATTTTACCAATTATGAGAAAGCTGATATTCGGCCTGGCGGCTTTAATGCTGGGCTGCACCGCGTACGGGCAAACGCCGCGGATACCTGAGGCAAGCCCGACCGAAACCATTATCCAGGATTTCGGCCTGGGCAAAATCACAATTACCTATTCAAGGCCAAGCGTTAAAGGGCGGGTAATTTTTGGCGGGATAAACCCATGGGGCCAGGTTTGGCGCACCGGGGCTAACTCAGCCACCACCATCAATTTCAGCGAAAACGTGATCATGGAAGGGCATTCTGTACCCGCCGGAACTTATTCCCTGTTCACAATTCCGGACAAAGACCAGTGGACCATCATTTTAAACAAGGTTGTAAAACAGTGGGGCGCTTACAGCTATAAACAGTCGGAAGATTTTTTACGCTTTACCGAAAAACCCGTTTATCTTGATGAAAAACGCGAATCGTTTACCATCCAGTTTTCCGACGTTACTACCCAAACCAATGACCTGCACCTGGTGTGGGACCATACTTCGGTAGCTATCCACATGCACACCGATGATGATGCCCAGATCATGGCCAATATTGATGAACTGATGAAAGGCAACCGGAAAGCTTATTATTTTAATGCTATTCAATATTACTACGAAAACAACCATGATATGAACAAGGCCCTGGGCTGGGCGCTCGAGGCCGAAAAGGTTGACCCGGGGGCCTGGTATAAATTATGGGAAGCCCGCATCCGCCTGAGGATGGGCGATAAGGCCGCCGCTATTGCCGCCGCGCAGGAAGGTATAAAAATGGCCCAGGCCACCAATGACGACGAATATGTTCGCCTTAACCAGGCTGTGATCGATCAGGCGGGAAGCTAGCCGATTTCGGATTTCGAAATTTCGATTTCGGATTTATGATTTCGAATAGTTGGAATTTCTTGGAAAGAACGCTTCGGATCGCTACGGTTTTCATTGCACCGCTATTTGATATAATCCGCGATCATTGCGCCTGCATCGGCGTCAAGTAATATCTCGCAATTTGGATGCAGTTGTACTACCGATGCCGGGATATCCGTAGTTACCGGGCCGAGTATTGCTTTTTGAATGATCTCCGCCTTATGCGCCCCTTTTGCAATCAGGATCAGCTTACGGGTATACATAATGTTTTTAATACCCCTGGTCAGGCCGCCTAACACTGTTTCCGGGGGCACTTGTGTTTCACGACGCACACGGGCCTCAAAATCCGGGTCCATGGGCGAAACCCAGGTTTCGCTTTCAAACGGCGTGCCCGGTTGATTAATGCCGATATGCCCGTTGCTGCCAATACCAAGCATTTGCAAATCGGCGCCGCCCCGTTCCGCCAGTCGTTGTTCAAACAGCACACACTCAGCTTCAAAATCATCAGATAGCGTAGGCGGCATAATAAAGTTTTCCTTGGGTATTCCCAGCGGGCCTGCAATCTGGTTCAGGATCATCGTATAACAGCTGCCTGCATATTCCCGGGGCAGGTTGGTCAGCTCATCCACATTGAATAAAGTAATGCGGGAAACATCAAAGGGGTACTTAGCATAAATTTCCGACACAATCCGGTGCATATCCATGGTAGTTTGCCCCGTTGAAAGGCCTATCACCGCATTGGGTTTGGCCAGCATCTGTGTTAGGATGCGCCAGGCAGCGGTAATGTTAAATTCTTCTTCGTTTTTGCAGATCGTTATTTTCATATATAATCAGCTATAAGCCTTTTAATTGCTCTTTAAAAAATAAATCTATGGCTGCAGCCGCGTCAGCTTCATCATCGCCTTCAACGATGATGGATATGGTGTCCCCGCCTTTGATCATCAACGACAGGATATTAAGCAAACTGTTCAGTTTTACAATCTTGTCGCCTTTTTTTAAGCTGACGGTTGATTTAAAATTTTTGACCAGCCTGACGAAGGCAGTTGCCGGGCGCGCGTGCATCCCTTCAGCGGCGGTGATAATATAATCTGTCGATATCATTGTGTCGCCTCCTTTAAATATGCCATTATCTTTTCTGAACTATCCATTGCCATTACTTTATGTTGAATTTCCTTTGCTTTTGCCATGCTGTTATTGATAATGATATTTTTTATAGCCGGAATAGCCGCCGCGCTCATCGAAAAATCTTTTAAACCCATCCCAAGCAGTAAAAGCGTCGCCAGGGGGTCCGAAGACATTTCACCGCACATACCCACGTGAATATTATTTTGGCATCCCTGTTCAATCACGTTTTTAATAAGCCTTAAAACACCGGGATTAAAGGGATCGTACAGGTGCGCTATTTTCTCGTTCATCCGGTCAACAGCCAAAGTATACTGGCACAGATCATTTGTACCGATGCTAAAAAAATCCGCTTCCTTAGCCAGGATATCCGCTGTGATTGCTGCCGAAGGTATCTCAATCATAACGCCCACTTTAATGCCAGCGTTAAAGGCGACGGCATCTCTCAATAATTCGCTTTTAGCTTCGCCGAGAATATTTTTTGCCTGCCTTAACTCCTGCAAACCGGAGATCATCGGGAACATGATCTTCAGGTCGCCAAATACTGAAGCTCTCAAAATCGCTTTAAGCTGGCTCATAAACAGGTCTTTCCTGTCCAGGCAAATCCTGATCGCCCTGTAGCCTAAAAAAGGGTTAAGCTCTGCCGGCAAATTAAAATACGGCAGGTGTTTGTCGCCTCCTATATCAAGCGTTCTTACGACAACCGGTTTCCCTTTGGCTTGAAGTGCTGCGTTTTTATAAAATTCAAACTGTTCATCTTCAGAGGGGAATGAATCCCGGCCCATAAATAATAACTCGGTCCGGAAAAGGCCCACACCTTCTCCTCCTTTATCAAAAACTTCGGCCATGTCATCAGCCCCCGAGATGTTGGCCGATAGGGTTATCTTTTCACCGTCAGTGGTGATCGCCTGTGTATCTTTCAGCGCAAGCAACTGTGCCCGCTGCTGCCGAAATGCGGTTCTTTTTATTAAATACGCATCCATGATCTCCTGGTCCGGGTTAACGTAAACCAGGCCGTTGGATCCATCAAGAATAATTAAATCACCTGTTGTAATCCCACCAAGCGCTTCGCCGCAACCCGCAACCGCTGGTATACCTTTCGACCTGGCGATAATAGCTGTATGCGATGTTTTGCTCCCCGCCTGTGTTGCAAATCCCACAACATGTTTTATATCCATGGTGATGGTATCCGATGGGGAAATATCTTCGGCAATAATGATCGTATCGGGGCCAAATGCCGGGGCAGCGGTCTCGCGCTTTCCTTTGAGGCGGCCCAGTATCCTGCGGCTTATATCTTTTATGTCGATGGATCGGCCCCGCATGTACTCGTCATCCATGCTTTCAAAAACCAGGACGAAATTGCCGGTCACCGCTATCAGCGCATCGTTTGCATTCTTTTTTTCGGTCTCGATTTTCTCAACAATATCAGCTCTTATCTGCGGATCAGTTAACAGTTCAATATGGGTTTGCAGCACAGCTAATTCGTCATCCTGCAAAGTTTTATTTCTGTTGGAAGTAAGGGTTTCAATGTCGTGCACAGCGCGGCTAACAGCAAGGTCAAACCGCTCCACCTCTTGTAAAATTTCGGCTTCATTGTTTAGCAAAACGCCAGTCATTGCGGCTTCCTGCCTTTGCAGCACAAAAGCTTTGCCTATTGCAATACCCGGTGAAACGCCAATTCCTTTCATCTTCTATATAACTAAAGAATTTTTACCGCAGAGAGCACAAAGGAAAAACGCGGAGAACACAAAGCTTTAATAGTTTGTAATTTTTTCTCTGTGTTTCTCTGTGCCTTCTCAGCGTCCGCCAATTTGGCGGATATATTTTTTACCAGTTAATTTGACCGAAACATAAGGCCTTTATTTTAGACCAATCAGGCAAATAAATGTATCATACTGCCCACAAAGCCTAATACCAGCAAGCCCAGCAATAAATACGTGGTTTTAACATTCTTTTTTACAAAATAATATACCAGGAACGTAATCCCCAAAGGAATAATAGCCGGGACTATCTGGTCGATTATTCCCTGTACCGCTATTGCCGGTTTGGCGCCTATGGTCAACGGCGTTGTGATGGAAATCAATGTCGCAGGCATTGCGCCTACCACCATCAATCCCAAAATGGATGCGCCTTTGGTCAGCCTGTCCATCACATTGTTTTTGGCCAGGTTCTGCAGAAATTTAGTCCCTGCGTTGTAGCCGATAAAGGTTAAATTATATCGCAGCAAAAGATGGGGTACGTTAAATATCAGTATAAAAAGCACGGGACCCATTACATTGCCTTTTATGGCCAGCGAGGTTCCAACTCCGGCAGCGATAACTTTAAAAGTGCCCCAGAAAAGTGAATCGAATACGCCGGCCAGCGGCCCCATTAAACCCAGTTTTACCGAATTGATGGATTCTTCATCAAAATCCTTATCCTGGCTGTTTTGCTCCTCCATGGCGGCGGTTATCCCGAAGATCAATGTTGAGCCATACGGGCTGGTATTAAAAAATTGCAGGTGCCTTTTTAATGCGTCGGCCATAGCCTGTTTGGTGGCATAAAGTCTTTTCAAAACCGGTATGATAGCAAATGCGAAGCCCGTATTTTGCCAGGTTTCAAAGTTGAAATTTGCTTCCAGCGCAAGCGATCTTAAAAACACATTCCTGATATCGCGTTTAGTTAACTTTTGAATCGGTTTCGGTTCTTCCACGCTTGTTTCATTATCGATTTCGTCATCGTCAGACGTGTCTTTAGGCGTAACTTGTGTAACGATCAACGCGATAATTACGCCCAGCCCACCGATGGCAATAACCGGCAGTTTTAAGTAAGCAGCCAGCAAAAAGCCCAGGAAAAAGTAGGGCGCCACCGTTTTATTGAACATCAGGTTCATTAACAGCGCGAAACCCAGCGCCGGGAGCATATTACCTGCCACACGCAATCCCGATTGTACCCACAGCGGTATCATATCCAGGAATGACTTCATAACACCTGCCCCCAGTTGCAAAGCCAGCAAAATAACAACGCCCATTAACAAAGGCCTTAATAAGCCCGAGACAATGTGCAAACGTTGTATCTTCCGGTAATCTCCCTCATCTGCATACGCAGTAAATTTTTTGTTGAGCACTGCCCGCAGCACAAACAAGCCGCTGATCACCATTTCGGCCAATATGGAAACCGGCACAGCGATGGCCAGTGCTATGGCAGGTCCCTTGCCCGAGATTATGGCGAAAGCAGTACCCAGCACACCGCCCGTAACCACATCAGGCGGTATGGCAGCGCCGACCTTTATATTCCCCATAAAAATCAACTCCAGCGTGGCGCCGATTATAACTCCCTGAGTCAGGTCCCCTAGCACCAACCCCACCAAAGGGCCCAGCACCAAAGGCCGGCTAAGCAGCGTTGTTCCGAGAAAGTCCTCCGAGTGGCCAAACATCGCGATCAGCGCAATGAGTATAAATGATATTGACACTATTTAGATTTCTTTTAATTCAAATTATCGATTATCAGAATCAAGAGACAAGGGCCAGGAATCAAGATAAAAACAAAAGCCATGTTTATAAAATAACAGGTCCAATACTGAATTTATCTTGACTCTTGGTTCTTGATTCCTGGCTCTTTCGCCTAAATCAGCCCCGCTACCATTTGCTTGCTATCTGTCGGCACCTGCCTTATTTCTAACTCTATTCCTTCATTTAGCATTTCGCGCAGCAGAAGGATGTCTTCATCGTTTACCGCAACCGCTTTTGAGATCAGCTTAGCGCCCTCTTTTAAGCGTATTCCACCTACGTTTATCGATTTGATCTCCGCCACGTCGTTAGCCATAACAGCCGCATCTTTTATACTGTTAATAAGCAGCAATACTTTCAATTCCTTATTTTTCTCATCATTTAAAAATGCCGAGGCTTCACTTAAGGTCTTGATCAACAGCTTAGTCCCCGCCGGTTTTGCCAGGCCCAGGGTCAGTTTCATAAATTCGTCTTTGGCTATCTTGTCATTTGCCACGATCAGGCAATTCACACCCAATGCCGGTGTCCAGGTAAAGGCTACCTGGCCGTGTACCAACCTGTCGTCAATCCGGGTTAACTTAATCATTTACTGTTTCGTCGTTTTGGGCGGTTAATAGTTTGTTTACATATACCATTTGTTCTTTGGCGTTATCGATTGCCGTGCTGATCAACTCGTCAATTGGCGTCTCAGCATCCGCAAGCATTACCTCGATAACCAGTGGCAAATTAACGCCCGAAATGATATGTACGTTTGATTTTTGCGCATGCTGCAATATTTGGTTGGTGATACTACCGCCCAAAATATCTGTAAAAACAATCAGCTCATCATCGTCATTAACCTGCTTCAGGATGGCCTGTAGCTCTGTTTCTACCGAAATATTTTCATCCACGTAAGCCTGTATTAAAAACACATGCTCCATTGCGCCGATGATAATATCTAATGATGATTTGATCCCCGCAGCCAGGGTACCATGAGTCGCTATCAAAAATTTGCGTGTTTTAGCACTTTTGTCCATCAGGTATTTGAAATTAAAGCAGCTTCAGGTAAGCTTTCACCAAGTTATAATATACCGCACAATATAGGAAATTTCCCGGTGTGCAATTATCATTTGAATTTTGCATTGGGGCGTATCCATCAAAAGCGGGGATTTCAACCAAAGCATTTTATATACATGAAGATTAATTTTTACCACTAAGGGCACGAAGGTGTCACTAAGGCCACAAAGCCTGGCAATTTTCTATTTTTAAGTTCCCTGGGGAAAATCTTTATAGTTAATCATTTTTTGCGATGAACACTTCGAAAGTATAAACCAAAATAAATTACGCCTGTCAATTTTCGCCCTTGTGTACTTCGTGGTTAAAAACCAATTATGTCGGCCCAACAAGCCTGAATTAGTTTATGCGTTTGCACTAATTTTGAAGATGGCTGTTTTTACAGCCGGCTTGTTTTTATTTGTTCCGAAATGAACATGCGATGAATTGGCATCTTAGGGCCGGCAGTTTAAATTTGATCGATACACATATCACAATTACATGGAAAAACTCGTTAAACCATCAAGGATAGCTTTTGCCATAGGCCTCGCCGGGATGGTATGCCCGCAATTTTTTTATCATGCCTTTGGCGTAAACTTTTTTCCCGCATGGCCGCATTTGTTGTTTGTGGGACTGTGGGCTTATCTTTTCACGATAGTGGTACTCGCAGGCTGCGCTGCCATTATTTTTGGTATAAAACCAAAAGTTGCCGCGCTGCTGCTTGGCGGCCTGCTGCTGGCGGTGTATTTATTTGGTTATTTTACTTACGACCTTTTCGTGGCGCTGTACAATAACCACCTGGGCACCTGGGCCGATGGTTTAAAAGAATCCGCATTGGCCGGCGGTGCATTTGTGCTGGCAGGATCGCTCCCGACAGAAGCCGCTATTCAAAATTCGGCCGTGTTACGATTTTTTGATAAACTGGTTCCTTTCGGTCCGTTTTTGTTTTGTACGACCATGGTTTTATATGGCATTTGCCATTTCCTTTATACGCAGCCCATTTCCACATTAGTCCCTGGCTGGATACCCGGCCATGTATTCTGGACTTATTTTGGCGGCTCGGCCCTGATCTTATCAGGTATTGCGGTAACTTTGAAAATTCAGCTCGAAGTCACAGCCTTTTTATTGGGTTTGATGATCCTGATCTGGCTGTTCATCATTCACATCCCGCTGACGATAGCCGATCCTTTTGGCAATTTTTGTAATTCAATGGTGAGTGCTTTTTCGGCATTGGCATTTGGTGCTACGGCGTTCTTAATTTCGGGGATGGCCAACCGAAACAAGACGGCTTAAGCTGTTGGCGCAGGCCTCGGTTCTATAAGCAGGTTGATGGCCACAGCAATAAGGATCACCAGTGCGCAACCGATCAAATTAAGCCACAAATAGGCAACCACCTGGAATAATCCGCACGCGACAATAATTGTTTCGCTCACTATTGCAGCTATAAAAACAGCGGTTCCCCGGATTTTTTTCAGGTAAAAAGCCACCACAAATATGCCCAGCATTGTACCGTAGATGTATGAACCCAGCTGGTTCACATACTCCAGCAGGTTCCCCACTTTACTGGCATAAAGCGCCATGCCAACGCATACCAGGCCCCAAAATACGGTAGCCAGGCGCGAAGCATTGAGGTAGTTTTTTTCGGATGCCGTTGGATTGATAATGCGCTTATAGATATCAACGGCGCTGGTCGACCCCAATGAACTGAGTGCACTTGCCGTTGAACCCATCGAAGCCAGGAATATAATGGCAATGAGCAAACCAATAAGCCCTCGCGGCAAATAATGGGTAACAAAAGTAAGGAAAACATAATTGGTGTCATCACCGTTGGCATCACCGTTATTCCTTTTCATCAGGGCAATGCCTTGCTTGCGTATATACTGCGTACTGGTGTCGGCAATTTTTAAGGCCGCTTTTGCTTTGGCAATCTGCACCTCATCTTTAGTATTTAAGGCCGAAACCAGGTCATTTGCTTTTTGCTTTCGTTCGTTAAACGCCAGGGCATATTGGCCTTCCAGCTTATTGTACTGCGGCCCGTAGGCGCTATGTTTAACCTGGTTAACCTCGTACTGGTTAAAAAACATGGGCGGTTTGTTAAACATATAAAAGGCAAACACCAAAACGCCGATCAGCAGGATGAGGAACTGCATGGGTATTTTCACCAGTCCGTTCATGATTAGTCCCAGCCTGCTTTGCCCAACGGAGCTGCCGGTTAAGTACCGGCCCACCTGGCTTTGGTCGGTACCGAAATAAGCCAGCTGCAGGAAAAAGCCGCCGATAAGCCCGCTCCAGATATTATAACGGTTGTTGGGATCGAATTTCCAGTCGATCACATTCATACGGCCCAATTTGCCGGCAAGTTTAACCGCATGGGTAAAACCAACGCCATTGGGCAGCAAATGCACCACCAGCACACCCGCGAAAAACATTCCCAGGAAAATAATACTCATTTGTAGTAGTTGGGTGTATGATACGGCCTTGGTGCCGCCGTATACGGTGTAAAAGATTACCAGCCCCCCGATAAAAAGGGTAGTGTAAACCACATTGATATTTAATATGGTGGAGAGAATGATCGAGGGGGCGTAAATGGTTATACCGGTTGACAGCCCGCGCTGCACCAGGAAAAGAATTGAGGTTATGATGCGGGTTTTCAGGTCAAACCGCTGCTCAAGATATTCGTAGGCGGTAAAAACCTTCAGCCTGTGAAAAATGGGAACGAAAGTTATGCACAGCACGATCATCGCCAGCGGCAAACCGAAATAGAACTGAACAAAACGCATCCCGTCTGAATAAGCCTGGCCGGGCGCGGAGAGAAAAGTGATTGCGCTGGCTTGCGTGGCCATAACCGATAAACCCACATGGTACCAGCGCAGGGTGCGCCCGCCCATCAGGTACTGATCGACATTATGGCTGCGGCCGCTTTTCCACACACCGTATAAAACGATGCCGAGCAGCGTAACTGTCAGTACGATCCAGTCGGTTAAGCTCATTCAAAACTGACGGTAATGAGCCAGAAAATAAGGATCAGCAGCGCGAGCCAGCCGATAACAATTGCGTAAAACTGTTTCCAGCTTTTTATGAACGAGGGAAGCTCGGGATCATGCGTCTCCACGGCCCTTAACCAAAAGCTGCAGGAAGAAGCCAGTAAACAACAGGCCGAAAATGCCCAGTATTACAATAAGGATAATGCCATTGTCAATTACAACGCCGGTAAAAAGGCCTGCCAGTAAACCAACGGTGTAGTATAGTTTGTCGTAATTCTCCTGCTCTTTGTGGTGATGGTGTGTCATGATCTTTAATATGTATGCGCAAATTTAATTTTTTAATTTAATTGCCGCCTAAATTACGGCTGCTGATTTTTTGGCTTGCTTAGCAAATTGATAAATAAACGATATGCGCCGGGCACTCCAGCCGGCAGCTGCCTGAAAAAAGCGAGCGAGGTGTATACAAACCTGCCCTGACCGTAATTGCCAACGATAAGCGCGCCATTATTCGGCGCCTCATTCGGATCGTTCATTTGCAGTACGGCGCTGTATTTTGGGTCGATATCGCCTACATAATACAAGCCGCGCTCCTGTATCCAGCCATTAAAGTCATCATCACCGATTTTGTTGGGATAGTTTAAAACCGGGTTTTGCGGGTCGAGGATGGTGATCTTGGCTGTCTCATCGGTAACGCGCCGGTTTACAACGCTAAACGGGTATGGACCGATCTGTTTGGTGACTAAACCATTGTTGTTATTGTATTGCACCACCAGGTTGCCCCCGTTTTTTACATATTCCAGCAGTTTGGGCTGTTCCACGGCCAGCCTTGGGTTTACGTTGTAGGCACGCACGCCGGTAATAATGGCGTCATAGCCGGATAGGTCGCCGTTCATGATCTCGTTTTCGCTTAGCTGGTGCACGTCATAGCCAACCTGCCTCAACGCATCGGGCACCAGGTCGCCGGCGCCTTCGATGTAACCTATCTTTTTACCGGCTATTTTAAGGTCAAGGTTTAAGAGCTTTGCTTCTGCAGGCGGGAAAAGCGTGATATTGGGCACGTGGTTGTAGTTGATCTCCTTTATTCCGTAGCTGTAGGCGGTGTTATCCACATCATGTGTAAAGAAAAATTTTGCCACGCCGCTTTGCGCGCCGACGCCTTCTGGTTGTACGGTAAAGTTCAAGGTCAGCTCATCTCCTTTTTTCTTATTGTTGAACGGGATCCGGTTCGGAGTTGCTTTCCAGCCTTTTGGAAGCTCTAACATAACCCCTCCTATATTCATATTCTGAAATAGCTTAACTTTTACCTGGATCGCCTGGGGGGCGTCCGAATTATAAATATACACAGCATTCGCGATATTGGTTGTGGCGGGCGGCGCAATCACCAGCGGCTGGTAAACTTCGCCTCTAACCGGGTCGGTGTATTTATAAACCAGGCGACGTTCAAAATGTATTGGCTTGTCTTCAATTACAAATACATAATCAGCAGTTGGCAAATCAGGGTTTTCCGGGTTGCCAACGTATTGCTGCCCGGAAATTTTATACGAGCCCTGGTCATGCGGTTCTTCAAGCCAATAGGGCTGGGTTATTTCATAAGGTTGAAACGAATTATCGAATGTTTTGGGTTGATTTTTGGCAATTTTTTCATCACCAAAAACCTTCGCAGCCCCATTCACAGCCAAACTATTATTAATTGATATGCTTCTTAGTTTGATATCATCGCCGTACCTGTCGAGCACCTGCGACCGCACCGGGATACTGTCTTTCACCGAATAGGTTGGTTCGTTTACATAACTCTCAAACCACAGCCCGGCACATGCGGCAATCAAATCATTCAACACTTTTGTTTGCTGCGTACGCCAGTATTCATCAGGCACTTTATCAACCTTATCCGTTAAGGCCACCAATGCCTTTACCGAGTTCTCCGGGTGGTCCACATCAAAGTCTTTCCTGATCTTCTCCACTTCAGCACCGATCTCTTCTCCCCCTTTAACCCGGCCCCAGGTAGCGTTTACGCCATCCATCAGTTCCTCCTTCGGCGCATCGCCTAAAATCGTTTTAAAGTATTCATAGGCATCGCCGCGCTGCCGGGCCGAGCCAAAGCCCTGGGTTTTATGGTTGGAGCGGCTTTCGGCGGCCATTTCACCATAGCCTTTGCCGATGATGGGGTTGTAAACGCCCACGTTTATTTTAAACTGGTCGGGTGCGGTGGTGTTGATGGTGCCGAAGCTGAAGGTATTCCACAGCAGCCGTTTTGCTTGCCAGGTTTGTACATATTTTAATTGTTCGGGAAAGCGTTTCGGGTCAGCTGCTGCGGCAAATGCTTCCTGTGCCAATATTGCGGATGCGGTATGGTGCCCGTGCCCGCCCTCGCCTGTTGTGGGGAAGCGGCAGATGATCACATCCGGCCTGAACTTACGGATCACCCACACCACATCGCTCAGCACTTTTTCTTTATCCCAAAACCTCAAAGTTTCTTCCGGCCCTTTTGAAAAACCAAAATCGTTGGCGCGGGTAAAAAACTGTTCGGCGCCATCCACCCTGCGGGCAGCCAGCAATTCCTGCGTACGGATAAGCCCCAGCAACTCACCCTGCTCATTGCCGATCAGGTTTTGGCCGCCATCGCCGCGCGTCATAGATAGGTAGCCCGTACGGTAGTGCTTCTCCTGCGCCAGGTAAGCCAGCAGCCGGGTATTTTCGTCATCCGGGTGCGCAGCAACGTAAAGCACGCTGCCCAAAACATCCAGTTTTTTTAAATTTTGTTCAATAGTTGTTATATCAGCCGGCGGAGCAGTTTGCGCCGATGCCAGCCGGGCCAAAAACAAAAAAGCAATAACGATCTTGATGCGGTTCATATCGACAAATATATTGAAACATAAATGGGAAATTTGGTGTGTATCAAGAATTTGATATTGCTGTGAGAGGGGCCCCTCGCCGCTAAAGCCTTGGCGGACGAAGAAGGTGAAAGGCGCGACAATCTGACGCTGAAGTTTAGCAAACTTCCATCATGACAATCCTTTAATCTTATAAATCATGGTTCAGACATTCCGTCCGGGTTTGAGTAGCATAATGTTACAACAAAATATTTTCAAAAATCTAAAGCAAAATCGCCGCCCGCTCGTCTTTACTAACATGGGCGCTGCCGGTTGTGCCGAAGCAGCAAAAATTGTCCAATCCTGGCGGAGTCAGTCGTAATAAAAAATAATAAAACACCCTGGTTAATAATTTGTTAATCGATTGATTAATTCTTTTACATTGATTATCAAACGCTTAACTCAAGATTGCAATGAAATGACACGCTCAATCAATCGTTTGATTAACTTTGTTCAGGAAAAAGAGATGGACAAAGATAAAATCGATAAGAAAGACCATATCCTGGATGTTGCCGAAAGAGTTTTTTCGGACCTGGGATTTGATGGCGCTTCAACCCGGATGATCTCCGGTGAAGCTGGCGTTAATATGGCGATGCTTAATTATTATTTTGGATCGAAAGAAGGATTGTTCCTGGCTATTTTTGAACGAAAAATAGCTTCGTTCCAAACTTTGCTTCAAAATATCGGCAATGATGAAAGCATGTCATCGTGGGACAAACTGGCCAAGTGCATTGATAATTATGTGGAAAGGATCATTGTAAACAACTGTTTTCAGAAACTGATCAACCGCGAGCTAACCATGAGCAAACGATCGGAGCTGACCGACAAGATCACCCAAATATTAATGCTGAACGTGGTGGAAATAAAAAAGATACTGGATGACGGTATTAAGAATAAGATTTTTGTCAAAGACATCGATGTGCAACTGGTTATCGCTACCATATTCGGTACAAAAAATTATATCGTTAACACACCGAACATATCTTCTTTATTGCTTGGCCACGATATTCGCGACGAAAAATACCTGGAAGAGAAAATTAAACCCCGGGTTAAGGTTTATATGAAACGCCTTTTGAAGGCTTACCTAATGAACGACAATGACAACTCTAAATAAAACAACCACCTTCTATCCTGCAAAAACAATGATCAAACATTACGTAATTCCCCTGCTTCTTCTTTTACTGCCCTTCGGCCAAAACGTTTTCGCCCAGGACAGGACGATCACGCTGGACGAAGCGCTAAAGCTCGGCCTGGCCAACAGCAACGTGGTAAAACTATCAAAGGCGAAGATTGATCAGGCCATTTCGCAGTATGAACAGGCAAAAGACGGCGCAAAGCCAACCGGCAGTGCCGGCCTTACTTATGACCGGGCCGAAATACCCGCCAATAAGCTTACTTTTGGAAAAACAACCCTCGCCCTGCCCAGCGGTGCAAACGCCTACATTGGCACAGCCTCGATTAGCGAAGTAATCTTCGGGGGTAACCGGCTGAAATATGCTGAGCAATCAACCGAACTGCTGGCGCAGGCAGCGCGTGTGGACGCCGATAACGACAAAGACGGCGTTGCCTACGACATCATCAGCCAGTTTTACAACCTGTACAAGGTTTTGCAAAGCAAAAAAGTGGTTGAGCAAAATTTGGCCACTATTGACGGGCAGATAAAACAAGCCCAGCGCTTTTTTGACCAGGGGATAGTCACTAAAAATGATGTGCTGCGGTTCCAGCTGCAGCGGGCAAATATCGAGCTGAACGGCATCGACCTGGAAACCAACCGCAAGATTGTCAATTATAACCTGTGCATACTGCTGGGTTTGCCTGAAGATACTAAGTTTAACATCGACGTGATCAATGAAGCCGACAGGCCGATCGCACCGGCGTCGAATTATATCGACACCGCATTGACACAACGGGCTGAATTGCGCTCGCTTGACCTGCACGCACAGGTCGCCGACGTAAACATAAAAAAAGTGCGGTCGAATGTTTTACCATCGGTAGTGGCATCGGGCAACGCATATTATATCAACACAACGATTGACCCCCTGCCGCTGAACGGTAACTATATCCTGCCGATAACGCTTGGCGTAGGCATATCGTGGAATTATTCGAACCTGTGGACCAACAAAAACAAGGTAACCGAAGCAAAAATTCAGCGCGAGGAGATCGATCTGAATAAAACCATTACCGGCAACAATGTGCGCAGGGAAGTAAACCAGGATTACCAAAGTTATGTAATGGCGCGCGATAAGATAAAGCTGCTGCAAACGGCTATAGACCAGGCGACAGAAAACAACAAAATCCTGGAATCGAAATACCAGAGCAATATTGCTTCGGCAACCGATAAGGCCGATGCACAAACCCTGCTTTACCAGGCGCAGATAAACCTTGAGCTGGCAAAAGCCGACGCCGGGCTGGCTTACTACACATTATTAAAATCAACCGGAAAACTTAACAAATAAATGTGCGGATGTGCAAATATGCGGATGATGAAAATTAACATATTAGATATCAACTCACAACTCAGCATTCACAACTCACTAAATCACTAATTCGCTAAATCACTAATTAAAACATACAATGGCAAAGGCAAACGATTCTCAGGAAAACGAAACTAAAAAGAAACCGAACAGGGTATTACCCATCATTTTGGGTGTAATACTTGTAGCCGGTATCTTCTTCGGTATAAAAGAATATATTTATTATGGCAAGCACGTAGACACAGACGATGCACAGATCGATGGCGATATCAGCCCGGTAGTAGCACGCGTTGGCGGATACGTGGACAGCATTTATTTCCAGGAAAACACCCACGTAAACAAGGGGCAGTTACTGGTTAAGATTGACGACCGCGATTACCAGGTTAAGCTGGAACAGGCGATGGCTGCAAAAACGGGCGCTGCCCAGGGCGTAAACGTGGGCGAATCGCAGATTTATGAAAATGCTGCAAATACCTCCGGCGCCAAGGCTAAGGTTGAATCGGCAAAGGCACAGTTGGATAAGGTGAGCAAAGACTATGCGCGTTATGCCAACCTGGTGCAGGATGGCTCCATCACCCGCCAGCAATTTGACCAGGCCAAAGCCGACCTGGAAACCGCACAGGCTAATTATAACGCCGCCCAGGACCAGTACAAAGCCGCTATCGAGCAGGAAGGCGCCACCAAAAACCAGCTAAACGTTACCAATACTGGCGTTACCCAACGGCAGGCTGATGTTGATTACGCTAAGCTGCAGCTATCGTATACCAATATTCTTGCCCCGGCAAGTGGTATGGTATCTAAAAAGAATGTACAGATAGGCCAGTTGGTACAGGCCGGGCAAACGCTGTTTAATATTGTGAACGATAGCAGCATCTACATCACAGCAAACTTTAAAGAAACCCAGCTCGATAATATTCACGCCGGGCAAAAAGTTGAAATACAGGTAGACGCCTATCCCGATCTGAAGCTTAACGGAACAGTGTACAACTTTTCGCCTGCCACCGGCGCTAAGTTCTCGCTGCTCCCACCGGATAACGCTACCGGCAACTTTGTAAAAGTGGTACAGCGTTTACCTGTAAAAATAAAGATTACCGCCGACGAGGCCACCATGCACAAGCTGAGCCCCGGCATGAGCGTAAATGTTTCGGTGATCGTTAAGGAATGAGTTCATAGTTGATCCCGCACGTGCGGGATAGTTCACGGTAGATGTTGTAAAAGCTATGAACCATGAATTATCAAACATAAACTAACAACAACGTAAGGTTCATTACAATAGTTCACAAACCGCCTTTGCAGCTGCCATGAACGATCAACCATGAACCATGAACTAATTGACAAACCGGTCCATCGTAAATAGCCAACAGCCGCTTTTGCAGCTGCCATGAACGATCAACCATGAACCATGAACTAATTGACAAACCGGTCCATCGTAAATAGCCAACAGCCGCTTTTGCGGCTGCCATGAACTATGAACTATGAACCATGAACTAATTGACAAACCGGTCCATCGTAAATAGCCAATAGCCGCTTTTGCAGCTGCCATGAACTATGAACTATGAACCATGAACTAATTGACAAACCGGTCCATCGTAAATAGCCAATAGCCGCCTTTGCAGCTGCCATGAACTATTAACCATGAACCATGAACTAAAAAACAATGGCTGAAACCGGCTTTAAAAAATGGATCATCACCATCACGGTTATCGTGGCTTCGTTACTGGAGCTGATCGATACCACTATCGTGAATGTATCCTTGCCCCAAATACAGGGAAACCTTGGCGCTACGCTTGAGGACGTTGCCTGGGTTGTTACCGGGTATGCGGTGGCAAACGTAATTGTACTGCCCATGTCAGGATGGCTGGGCAGTCGTTTCGGGCGTAAACAATACTTTATTACTTCCATAATTGTATTTACTATAGCATCCTTTTTATGCGGCAATGCCAGCGGCCTTAGCGAGCTGGTTATGTTCAGGATATTACAGGGCTTCGCAGGAGGCGGCCTGATTTCAACATCGCAGGCCATTTTGATCGAGACCTGGCCACGCGAACAGATTGGGACTGCAACCGCGCTATTTGGTTTAGGAGCCGTTGTAGGCCCGACTGTAGGGCCAACCATCGGCGGCTATATTACCGACCACACCTCATGGCGCTGGATATTTTATGTAAATATCCCGGTTGGGGCCATCGCCGCTTTTTGTGCTTACACATTTGTGCGCAACACGCCGAAGGAGGGGCAGGGAAAGCCTATCGACTGGTGGGGAATCGGGCTGCTGGCTGTTGCGGTTGGCAGTTTACAAACCATCCTTGAAAAAGGCGAATCGGAAGACTGGTTTGCAAAAACTTACATCCTGGTGCTTACGGTTACCGCCATACTTGGCACCCTGTGTTTCATCTGGCGCGAATTGAGTACCGACCATCCCATTGTCAACTTTGGTATCATGCGGCATCGAAGTTTCTCGGTGGGGATGTTCACTTCCTTTGTGCTGGGTTTTGGGCTATACGGCTCGGTATTCGTCTTTCCGGTATTCTGCCAAAATTTGCTCGGCTTTACTGCCCAGCAAACGGGTGAACTGTTATTCCCGGGTGGGCTTTGTACCATTATGATGATGCCTTTTATCGGCAAAATGTTGAATGGCGGCGTACCGGCACAGTTTATGGCCACAATAGGGATGTTCCTGTTCTTTGTATTCACAACGATGCTTAGCAATTCAACGCTCGAAACCGGCCAAACTGATGTATTAATCCCGCTGCTTATTCGCGGCGTCGGGATGGCCTTATTGTTTGTTCCGTTAACTACGCTCGCAATAGCCGACCTGAAAGGGCCCGAGCTGGGCCAGGGTACGGGGTTGAATAATATGATGCGCCAATTAGGTGGTTCGTTTGGTATAGCGGTATTAACTACCATCATTCATATCCGGACAGCAAAACACCGCAGCGATTTGCTGAGCAACGTCAATCCATACAACAATGCTTTTATTCAAAACCTGAATGCGCTGGAGCAACGCTTTATAGCCGCAGGCAAATCATCTTCAGATGCGTTGCATATGGCATATATGGCAATTGAAGGTAGAGTAACCAGGCAGTCGCTGTTGTTAACCTACGACGACGCTTATTGGATATCGGGTTTAGTAATGTTATTTTCGATACCGCTACTTTACCTGCAGCCGTTTAAAAAAGCCGTTAAACTGCCTGTAGACTCACATTAAGTAAAAAGCCTTCCGTTTGGTAACGGAAGGCTTTCCCCAAAAAACTACAATTAAAATTTTATCACCGCCCCGGTATCTTAATTACCTCGTTTAAAAAATATTATTTCGCCAGGGGTTATTTAATCTTAGGCAATAAATGTACAGGTTTTTTGTCGAGATACGCAAATTTTATTTGCCTTTGCAATATTATTTTATGAAAACAACATGAAATTTCTTTTGTGCGATTTTTTTACACAAAAAAAAATAATAAATATACGCGAATCTATTGCAAATGAGTTTCGTGGGGACTATACTGGCAGGGCAGACGCATTAAAATAGCTTTAGGCTTATTTGCCATGTAAAGCTTAGATTTTTAACCACAAGGGCGCAAAGATTTCGCAAAGGACACAAAGCTAAGCACTTTGCGACCTTCGCGGTTTTCTCTTTGAGTCCTTTGCGGTTAAGATTATACATCATAAAAGTAAAAGGTAATTTTATTCAGGATAATTCTATTCAAAATAATTTTTAATGCATCTGCCCTGACTATACTGGCCTTTACCCGCTAAATAGACTTAAATCATTGCAAAAATGCAATAGCTAAGTTTTTCAAAAAAACACTTGGCGTAATTAAAAATGGTGCGTATATTTGCCGTCCCTAACCGGGAAGTTCGCCTTTAAGGCGGACAAAATGGAGTGGTAGTTCAGCTGGTTAGAATACGTGCCTGTCACGCACGGGGTCGCGGGTTCGAGTCCCGTCCATTCCGCACTAACAATCAAAGGGTTACATCAAAAGTGTAGCCCTTTTTTATTTCCGGTTTACGTATTGGTTTATAGGATCATGACGAAAAGTTGGGGGATTCCATATTTGAGGGATCAAGTTGAAAGCAAATCTTGAACTTTGGAAAAGAATAATATGGTTGCCTGGCGGGGGGCAACCTGAATTTATTATGAGGTACTAACTACCCTTTTTAAAAAAACCTTTAAATTGATATACTGAACAAAGTGAAGTATATCGGGTCCGGGTATCCCGGCAAGCCGTTTTCGCATTGCGAAAACATGGCTTGCTTTAACAATGGAATTTGCCATATATTATTCGGTTATCCTGTCCATTGTATTCTAAAATATCTAATTTCCGAAACCTCAAAAGCCATTGCAATAAGCGCGTCAAAGAACGCTGTTCTTTAATGAAGAGCTGCAAAACTCCCGCTAATTTTCGTGTTTTAAGAATGGCAACAATTTCGTGCTTCAGGCAAGCAAATGCACCTGGACTTCATGGAAAGTGCGCGTGGCAATGGCCTCACCAAAACATCGGCCACCAATAGTATCAGAGAGCTACCTAAATTCGGCTTCATCAAAGCTTAGCGTCTCGTTCAGCAGACAAAAGATCGGCCTGCCCGTCCTCGTCATCATCCACATAAGCTTCAGAAACAAAATATTACATTATATAAGTTATTCGGAAACATCCTGTATTAATTTTTTTGGTTATTCCGACGAGTTTATACACTGGTCCAAAATTAACGCCACCAAAGTCGATTAGGTGATATCAAGGCAAGCAGATGGGGACGCTCTGCCCTTTCTTAAAATATGAAAAAAACTTTCCCATAAGTAGAATTTATAAATATGTTGGAAATATCTCATTGAATCATAGCTTGTTGCGTAAAAATACGTATGAAGTTGCGTAAAAATACGGTTGCGAATCAAAATATAATATTCTCTCTTTGTTTTAAAGCTTCTCGCTGGAATTGCTAATCACCTTTGTTGTGAATTAGTGTGCTAAGTAATCCGATAAGCTTTATTTCCTAAAAATTATACAAAAAAGGCCCCTAAAATTCTTAATACCCTTTAGAAGGTTATTTACGGATTGCGTTTGATCCAAAAAGTTAAGATTCATTTACAAACTAATCATTGGTTGATGTAAAACTCTTTGCTATGGTTTCTGAGACACTTTCTTTTTTGGCAGACGAAATAAACGGCTTTATTGCCAATAAAGATTTTCGTTACCGCGGTAAAACGGTTGCTATCGTAAGCGACCTTGTTGACAGCAAGGGGGATGCGGCATACGTAAAATTATTACAGGGGCAAGCCGATGCATTAATTATCACGCTCATAAACGTGGAGGAAGAAACTGTAGGAAAGAGCCAAATCGCTATCCACAAAAAACCGGATGGGTCAATTGAACCTTTGAACCCCGATCTTAAACTCAATGTGTATATCATGATTACCGGGGTATCCAATATGAGCGATCAGCAGCGATATCTCAACAGCCTTAAAGTATTGTCGTATGCGATCGGCTTTTTTCAATACAAAAACGTGTTCGACAGGGTAAACTCGGCAACATTACCGGATGGCGTAGAAAAATTGATCGCCGAAATGGTAAGCCTCACCTTTGAGCAGCAAAACCATATTTGGGGCGCCCTCGGGGCCAAATATCAGCCATCAGCAATGTTTAAGATAAGGATGCTTATCTACAGGGAAATAATAAACAGGGACAGTGATTTAAAAATAAGGACGATAGATACGGAATTGGTATCGAATTAACATAATGGCTTACCGGGCATTAAAATAAACAAAACAATATGTCATTCCAGTATGAAATATTATTTCAGGCAGATATGTTGCATAGCTACTTTGATAGCGGTATGGCAAAGGATATAGGGTTTAAACCTACGCTGCAATGCGCAAGCCTGTTAAAAGATTACCGGCTCAATTTTAAAAATACCAGTAATGGCTTCCTGTTGATAGCCGAACAGATCACCAACGACGGCGTAAACTGGGTGCAGGCCGCACCAATTGATGTTGGTCAATCTTTCAATTTTTTCGCATTTTCTTCCAGGAGCGACCTTTTAAATATAACCGATGCAAACCTGTCAAACTTCTCGGCAGGGCGAAAATTCTTTTTCGGCAATAACGCTGCCACACCCACAACCGCTACACCTCCCGCAAGGTTGAGTTTCGATATATGGAACGGCGCAACGCTGACATCAGGGGTGAGCCTTGGCTCCACAAATTTTGTTGCAGCAGTTAATAAGTCCCTCAACCCGTTTTGGCTGGTCATGCTTGATGCAAATGCCAATATCATTTCAAAAACTTTTATTGCGCGAAATTCTGCCAATGAAATAATATACGATAAAGTGCTTTTAACAGAGCAACCCCTTCCGGAGGACATATACACCTTACAGCAAACAGACGCGCTGGGCAATGTACTTTCTTCGGAATCCTTCTTTTTAACAGACAGCGCTGCCGATGTATCAACCATTGGCATTTTTCAGATCAGGTACAACGCCGCCGTGGACGCCGCAGTAACGGCGGGCGACGAAATTCATTTTACAGCAAAGTTGGCCGCCCGCAAAATCAAGTGGGTTTACCGCATCGAGGTAGATCAGTATAGCCTGCCCACGGAGATACCGAATAATTACAATCCGGCTATGTTATGCCTTAATAGCGTTACCAACACGGTACCTGTGCTGGGCCCGTTTACCCCTAATATTTTACCGGGTACGCCCACAGTAGTAAGCTTTGAATCAAACAGCGCTATTGCCCTTAAAGAAAGCCCCTATATCGGAGTGTCGCTCCAGGATAAAACGAACGCGCCTGCCCTAAATACCATTATAAACAATTTGCCCAATCCCAGCCCGCAATTGCTGGGAGATGCCGGGCCCGGAAATTATAAAGCAGAAGTTTCACTTAAAATCAAATAATCATTTTCCATTAACCAGTAAAAAAACAACATTATGGCTACAACATACAGCACCCCGGGAGTTTACGTAGTTGAGCAATCAGCCTTTCCGCCATCGGTGGCGCAGGTCCCGACCGCCATACCGGCGTTTGTCGGCTACACGCAAACTGACACTTATACCAAGCAGGACGATCTTAATATGTCGCCGACAAAAGTATCGTCATTGCTGGAATACAACACGCTTTTTGGCGGCGCGCCGGAATCAGTTATTACCAATGTCGATCTTGGGGTTGATAACACGGTTTCTTCCGTCACTATAACTCAGCCCTATTATATGTATGCCGCCCTACAGATGTTTTATGCGAATGGCGGCGGCGACTGTTATATCGTTTCTGTGGGCCTTTATACTGCCGCGGTAGCAAAAGCCGACTTAAAAAACGGGATCGATACGTTGAAGAAAAAGGATGAACCCTCTCTATTGCTTTTTCCGGATGCAGTAACACTTGGCAAAAGTGATTTCTACGACGTTCAGCAATATGCCATGGCCCATTGCAATGCCCTGCAAAATAGGTTCTGCATATTGGATACGCTGTACACGATAGATAATGACCTGGCTTTCAGTAACGCAATTGATGATCACCGTACCGGGCTTGGGGTCAACAATCTAAACTATGGCGCAGTTTATACGCCCTGGCTGCAATCAAATCAGACCGGCGATTTTACCTATATCGATTTTAGTTCGGTCATCACCAAGCTCACCATAAGCATTCCTTTATTGAGCCTGACCAGCGATCCGGTAGTGAATCCGATGATCAGCGCTTACGACGTATTGATTTCGGATGGAGTGAACATCAACACGGCTATCGGAACATTTATTGCAATAGCACCACCCTTTAAGGACCTGGAAAAACTGAAGGGCAACGCCGCCACCATATTATCTAATTTTCAAACAAGCGAAACTACCTTTAAGGTTGATGCGGCAAATCCCGGCTCGACGCTTGCCCAGATCCAGACCGACTATCAGAACCTAATCAACGATACTTATAATCTAATTGTCCTGATCGATTCATTTCTTGCACCGGGAACGATCAATACGGCTGATTTAAAAAACGCCATCGGTACAGAAATAACTAACGTTCTGGCGGCCCCCGGCGGCGAATTGGCCAACCTCGTGATTTTAAACACAACCATGGTTTTACCCGCTAACAGTAATTTAATCGGAATAAATCCGGTAATACCTGCAATTCCGGTTTTAAATAATGCAGCCCTAAACGCAATTTTAACCGCCGTTGTACCACCCAATCCTGCCATTTTTCCAAATCCAGCTGCCGCGGTTCCTGCGGACCAAATACAAAATATGTTGACCACAGAAGTAAGCTATATCGCCAAGGCATATTCCCGTTTGTATACAAGCCTCGGAAACATCATTAACAGCTTGTTTACCGCGCTGCAATCAAAAGAGAGTGCCTTGTATAGTTCTTTTTCCGTTTATAAAACTATACGCGATTATTTAAACAACAGCGCGGTAACCTTACTGCCGCCCAGCGGCGCAGTAGCCGGCCTGTATGCTTATACCGACGATAACCGCGGTGTTTGGAAGGCGCCTGCCAATGTTTCGGTGTCGGGCGTTGTTGCAGGCAGCGGCGTTTCAATTGATATTACGGATGATATGCAGACCACCTTAAATGTTGATGTTACCGGTGGAAAATCCTTTAACGCCATACGCGACTTTACCGGCAAAGGCACCCTTATCTGGGGTGCGCGGACGCTTGCCGGGAATGATGAGGACTGGCGTTACATATCGGTACGAAGGTTTTGCATTATGGTGGAACAATCGATAAAAAATTCGATATCCTGGGCCGTATTTGAATCGAACGATGCCAATACCTGGATGAGAATAAAAGGCATGATTGAAAATTTCCTCATAGTCCAGTGGCGTAACGGCGCCTTACAGGGTGCTAAATCTACCGATGCATTCAATGTGCAGGTTGGATTGGGAATTACAATGACAGCGCAAGACATACTCGACGGAAAGCTGAACGTGCTGGTAAAAATAGCTGTGGTTCACCCTGCCGAGTTCATTATACTAACATTCACGCAAATGATGGCGACCTCCTAATTAACGGCGTGTATTTCAAGTAAACAAAATCAAAACTTAAAAAAAACTGATATGGCAAATTCAAACTATCCGCAGCCTGCTTTTCACTTTCGTGTAGATTGGGGTGGTACCTCCATCTCGTTTACAGAAGTAACAGGTTTAAATATCGAGAACCAGGTGATCGAATACCGCGACGGTGCAAGCATGGTGTTTTCAACAGTAAAAATGCCCGGTTTGCAAAAGTTTGGCAACGTGACCTTTAAACGCGGCATTTTTACAGGAGATAATGATTACTATGAATGGCTGGATACGATCAAGATGAATACGATCGAGCGGCGCCCGGTGACCATTAGCCTGCTGGACGAAAGTCATAACCCCGTTATGGTCTGGAAACTTAATAACGCCTTTCCGGCAAAAATAGAAGGAGCATCCTTAAAGGCATCCGGCAACGAGGTCGCAATTGAATCGCTTGAGGTGGCACATGAAGGGCTGGTTATCGAAAATGGCTAAAGCTGATCAATAATGGCAGATCAATATTACCCCCCTGTAGGCTTTCATTTTTCAGTGTCGGTCAATCTGCAGGATGTAGCTAATGAGCCAAAGGAATCGCGGTTCCAGGAGGTGAGCGGTTTGACTAAATCGATTGAAGCAGAAGAGCTGAAAGAGGGGGGCGAAAACCGTTTTGCGCATCGCCTGCCCAATCCGGCCAAGTACAGCAATATTGTATTGAAACGGGGGTTCCTGGTAGATTCGAAACTTATCGACTGGTGCAACGATGCGATAGAGAATTTCAATTTCAAGCTGGCCGATGTGACGATCTCTCTATTGGACGAGGACCACAATGCGCTGTCCTCCTGGAACGTAAAAAATGCATACCCGGTAAAATGGACGATTTCTGACTTTAAGGCGCAGGAGAACAGCATTGCGATAGAAACTTTGGAACTCGCGTTTCAGTATTTCACCAAAAATTAAAACGGATGCCGATAGAAATAAGAGAAATAGTGATACGGGCCACGGTAAACGAACAGGGTGGCGCCGGCAGTGGCGTTTCACCGGGCTCAGCTCCCGCTGCTTCGACGGCGGCCGGCGGTGGCGACGTCATCCAGGAATGTGTTGAACAAGTAATGCAAATTATTCAGGATAAAGAAGCAAGATAATGGCGGCAGATGATAACCAGAAATTAGAGAAACTCAAAATTGAAACTTATAGCGATCCGAAATATCGCAATAAGCTCAGTGATGAGTTTGTTGCTATGTTCAATCCGGAAAAATACTCGCTGAAGTATGAGATTGACCAGGATAAGAAAAAGCCCGCAGGTACCTCTCCGCCCGCGCCGTCTTTCGCCGGGATGAAAGCGCAGGAGATCGACCTTGAGTTTGTTTTGGATGGCACCGGCGCCGCGGGAGTAGATGACAACACCGGCGATGTACTTGAAAAGGTTGACGCTTTTTTAAAGGTCGCGTATTCATTTGATGGCAAAATACATAAACCCCTTTACCTCCGCCTGTGGTGGGGAAAGGCGTTTGTTTTCGACTGCGTATTGCAATCGGCAGATGTTAATTATACGTTGTTCAAGCCAAGCGGCACACCGCTGCGCGCCCGGATAAGCGCAAAATTTCTTGGTTTTGTAAACGACGAATTGCGGGCTAAAAAAGAAGACAGGCAGTCGCCGGATATTACACACCTCATCCGGGTCCCCGCAAAGGAACGAATCGACTACCTGTGTTTTAAAACTTACGAAGACGAACAGTATTACCTTGATGTTGCCGCTTGCAATAGCCTGAATAATTTCAGGAAGCTGAAACCGGCTTCACAAGTCATTTTTCCACCTTTAGTTTAACAACACATGCCCGACCAGCCAACACAGGACCTGTCAACATATAAAGTATATTCCGGTGGAAACGAAATGCCGTCTACTATAAATTTAATATCCATTGCAGTAGATAAAAGTATTGGCCGGGTACCTTTCTCAAGACTTATACTAAAGGATGGCAGCCCGGCAGATCAAAACTTTGAAAACAGCAACAATGCCAGCTGGCAGCCGGGCAGCGCAATAAAAATAGAAGGCGGCTTTCATGGACAGAACCAGGTATTATTTGAAGGAATTGTGATTAAACAGCAGATACGTTTGAAGAATAGTATTGAATCCTTTTTAGTGATTGATTGCAAAGACAAAGTTTACACGATGACGCTGGCGGCAAAGAACAAATATTTTATCGATACGAAAGACAGTGATGCTGTTGACACCATTGCCGGCACATATGGCCTGCAGACGGATATTGACAGTACATCGCTTACCCACAAGCAACTGGTACAATACAACTGCAGCGACTGGGATTTTACTGTAGCGCGAATGGAGCTTAACGGCATGTATGTTTTTGCCAACCAGGGCAAACTTGTCTGCAAAAAACCGGCTGTAGGGGACGCCGCCGTTACGGCCACTTTCGGCACAGATGTTATAAACTTCGACGCCACGCTTGATGCAAGTAACCAGTACGATACGGTGTCGTGCAAAGCGTGGAGCAGCGCCGACCAGGACGTGTCATCGTCGGATAACGATCCTATTTCGCTGACCGAGGCGGGCGACCTTAGTTCGGCCTCGCTGGTAGGCAAGGTAAATCAATCGAAAATAGCATATAATCACTCGGGCACACGCACGGTAGATGAACTAAAAAGCTGGGCCACTGCCCAGCAAACAAAAAATGTACTGTCGAAAACCCGTGGTGTGCTTAGCTGCATCGGCAAACTGGAGGCTGTGCCGGCAACCACTTTACAGTTGACAGGGTTTGGCAACCATTACAGCGGTAAGCATTTTATATCAGGCGTACGCAACGAGTTAAAAAATAATGTATGGGAGACTACTATCCAGTTTGGCTGGTGGCCGGAATTATTTACAAAACAATTCGACGTAAATCAGCCGCCGGCATCGGGCTTGCTCCCAGCTGTGCGCGGCCTGCAAATTGGCCTCGTAACCAAGCTGGAAAACGACCCGGAAAGCGAGTTCAGGATACAGGTAAAGTTGCCGCTTGCAGATAATGCTGCCGAAGGTTTTTGGGCGCGTGTTGCATTGCTGGACGCAGGCAATGGGCGGGGATCGTTTTTTATGCCCTACGTGGGCGACGAAGTAATCGTCGGGTTCATTAACGATGACCCGCGTGATGCAGTGGTCCTCGGCATGCTCAACAGCAGCAGCAACCCGGCGCCGTTTACGCCGGCAGACAATAATTACGAAAAAGGCTTCGTCACAAAAAGCAAACTCAAGATAACGTTTGACGAAAACAAAAAAGTAATTCTGCTTCAAACCCCGGCGGGGAAGAGCATTACCCTGGATGAAGGCGACCAAAATAAAATAACGATAAAAGACGACAACAACAACTCGATAGAAATGTCGTCGGACGGCATTACCATACAAAGCGCAAAAGATCTGCAGCTAAATGCTTCGGGGGATATAAAACTGCAGGGAGTTAATGTTGAAACTACGGCAAGCGGCAACTTTAAGGCCCAGGGGAGCGGCGGGGTATCCATACAATCGTCGGGGACGACTGAGTTGAAGGGGTCAATAGTGAATATAAACTGATAAACAACTGAAGGAGAAAAGTAAGATGCCGGCAGCAGTAAGGGTTACAGATATAACCAATCATGGCGGGGTAGTTACAGGCCCGGGCGTGCCCAATGTAATGATAGGCGGGTTACCGGCAGCAGCAGCTGGCGATGTTCACACCTGCGCATTGCCACCTCCGGGGCACCAGCCAACGGTTAGTCCGTTCCCTAATGGCAGCGCGACGGTGACAATCGGTGGTCGGCCGGCGCTGCGCATTATAGATCCCTGCGGTTGCGGTGCAATGGCTGTTGTGGGTGAACCAACTGTACAAATAGGATAAAAATGGATATTAACGGAGATATAATTGGAAGAGGCTGGAGTTTTCCGCCGACGTTTAATAACATAAGCGGAGAGGTGCAGATGACCGAAGGTAAGGACGACATCGACGGCAGCCTTTACATCTTGCTGAATACCGCTTTTGGCGAGCGCGTGATGCTTTCAAAATATGGCTGTGACCTCCGAAAATTTTTATTTGAACCATCGAACGGGAACATGCTGGTTTACATACAAAAGATTGTGACTGAAGCAATACTTTATTACGAGCCACGCATAAACGCCGGCAGCATTACGGTAAATGGAACAGATGGTTTGCTGGAGATAGATATTGAGTATACCATTAAAGCCAATAATTCGCGGAGTAACTATGTTTTTCCATTTTATTTAAGCGAGGCCAGTTTGTAAAATGAGCGATTGTTTCCATATAAATCCATTGCAGCATGGCGGCACCAGCCAGGATCAGCGACCGATGGCGGCGCTGGACCCGACCAGTGCGCCCATTGACGGCCGCAGCCTGGGCGACTTACTGCTTTTTGCCGAACAGTATGGGGTGCTGCTGAATTTTTACGATACCACAAATAAATTAAATGGCGACTGGAAGAGCTTCCTGAGCAACGACCTCAGCACCATTTTAGCGGCCATAATAGTGGTGGATTATCAAAAACCCTTGCCGCTTTATTACGAACATTTCAACGTACTCGACACGCTGGACGATGCTCATATCAATGAATATTTTAGCATCCTGTTCGATATCGCTTTTTCCGTAGTAGATGAGATACGCGACTGGAACAGCAGGCTTGTACTAAAGTCTGCCGCGAAAGATTTGCTGATGAACGAAATAAACACGCAGCTCTCCTATGCATTCGCCACCCTGGTGAAGTATTACTATCTGGCTATCCACATGCAAATACTGCCGCCGGGTGTAGATTTCATCGATTTAAGCTATTCGGAAGCTATTGACCCGGAAAGTTATCAGTATAAAAGTGCTGCTATGGTCCTGCAGCAACAGTTTGCGCACGAGTGGCTTACCCAGTTCGGCTTTGCAAATACAGGAATGCAAGATGTAATTAACCAGCTAACGGCTACGCCGGGCTTACTTGGCGCCCCTGAGGCAGTGTACGGCGATAGCAGCTGGCTCACAAAAAACCGTAAACTGTATGCATCGTCTTTTTATAAAACCGTTTTCACAAACATTTATAACTCTTATGTACGCATTATTACCACCAGCAAAGGATATTTTAACGACAGCGTAACTACGTACGCCTACCACAGCCCTCATAACGGATTAATGATTGCCTTCTTCCGCTTGTTTGGCAAAGCGCAGGAGGCGTTGAATACATTTACCAATAAACACCTCAATTTTTATTACCACCATGTGTTAAGGCTTAACCGCAAAGCCGCGGTTGCTGATTCGGCCAACATCGTATTCACGCTGGCCAAAAATGTTGAAAGCTACAGCCTGGACCAGGGCACACAACTTTATGCGGGGAAAGACGCAACAGGCAAAGAACTGATTTACCAAACCGATAAAGTTGTTGCATTAAACCAGGGGACGATAGCCTCGCTCAGCGCGGTGTTCCTTGACGAGGACCCAACCGCCGGCGGTGTTTTTGCCGCTGCTATAGCCAACTCTGCAGATGGCGACGGAAAAGACCTGCCCACGGCCGATCCAAGCTGGTTTGCCTTTGGCCAACCGCAAAGCACCATAACAGATGTTACGGCCAAAACCATGACCGAAGCTTCGGTGGGCTTTATCATAGCTTCGCCCATATTGCTGCTAAGTGAAGGAAAACGGGTAATTACAGTTACTATCAATACCGCAACAAGTGCAATTACGCAGGCCGGACTTGGTGCATCAGACCTGGTATCAAACATTTCTGTCAGCATCACCGGGAAGAAAGGCTGGTTACCTGCATTTACCGATTTTAGCAGTGCAACCGTTCCAAGCACAAGCAACGCGGTAAAGGTCGATGCCGTAAACAACCAGATCATCATACAATGCATTGTACCCGCTGCTTTGGATGCCATAGTGGCGCTCGACCCAAAAATTCATAATGAGGATTACAGTACCCTATGGCCGGTGCTAAAAGTATTGCTCAACAACAGCGCTCCCCCATTGGTTTACGAGCGGCTAAGCAAACTTCAAGTTACGACTGTTCAAATTAAGGCGGACGTCACAGGCGCCCAGAGCTGCGTTTTGTTTTCCGACGCCGGGAGCCTGAGTAATCAAAAACCCTTTATGCCTTTTGGCCCGAGGCCAAAGGAATTTTACTCTTTCTATTTTGGCTCGCAGGAGGTTATGAGCAAACAAGTGGATAGCCTTACGCTGAATCTTAACTGGCTGGGCCTGCCGACCGCGGCCCTTAATGACTATTATTCCTATAATTCAGGCGGCAACCCTGTAAATTACCTTGGAGGAACCGTTGCGCCTTCATCATTTACCTGTGCTGCAGCAGTAAAGGACGCCGCGTCGAGTACCGATGGCTCGGGCTATGCCAGTTTGCCTGGCGGCGCCGCGAATTTATTTGATGATGCCGGAGGCGGGGTGGCCAATACAACAAAACAGCTCACGTTTACTAATGTGTATAGTTCGTCCGATTCACAGTTGGATAATTTCACCGACTATTCGCCGGATTTGAGACGCGGCTTTATACGGCTGCAGCTTTCTGCCCCGGCAGCCGCATTTGGTCATGATGCCTATGTAAAAGTATTTACGCAGCAGGTGGTGAAGTTTAATCAAACTCCCGATGTCACCAAAGAATCTTTACCTAATGAACCCTATACACCGCAACTGCAGCCTGTTATTTATAATTACTCGGCCTTTGAAACAATTACACTGGCTGCTTATGATAATACCAAAGGTCAATTTTATCAATTATTTCCGTTTGGTTATGCTGAACTAAAAACGGGCGGTTCTGCGGCCACACTGTTGCAGGCTTTTCGGTGCAGCACTGATAACATAGATATGCAGGGCGCACTATACATCGGCGTGCAGAACCTGGCTGAAAACCAGCAACTGAACCTGTATTTTGAAATGGATGAAGGGTCGGAGGATGGCGCTGTCGATCCTGCCGGCGTTTACTGGTATTATTTGCAGGATAATCAATGGCTATCATTAAAACCAAACCTGTTGTCGGACACAACCAATGGTATGCTCGGCAGCGGCGTCATCACTTTCTCGGTACCTGAAGGCATTAACGAGGACAATACCCTGATGCCGGCCGGTCAAAAGTGGATACGTGCAGGCGTACAAAAAGACTCAGGTGCGGTTGTTGACCAATACAGGGCCTATCCTAAAATATACGCGGTGTTTACCAATGCAGTCGGCGCCACATTTGCCGACAACGGTAACGACCCTAACCACAATGCCGTGCCGCTGCCTGCCGAAACCATCAGCAAACTTTACAAATCTGACGCATCCATTAAAAAGGTTGAACAGCCATATCCTTCGTTTGATGGCAGCATGCAGGAGGCCAGCAAACCCTATTATACCCGTGTGAGCGAACGGTTAAGGCATAAAAACCGGGCCATAACGATATGGGATTACGAACGGATCATACTCGGACAGTTCAGTTTTTTGTATAAGGCCAAGTGTTTAAATCATACCAATGATGTTACGGAAACTGCGCCGGGGTGTGTGCGCGTCATCGCAATTCCAGATGTGAGCACCAAATCCACCGGCGATCTGTTACAACCCATGATCAGCAACAATAAACGAAGCCTTATAAATGAATACATTACCCAATTGAACTGCCCCTTTGCGGATACAGCGGTGGAGAATCCGACCTACGAAGCCATACGGGTTAACTGTCAGGTTCAGTTCAATAAAGACCTTTTATTTGACGATTATAGTAAAAAGCTCAAAGCCGATGTAACCAGGTTCCTGGCGCCATGGGCTTTTACGGAAGGCCGGGAAATAGATTTTGGCGGAAGCATGCACCGGGCTTATATCATCAAGTTTATGGAAGACCTGAGTTACGTGGATTTTGTAACCGACGTAACATTAGACTTGCTTGACGGCGATACGGCAATCCTAACTGATGTAGTCGAAGTGACGGCCTCTACATCAAAGAGCATACTTACATCATATAAAGATCATAACATAGGTAACAATACATGCCAATAGCCGGGTTAAATGGCAACATATTTTTAAAATATCAATAAGCTGAAATTGAAAAAGGCGCCTTTCATATTGAAGAATCCGGTCCGCACCAACATCGAGGACTTTGCCTGGTTACGCCAGAAAGGCCTGGATTATATCAGTGCGCTCAGCAGCGAGATATGGACGGATTATAATTTTCACGATCCCGGCATTACCATTCTCGAAGTGCTTTGCTATGCCCTGACAGAATGCGGCTACAGAAACGACTTTGACATTGTGGACCTTGTGGCCCGAAGAATGGATGTACCATCCCAAAAGGACTTTTACACGGCAAGGGAGATACTTACTATTAACCCCACAACGATCCCCGACCTGAAAAAATATATTATCGACCAGGACGGGATAAAAAATGCCTGGCTTTATAAAGCCAAATACGACGACAACACAACCCAGCCTTTTGTCGACCAGCCCGCATTTTATTACCAATGCCAGGGCGATACCAAAGCTTTTAATATACAGCTTGCCGCCGCCGCAGGGTTTACCCCCAAATACCTCAATGGCTTATACAACGTAATGCTTCAACTGGAGGATGACGATGCCCTTGGCGATCTTAACGACAATGTAATTGAATGGGATACGGCCACGTGGTCTGCGGAAATCGTATTCCCCGTTGTACAGGTTACCTTCCCCTGGTTTGACGACGCCGGCATTCAAAATATGCTGAACTACACAACATTGTCCTCCGTCGACGCCATTGTATCGGGCAGCGGCGGCACACGGTCTGTCGATAGCCTGGTGCTGCATTTTAGTGCCGTCGATACCCTTACTTTCAATAACCTGGCTATCGTTTTAGCAGACACCGATAACACGAATACTTTTCCGGACAACGCTACGATCATAGCCGAATTAGAAGATATGGCTACTGATCAATTGCGTTTCGGCGAAACGGTTTTCCGCCGCTATAAAACGATATTGACACTTATTCGCGAGGTATATTGCGCCCTCCAAAAAACGCGCAACCTTTGCGAGGATTATGTTCAGTTCAGCCTGGTGCATGAACAGAAAATCCTGATGTGCGCAGACATAGACGTGACGCCGGATGCGGACATCGCCACGGTGCTGGCGGAAATATATTTCAGGGTCGAAAATTTCCTGTCGCCCGAGCTGAGGTTTTACAACCTGCTGGAAATGTACAACAAAGGCCTCAGCACCGAGGATATATTTGATGGCCCGGTGTTGAATCACGGTTTTATCGTTAATGAAGAACTTGATGCCTGCGATCTGAAAGAGTGTATTCACACCTCAGATCTTTACAACATCATCATGGACATTCCAGGTGTGTTGGCGGTGAAATATTTGCAGCTTACCAATTACCTTGATGGAATAGCTTTAACCGACGGCGAATTGTGGTGCCTTAAATTAGGCGGCCCCTACGCCTTGCACCTGAAACCTTTAAGCGAGCAAAAGATAGATTTTTATAAAAACGACTTGCTCTTTTTTGCGGATACCGGGCAGGCCGCGTTATTTATCAAAGCGCTTGAAGCCGGGAACACCAAGCCCAAGTTTAATAATACCGAAAATGATATCCCCTTACCTGTCGGTAATTTTAGAAATCCGGGTGATTATTATTCGATACAAAATGATTTCCCC
>Ga0210389_10000476_pt1 | contig 37180 bp, 29 predicted proteins | sample IncBWH28OmetaG_FD_160127 | JGI IMG/M metagenome (GOLD analysis project Ga0210389, IMG submission 160127) | Forest soil microbial communities from Barre Woods Harvard Forest LTER site, Petersham, Massachusetts, United States - Inc-BW-H-28-O ... | reverse complement strand
TGACGGGGCGCAGGCGGCGCAACCGGACCACTCGGCTGACACCGACGCTAGGCACATCACAAACCCCAAACCGACGTGTACGCCCCGATACGGCTTACTGATCAGATATCGCTGAGAGTCATTATGGGACAACGAAATTCGGCCCGTGTTCGACTGTCGGTCAAGACCGTCGGGGCTCAGCCCACAGCGTCGACCAAGTCCTGGGTGACCGCGAACGGGAAGTGGAACGTCGCCGCACCGACTTCGTTGGCCCCGTCCCGAATCGCGTTCACGATCGTCGCAGGATCGCCCGTCAAGAGCGACGTCCCAATGTCGGGGTGATCAAATTGCGCACATCGACGAATAGCTCTGTCGGCAAATTCGCGGGCGGCACGGGTGTCCCGTCCCAACTGACCATCGTCCAGCCGGACTGGGGACTGCCCTCCACCACGACGACACCGGTGTTGGGCAGCGGGTGGGTGAGCATGAGTAAGGGGTCGGGGTTGTTGACGGTCATCAATGTCCCGACCTCGATCGAAAGTTCGCTTGAGTATGCGACATCGGTGATGTGGCCGTTGGCGCTCACGACCGGGTTGGCCATCGCGGTGCTGTACATGGTTTGCAGCGCACTGTTGAAGCCCTCGCCGAAGACCACCCCGTTGACGTCGGTGCTGCCCGGGGCCAGCATCGGGAAGATGGGGAATCCGAGAGTCCACGCGATCGGGCCGACGATATAGAAGATGCCAGCCGGGATCTGGCCTAAGCCGTCGAAAACGCCGGCATTGATCTCGTTGAGCCCGGGCAATGCCTGCGCGTTCATCCCCGGGAAGTCAGCTAACAACGGCGCGGCGGTCTGCTGTGTCCTGGTCAACTGCGAGTCGAAGATCCCGGCGTACGGGCCCTGCGTCTGCAGCGTGTTGGCGATGGCCTGCGCCTGTTGCTGGCCCACCTGATTGAGCGGAGCGCCAGGTATCGACGTGTCGATCAAATTGGCTGCGTTGCTTGCCGTCTGGCCGTGCCGCACGAAGTCAATGACGATCGTCTGGCTTCCGCCGCTCGGTGCTACGCCGTTGGTGCCGCCCTCGCCGACGAACAGCCCGCCATAACCGGTGGCCCCGCTGACACCGCCGGTACCACCCCCGCCGCCAAGACCGCCGTTGCCAAACAACAACGCCTGGCCGCCGGTGCCGCCATTGGCACCGGTACCGCCGGGACCGCCCATGCCGCCGTTGCCCATCAGCAAGCCGCCGACGCCACCCTTGCCACCCGTTAGGCCGGCGGAGCCGCCACCACCGGCGCCGCCGGTGCCGATCAACCCGGCATTCCCGCCGTTGGCGCCGGTGTAGCCGGTTCCGCCGTCGCCGAATAGGAATCCGCCGGCGCCGCCTGTGGGGGACCCTGCCGTTCCGGCGATGCCGTTGCCGATCAGATCACGCCCGAACAGCGCGTCGGTGGGCGCGTTGATAATCGGGTCGAGCGTCTGACCCAAAGGGCTGCTAATCCAGGCTTCACCGGCGGTGTGAACCGGACCGTAGACGAATGTCTGAAAGCCGTTGGCAGTGACCGTATTCACCGTGACCAGTGCCGTCTGCAGCGAGGTGACGATAGTCGACTCCGCGCCCGCATACGATGCCGCCGCCGCGCTCAAGGTGCTCACAAACTGCTCGTGATACGCCGCGGCCCCCGCTGCTGCCGCCTGATACTCCTGGGCGTGCGCGCCAAACAGTGCCGCGATGGCCGCGGACACCTCGTCGGCGGCGGCAGCTGTCACTTCAGTCGTCGGGATAGCTGCGGCCAGATTGCCGACACTCGCTGCCGAACCGATCTGCGCTATATCGGCGGCGGCCGTCTCCAACATATTCGGCGCCACGAGCATAAATGACATCTCCTACCCCGGGCGTTATCGCGTACTAGCCATCATGCAGCGCGGCTCCAGAATGGGTGCGTGATTCGATACAAAACCCATGGGCGGGGCGGTTTTCGTTACTGGGTGACGGTGGTGTTGGACTGCCACCGAGTCGGGGTCGGACGCGTGACAACTATCCGTACCGCGGCTGTCGCGCATCACTGTGTGCCGAACGGAACCTTGTTCGCAGCACAACGACAAACCCGGCTTTCGGGAGCAAAGTCGGGAGTGACGGCCGTCACACTTCGGCCGATCTTGCCTATAGTTGGGAGTCGCGCCATGGGTGTTGACCGCGGGGGCTTGTTCATCGGTGGGAGCTGGGTCAAGCCATCGACATCGAATCGGTTCACGGTCTTGAACGCCGCCACCGAGGAGGTGCTCGGAAGTGTGCCTGAGGCCGCCGAGGCCGACGTGGACAGGGCGGTGGCGGCGGCGCGGGACTGCTTCGATAACTCCGAGTGGGCCAGGTTGTCACCAGCGGACCGGGCGGCGGCGATGCATCGGTTTGCCGACGAGCTGGAAAAGCGTGTGGGGGAGTTGTCGACAACGGTGTCCCAGGAAAACGGGATGCCGATCGGGCTGAGTGAAATGCTGGAGGGCTCTTTCGCGATCGGGATGTTGCGCTTCTATGCCGACTTGGCCGGTTCGACACCGACGGAGGAGATCCGGCCGTCGCAGATCGGGGTGGAGACCGTGGTGCGGCGAAGCCCGATGGGTGTGGCCGCGGCGATCGTGCCGTGGAATTACCCGGTGTTGCTGGCGATCAGCAAGATCGGGCCCGCGTTGGCCGCGGGTTGCACGGTGGTGGTCAAGCCGTCACCGCCCAGCACGGTGCTGGATTGCTATGTCCTGGCCGACGCGGCCGAGGCGGCGGAATTGCCGCCCGGGGTCATCAACTGGGTTCCCGGTGGCCGGGAAATCGGTGCGTATCTGGTCCGCCACCCCGGTGTCAACAAGGTGGGCTTCACCGGGTCGACCGCGGCGGGGCGCTCGATCGCGACGGTGTGTGCGGGGTTGCTGCGTCCGGTCACGCTGGAGTTGGGCGGCAAGTCCGCGGCGATCCTGCTCGACGACGTCGACATGGACGCAATCTGGCCGAATCTGCAATTCGTCACGTTCTTGAACAACGGCCAGACGTGTGTGATGTGCAGTCGGGTGCTGGCGCCGGCGAGTCGCTACGACGAGATTGTCGACGCGGTGGCGTCGCGGGTGTCGTCGTTCAAGATCGGTGATCCGCTGGACCGCAGCGTCGAGATCGGGCCGCTGGCCTTCGAGGGGCATCGGGAGCGGGTCGAGGGCTACATCGAAAAGGGCAAGGCCGAAGCGAGATTGGTTGCCGGTGGTGGGCGGCCCAAGGGCCTGGACCGCGGCTGGTTCGTGGAGCCGACGGTGTTTGCCTACATGAGCAACTCGGCGACGATCGCTCAGGAGGAGATCTTCGGGCCGGTGGTGGCGATCATCCCCTACGACGACGAGCAAGACGCGGTGCGGATTGCGAACGACTCGCCGTACGGGCTGGGCGGGTCGGTGTTCAGCGCCGACGTCGAACGCGCGAAAGATGTTGCCCGCCAGGTGCAGACCGGCACCATCGGGGTAAACGGGTATCCCGTTGCGATCGGGTCGCCGTTCGGCGGCGTGAAGGACAGCGGGATTGGTCGCGAGTTCGGCCCCGAGGCATTGAACAATTACCTGAACCTGAAATCGATTTATGTCGGCGCCTGACGAATAGCCTCCGGGCCATGATGCGACGAATGTCGCTGGCAGCCAACGGAACTGGGAGTGATTGCGCTGCGGGGTACGGCGCGCAGCCAATTTCAGGACCTCAGACCTTGTCGAGTCGAGGGAAGAGGATTTCCTGAGTCAGGAGCTGCAGGGCGGCCGCGATCGGGATGGCAACGAGAGCGCCGACAATCCCCAGCAGTGCGCCGCCGATCAACACGGCAACCACGGTGACCAGCGCCGGCACCTTGACCGCGCGGCCGATGATCTTGGGCACCAGCAGATAATCCTCGGCAAGCCGAAACACCACGAAGAACACGATGGTCGCGACACACACCGGAAGCGACACGGTGAGCGCGACAGCACCGACGACGACACCGGCGATGGTCGACCCGACAACCGGGACCAAATCCAGCAGTGCCACGAAGATACCCAGCAGCAGCGGATATGGAACTGAGAAGGCTGTCAGCCAGATGAAGGTGGCGACCCCGGCGATGACCGAGATCAACACGTTGCCCAGAACGTAGGCGCCGACCTTGGCGAAGATCTCGTCGCAGATGAGGATGACGCGGGGCCGGCGCGTGTGCGGCACCAACCGGTACAGGGTGGTGCGGATGCGGGGCATGTCAACCAGGAAGTAAACCGTCAACACCACGACGATCAGCCCATCCGCCACCGCCTTGAAGAAGGCGGTTCCCGCACTGACTACATCGTTGAGAAGCGACCCGCCCGAACTGTTGAGGGCATCGGTGATCCGCTGTTGCAGGTGGAAACGGTCATTGAGCCTGCCGATGGCTGACGAGTGGTCCTGGGCCTTCTGAATGTAGTGCGGCGCTTGGTGTATGAGCTCACCCGCTTGTTGGACGAGCGGGGGAATGGCGGCACCAACGAAAGCGGCCAGGAGCGCGAGAAAGATGGCGAACACCAGCGTGGTCGCCGCCCACCGCGGCAGTTTGTGATTGACGAACCAGGACGCGGCCGGTTCAAGACCGAGTGCGAGAAAGAACGCGACGCCGATGAGGACCAGTATCGAGGACATGGATCCTAAGAGACGCACCGCCCCGTAGGTCACCGCGACACCGGCGGCAGCTGCCATCCCGACGAAAAAGGGGGAGCGCCGGTCAAAGCGGCGCCCCAGCCGCCCGAGGGGCTGCTCATCGGAACTCATTTCGGCCGCCGCCTTTTCCGCCTCGGCGACCGGACCCTGCCGCTGGTGAGGTTGGGCGACCAGATCGTGATCTGCTTCGGCGGCGTGATCTCCTTTCGTGAGATCGTTGTCGACTTCAGTCATATGACGCCTCTGCTAATCGGTCCACGGCGTGGGCTCCGCAATCCTGGAGTACCCATTTCCCGAGTTGCCGCTCCGCCAGTTTCGATCGGCGCGCCCTCCCCGTGGATGCGGTCACCCGATCATCGTGTTCCCGGAACGGCGCCACAGATTCGTCTCCCGTTAAAGGGCCGCCGCGCGGTCCTCGAAGCGGCGGATGACGAGGACGACACGGCGGTGGGCTCAGCCCCTCGGACTGAGCCCACCATGTACTTGCTGCAGCACCCCAATCAAATCTGGGATGTCTAGCCGTTCTGGTGCGACTTCTGCTGCTCCTCACGAAGGGCTGCTTCTGCGCGAGCCTTTTCGGCTTCCGCTTCCTTACCGGCGGCGTCGCGCTGGGCTTCGGCCTTGTCCTGCTGGGCCTTGCCTTCGCGCTGAACGTCGTCACGCCCGATCAGGGTGCCCAGCGCCTCCTTGGCTTTACCTTTGATGTCCTCGACGACGCCCTTGATTGCTTCCTGGGGACCGCTGTTCTTCTCCGTCATGGATTTCTTCTCTCTGGCGTTGGTGGAGCATGAGTTGCTCAAGTCGTCTCGACGTTGAGTTTCGGGGATCCGCCATAACCGGCGTAAACACGGTGAGCGGCAACCTTTCTGGGGCCGCACGCAACGCGCTCGGTAACAGATCCTCGACTTGAGTGGCGGCCTCGTTGTCCGTGCGCATTATCGACACGGACGCATTTATCACCGCTACTCTGCTGTTCCCCTCCCTGAGCGGATCTAAACATTCGGCGCCGTAACCGTCCCGGCGATAGTTTCACCGCCCACTCGGCTTCGGTCCACGACGCGGCGAACGTAACCCCTTGCAGCGCAGGGGAAGACGCTGCCTCACAACTGATTGACTTGGCGCCGATACCACCGCCGACGACGCGTGTGTGCAGCCCCGGCGCAGGCGGGTGACATCCAGCAGCTGCTGTGAAAGTGGGTGGCTAGGTTCCCTGGGCGACCGCGTGGTCGGCAGCAGCGCGCATCCGACCCGACAATTGAAGACAATCGTGCTCGCCCACCCCGTTGGGCAGGGTGTAGGCAAGCTGCCATAACTCGGCGGCGTAGTTGCGCAATTCCTGGCGGAGCTGCGCCTCAACGGTTGGCGTGAAGTCGCAAGTTCTGTTGGACGTGTGGTCGAGCATTGCTGCACCCTCGGGATCTGGCACCCGGGTGCGATGAGGGCGCGGTGATTATTCCGACCACTTGGTTTCGACAGCAGCACAGAACGCGGACCCAAATCGTCATTGCTACCTTGACCGGTGTACTCACTGTACCGCGTTTGTTCCATGTCGAATCGGTCATCTCGGGCTGGCGGTGCCCGGCACAGCTGTCCGGTCGGATGCAGCTGCCAGCGGACTCGAAGTGGGTTCTCGCGTGTCCGGTGTCATGACCAGCCGAGACGCTCGGACTTTTTTCGACAGTTACACGTGAAAATCCATGCGGTCCAGCCGCTTCTCCACGATGCGCCGGGACTCTTTTTCGAGAGTTTGACGGCTTACTGCCCCAGAGCTCCGCTCCACCCGTGAACGTCGGCCTCAAGCCTGGCTACCGCGGCCAGTGCCGCAGGGTCTACACGCCCAGTGGCGCAATCCAATCCGCCGGCCGCTGCGACGAATCACTAACCGGCGCTGGCTCTTTGATGCGATCGTGGGCGGCCGCCCAACCTCACAAACGTAGAGCCGGCCATTGTGTGCATCGGTCAGAAACTCCCATACGGCGTGCCGGTGACGATCGAGTAACCGGCCTCCCCGAGGACCGCGAGTTCCAAACTGGCCGTGAGCGGAAGCAATCCAACGTCCGCAGCGATCGGATTGCCGATTGCGTTGATGAGCCCCTGAAGAGGCTGACCGTCGACCGCTTGGATCATCCCGTTCAGAAACAGGTTGACGTCATAAGACGGCAAAGAGACCAGGACGGCACTCGTGATATCCGCTGTCGGAAGCAGCGTCGAGTAGGCCGTCGACAACGCATTCGACGCGCCGCTGGCGATCTGAGTGTTCGCCGCCTCCAGGCCGGAGAAAATGTCGCCTACGGTGGGTGGCCCGGTAGGCAGGGCCAGCGGGCCGGTGGCCGACGAGGATGACGTGAACGCGTCCGCTATGCCCTGCAGCGACGGCAGCTGCGGGGGTCCCTCGGCGTAAAAGTCGTTGGCCGCAGCGATGATTCCCTGATGAACCCCATTGACAAGGCTGGGCCCCAGGGCAACGGTGTCGCTAAGTGGCGGCAAAAATCCAAACGGGGTAACAACATTGGCCGGCCCGGTGGACCAGCCATAGCTAGGGTCGCCGTAGCCCCAGTTGACAAGAGGCGTCAAAATCGGTTGCAGGAAATCCGCGATCGGGTTCCCGACGTAGGGGATAAACCGCACCGGATCCAGTAGCGGCAGGTTCTGGGTGGGAATCATGTAGTAGGTGGTGGTGGTGGGTCCCTGTGTCGGCAACACAACCGCGGAATTGATCTGCGTGGTCGTGAGACTTTCGTAGCCCGTGTGCACAGTCAGCATGCCCGCAACAGCGTTGAGGTCGGAGAAGATATCGATCGGGTATTGCGGGAAGTCGGCCCAGCCGTCGTATTCGAGGGTGTAAATCTTGGTTGGGAAGTCATCGCTTGGAGTCGCGCCGAGAGTCGAGAAACCCAGAGTCGGGAGACTCAGACCCGGGAAGCGTGCGTCCCAGCCGCCGTTAGGGTTCATCGAATTACCAAGCAGCACAAAGTTTATCGGCAGTGAGCTCGGGGTGCCGCTGGGGTCCAACATTTTCATTTCCAGCGAGGCGATGTCGGCGCCCTGCGAGTAGCCCAGAACGTTAACCGTGTTGCTAGAGGCGAGTTGCTGTTGAATCGCGTTGTTCAGGATCGTGACGCCACGGGCTATTGATATGTCCTGGGGCAAGTCCTTGATGCCGCTGTCCGGATATTCCCCTGCTGGCATGGCCAAACCTTGGACAATGCCGGCGGGGAAATTTGGGATGACGTACTTGTTGACGACGTTCTGCACGAACGTTAGCGGAGGTATCGGTGTTCCGCTGCCGTCTAGGACAAAAGTGACGTACGCGCTTGGTGTGGAACTGCCGGTCGAAACGCTTGCTGACAACGCCCGGGAGGGTGCAGCGAGCACGGCCACGCTGGCAGCCTCGGCGTTGGCGTAGGCGTTGCCGCCCGCGGCCAGCGCCTGGGCGAACTCACTGTGAAACACCGCCGCGCGGCCAATGACCGCCTGCCACTCCTGGGCGTATGCGTTAAACAGGCTTGTTATCGACGCAGATACCTCGTCGGCGGCCGCCGCAATCACACCGGCCGTCCTACCTGACGCGGCCGCCGTGGCCTCGTTGATCGTGCTGCCAATTGCGGCCACATCCGCAGCCGCCGTCGCCATCACCTGCGGCTGCGTTAGCACATACGCCATGGGGTCATCCTTACCACGACGAGCACCCTGTCACGTCGAACCGGCGACGATCACGCCGATAAGCCCCGATTTGGGTCCTCCTCCGACCGGCACCCGACCAGCATAAAGCGATCCGCCTGGACTGGCCGCGTGCTCGGCTGGCAGCGGCCGTATGTAGCTCGGGCGACGAATCTTTCGTCGGGAATAGCGGGATCGATTCCACCGCAACGCATCAGCTGCGTCACGATGCCACTCGGAGCCCCGAAGCCGGGACTCGCCATAGCTCTGCACCACCGACCACGCACGTCTGCGATCAGGACGGTCACCTTCGGTTGTCCCAATCGGCTGACTCGGTCCACCCGGTTTTAGAGTCGGGTCGGTTTGTTCCGGATTCAGTTGACCCGCAGGCAACTGGGATGTGGGTGGCAAGCCGGCGCTGAACGCGTTCCAGGTCCGTGCGAGAGGGAGTGCCTCGGTACGCTGAAGGAAGCACAAGGAAGGCACGCGATGTTCGCAGCGTTCGGATTCGAAGCCCTGGGTGTGGTCGTCGGGGACATGTATTTCATAGACCCCACCCCGCTCGCGGGTCAGGAAACCCCGGAACGGGGAGTCAGATTGGAACTCCGACTCGTCGACCGAGCCGAGCCCCGGGGTTCGATCTATGCCGGCATCCCGATTGCGTTCACCCGCCCGGTGTGGCGAGTGGACCTTTTCGGGTCCACAGAGAGCCCGCCGGGAACGCTGGACCGAGCCCATCACCACCCCCGCTTTGACGGTTGGGAACCCGGACGCCGCCACTTCGTCGCCGAGCTATCAGCTGATCCGCTCTCCTGGCTGGCTGGTCAGCTGACCGACCCGGCCGCCGTGTTGGCCCGGGCAGGCGTCGCCACCGATGAGTTCACCAAAGCCGATGAAGCCGGACTTGCCGCGGCAGCCCCGGACATTGTCGCCGCAGTGAAACGGATGCTCGACGGCGTGCGGGACGGAGAATTGGCCCCGGCCCCCACGGAGCCCGTCGCTGCCGCCCGCACCGGCTGGCTCTGATTTCGGCCCGGCTGGATTCTTCCCCGATGCACTGGACCAGGCGATTTGTTGAACGTGACTGGTGCGGCAAGAAACGGGGTATCCAGGGCAGGGCAGTCGACGCTTCGCCAATGAACGAACCTCTGCCGACGATGTGTAGTGGTTCGGCCTGGTGCTTCGGCCACAAAATTAGCGAACAGTATCGACGCGCCGAAATGCTGGATCCGTCTGCGGATATAAGAATCACGTGAGTCCCTCATCCAGAGGGAACCACAGGACCGTTGAGTAGCGTTGTCGATCGAGGGGGCGGCTTCGTCCATCGATTAGGCGCTTGCCGATGCCGGTGAGCGCTGCGATCCCGACAGAGAAGTCCGAACGGAAGGAAACCATGGCGATTACTGACGTTCCGGCCTTCGCCCACTTGACTGACACCGACATCGAGAATCTGGCCGTTGAGCTGGATGCGATCCGTCTGGACGTCGAGGATTCCCTCGGCGAGCGCGACGCGCGCTACATCCGCCGCACCATCGCGGCGCAGCGTGCTATCGAATTGGCGGGGCGGCTCATGCTGGCCGGCAGCTCGAAACGCTCGGCGTGGTGGGCCGGAACCGCGACCCTCGGTCTGGCCAAGATCATCGAGAACATGGAAATCGGCCACAACGTCATGCACGGCCAGTGGAACTGGATGAACGATCCTGAGATCCACTCCTCGACGTGGGAGTGGGACATGACCGCGGCGTCAAAGCATTGGCGTTCCGCCCACAACTTTCAGCACCACAAGTACACCAACATCCTCGACATGGACGACGACGTGGGCTACTTCATCCTGCGAGTCACGCGTGACCAGCCCTGGCAGGGTTACAACATCGGCAATCTGCCGTACAACCTCATCCTCGCTCTCGCGTTCGAGTGGGCAATTGGCATGCAGACTGTCGACCTCGAGAAATACTTCGAGGATGGCTCAGAAGGCGACATCGCCCGTGAGCGGACGCGCGAGTTCATAACCAAGGCCGGCAGGCAGCTCGTCAAGGACTACGTCGCGTTCCCCGCGCTCACCTCGCTGTCGCCGGCGGCGACCTACAAATCGACGCTGAAGGCCAATGCGGTGGCCAACGTGATCCGCAGCATCTGGGCCCACGCGGTGATTGTCTGTGGCCATTTCCCTGATGGCGCAGAGAAATTCACCGAGACCGACATGGCCGGCGAAACGAAGGGGGAGTGGTATCTGCGTCAGATGCTGGGCAGCGCCAACTTCGACGCCGGGCCCGTGATGCGCTTCATGAGCGGCAACCTGTGCCATCAGATCGAGCACCACCTGTTTCCCGATCTGCCGAGCAACCGGCTGCACGAGGTCTCGGTACGGGTGCGCGCAGTGTGCGACAAGTACGACTTGCCTTATACCACAGCCTCTTTCCTGACGCAGTACGGCAGGACGTGGCGCACTATCGCCAAACTGTCGCTACCGAACAAGTACTTGCGTGACACCGCCGACGATGCCCCGGAAACCCGAAGCGAGCGCATGTTCGCTGAACTGGATCCTGGTTTCGCCACGACCGACCCAGTGACAGGGCGCCGCCAAGGGCTGAAGACTGCGATAGCAGCGGCCCGCCAACGACGTCGGGGGGCCGGATCGCCACGCCGGCAGCGGTTTGGCTGGGTCAAAGTACCAGCTCGACCCGGTCGGATTGCGGAAACGGACCGCCCCCGCGTCGGGATGTGAATTGACACGCTCAGCTCATAACTCCTAGCGGACCGACCAGGTTGCGGAGTTGGTGCGCGCGTTGAGCGTTCGGTGGTTCGAGTTGGCAGCTGACTCGAAATCCCTTACTCTGCAACCAGTTCCGCTGTCAGCCCAAAGCGCGCTAAACGCTGCGCACGACGGGATTCACGTCACGCACGCAACGGGCAAACCGCATGTGCCCACATAAACGTGGCCGTCCGGGTTCAACCGAATTCCTTGATTTGCTGAGTATCTCGCAGTGCCGGCGTCGCCTCACCAAGAATCATCGTTGCGCCGCAATCATCTGTACCGGCCCGATTTCTGCGTAAACCAAGTTTTGGAACCAACGTCGAGCCGGTCATGATGACCACGTTCACCAGAGGGCTGCTGAAGACAGAAATCCATGACGTCGATCGGTGGCACGCGACTGCCTAAGGGCAGGGCACAGGCTGGTAGTAGCAGCGCTGCCCGCCCCTGCCCATTGGGTGACATTCAGGCTGAACGCAAGCGGGTTGTCCCGGCGCGACATCTTCCTGGTTGTAATGGTTACCGAAGTGCCCGCGCGTGAAGAACCCGGCGAAGAAGACCCCGGCGAGGACTAATACGACGAACACGATGACGGCGATAAGGCGTGCCCAGATCCACCAGTCCGCAGCTTTGCCTGAATCGGCCTTCGAAGTAGCTGTCGGTTCGTCTCGGGATTGCAGTGTTTGGGCAGAACCTTCGTCAATAGCCATGTTGCGGTCCTTCCTTAGGACGGGGTGTGGAACGACGCGTCGATGTCGAAGCCCGCGGAAACCATAGGTGCGGCTAGAGTATCGGTCTTCGTGATGCCTCTTTCAATTTGGCCCGTGGTCCGGGTTGTGGTCGTCCAAATTGCTTCCTGCGCAACCTTGCCCGCACACACGAGCGCGTGTCGCCGTTGCCGACCAGCGCGAGTCCCGTCCACTAGCAACGCCGACACCCGTCCGTTGTGGCTCGGTGTGGCGGGTAACACTGAAGCAGTGCGAGCGTCTCGGTAAAGCCATGGCCCCCTTTGGCATTCGACGGTGAACGGTGTGTGTTCCGGCGAAGTGACGCAGATCCCGAATCCGCACGTGCGTGGTTGTGGCCAGGAGCCTAGATACCGCCGCTCCGCGGCAGCTGTCGCTTGGCGCCACCTCACTAAGTGTTCACCGTTCGCAACCGTCGCGTCTTACCGCAAACCAAAGAAGAGGTGAACGCGCAGCGACCCGTCGGTGTCCAAACCAAACTACAATCGACTCATTCATCCCCGCCCGGGCGAGTTCGAACGGGTCGGCAGATGTGTTAGGAAAGCGGCTCACGAGGTCAGGGGGCGTCATCGGGACATTCCGCAGTCGATCAGCAATCGCTCACCATCAACAATCCTCTGCCGGGTAAATGTGTGATCAAGGGCACAGTTGCGTCCGAATCGCTTCGTGGGCCGCGGTTGGGGAGGTTGAGAATTCGTAGTCCGGCAGATTCCGTTTGAGGAATGCATAATAGATAAGGCAGGGCAGATGTTTGTGCTGGCGGGACGTCTGACCGCGACCCGATGGTCGGATTGAAGTTGAATCTCTCAATTAATTGAACCAGTTTGTTGCTGCGTTTCCGCCATTCGGCGCGTAGCAAATGCAGCAACGCGGAGAGTAGGGGTTTTCCAGTGAAACCAGCAAATGCACAGAGCACGTCGGTGCTTTCGTCAGTCGGCGACCAGGTCCTCCACGCGGTCCGGGCCACAGGGTCTATCCCGACGAGTTGAGGCAGGCGGAAGTGGATTTTGCGTCGTTGCCTCCGGAAGTCAACTCCGCACGCATGTATCTCGGTCCAGGGTCGGACTCGCTGGTGGCCGCGGCCGAAGCTTGGGAAGGTTTGGCCTCCGAGCTGTACACGACGGCCGATTCCTACCAATCAGTGATAGCGGGACTCACGGCCGGATCGTGGGTAGGCCCGTCGTCGGCGTCGATGGCGGCCGCCGCAGTCTCCTACGTGAGCTGGCTGAACGGTGCGGCTGCTCAGGCCGAAGAAGCCGGCATCCAAGCCAAAGCCGCGGCAGCGGCCTACGAGGAGGCGTTCGCGTCGACGGTGCCGCCCGCCCTGGTTGCCGCCAACCGCACCCGACTCGCGCGGCTTCTCGCTACGAACCTGTTCGGGCAGAACGCCTCCGCGATCGCGATCACCGAGGCGCGGTACGCCGAGATGTGGGCACAAGACGCTGCGGCAATGTACCGATATGCGGGTTCGTCGGCATCCGCGACGGCACTGACACCCTTCAATTCCCCTCCACAGACCACCAACCTCGGCGGGCCGGCCGCGCAAGCGGCCGCGGTTGACCAGGTCGCCGGCACATCCGCCGGCCAGGTTCAGAACTCCGTTGCGTCGCTGCAGCAAACGTTGTCCGCGGTACCCGCCGCGCTGCAGAGCCTGGCAGCGCCCGCCCAGTCGATCCCGCTCGACACGTTGAGCAACCTGATTTCGATCTTCTTGGACCTGCCGGCCGACATCGCCGAGCTCACCGTCGACGTCCCGCTGAGCGTCCTCGGCATCGTGTCCATCCCGTTGGACATCGGCGGTTACGGCACTGGTGTCCACACCGACGAAATCGTCAGCGGCTGGGCCGGCGAACGGCCCTGGCCAGACACCGGGCCGGCACCCGTGAGGGAGTTCCCGGCGCCTCTCACCAATTTGCCCGCGGGGTCGGTGCCGGCGCCGAGAGTCTCGGCCGGCCTGGGAGAGGCGAACGCGGTGGGGACCCTGTCCGTGCCGTCGACCTGGACCATCGCCACGCCGGCGGTACGTCCGATCTCGTACACATTGCCCGCGTTGCCTGCCGTCGGCGGCCCCGTCGAATCGGGTTCCACACTCGGGTCGAGCGCCACGTTCGGCCAGATGGCTCTGGCGGGCATGGCCGGGCGGGCAATCGCGGGCACGCTGGGCACTGGCGCCGGCGCGGACGGTGGCAAAGCACCCTCGGGCAAGCGCGTGCAGGCCGCCGCCGGTGACGCCAAGACAGCGCAGGATACGTCGGCGGACGACGCAGGCGCGACGCCGGAGAGCAAGCCCCGCGCGGTGGTGACCGGGGTCGCGGCCGAGCTCCGCGAGTTCGCCAAGCTCCGCGACGAGGGAATTCTGACCGAAGAAGAGTACATCGAGCAGAAGAACCGCCTCCTCGGTCGCTGAACCTCCTCCCGCTGCGGGGGTAGCGCCGTTTGTCTGGAAAAGGATTGCGCAGCAATGGATTTCGGGATCTATCCGCCGGAGATCAACTCCGGCCGGATGTATGCCGGTCCCGGATCGGGGCCGTTGCTGGCCGCAGCGCAGGCCTGGGCTGGATTGGCCGACGAACTGTACACGGCGGCCGGCGCCTACCAGTCGGTGTTGTCCGAGCTGACGGCGGGACTGTGGACGGGTCCGGCGTCGGCGTCCATGACGGCCGCGGCGACGACGTATGTGGAATGGCTGAGCAGCACCGCGGCCCAAGCCCAGGAAACTGCCAGCCAGGCGACCGCTGCGGTCACCGCTTACGAGACGGCGTTTGCCATGACGGTCCCGCCCTCCGTGATCGCGGCCAATCGCAGCCTGCTGGCAGCGCTGGTGGCGACCAACTTCTTCGGACAGAACGCCGCAGCGATCGCGGTCACCGAGGCGCAGTACGCCGAGATGTGGGCGCAGGACGCCGTGGCGATGTACAGCTACGCGGGTTCGTCGGCGGCCGCGACCGCGCTCACGCCGCCGACCTCTCCGCAGCCGAACACCAGCCCGGGCGGATCGACCCGCCAGGCCGCCGCGGTCAGCCAAGCAGCCAGCACCCCCGCCGGCAACGCGGAGGGCATCGTGTCGGGCATCCCGCAGACGTTCGCCGAGGTACCGGCCGCGCTGCAGAGCCTGGCCACGCCGGCCCAGTCGACATCTTCCGCGAGCGCCCTCAGCAATTTGAGCGACCTCATCACCGTCTTCTTCGGGACCCCGGCCAGCCTCGCCGGCCTGTATGCCAGCGTCCCCCTGGCAGTCCTGTCGGGGCCGGTGGATCTCCCGTTCGCTATCGGCGGTTACGCCAGTGGCGTCCACGCAGATGACGTCGTCAGTGGCTTGAACGGGGAAGAACCCTGGCCGGGAACCGGGCCGGCGCCGGTCAAAGAATTCCCGGCGACCCTGACGAGCCCGCGCGTCGGCACCCTGCCAACGATGTCGGCCGGTCTGGGCACTTCCGACACGGTCGTTGCATTGTCCGTGCCCTCGGCGTGGACCGTCGCCGCACCGGAACTACGCCCGATCGCGCTGGCACTGCCGGCCGTCGGCTTCGACCCCGCCTCTGCGGCGCCGTTGGAAGCCGGCTCGAGTACGACCGCCAGCGACTTAGGGCTCGCCGGCATGACCGGCCGCGCGATGGCAGGTCCGCCGAGCAACGCCGGCAACACGGGCGCCACTGTGACCGGGGTGCGCAAGCCTGCGCGCACCGGAGACCCCGCGGCTGTGGGTGACAGCGACGCCTTGCACGTCATGCCCCGGATCGTGGTGACCGGAGTCGCGGCCAGGATCCGTGAGATCACCAAACTCCGCGACGAAGGTCAGCTGACCGACGAGGACTACACCAAGCTGAAGAACCGCCTACTCGGGCGCTGATTTCCCGGCGCGCCGGGCGAGGTTGTCGGACTCATTTCTTCGAGGTGGCGCGCGCCCAAGCCGCGATATACAGCAGCATTGAGACCACCAAAGACACTAGTACCCACAAAACGATCGTGAGATCGATCCAGCTTCCGAACACCGGCGAACCCGGAAGTGCGTTTCTCAGCGGGACCACCGCAAACAGCATCGCCGCATACCAAGTTGTCAGTGGCGACTGAAATTTGCTTGGGTCGCGATACGTCTGAATCGCAACAAACAAACCAATTGCCGCGATCGCGACGAAAATAAGAAGGATGACGATCGCGAATACCATAGTGCTCGCTGATCGCCGCAATTCGACTACATACGGTGACGTCGGATTGGTGTTATTCACGCGATTCACGTGAACTTTCCAGCCAGTCAGCCGATCGACGAATGTCACGCTGGCGCGTTCCGGCGCTTGCGAACCGTTGAACAGTTCAACCGTGACCGGTCCGGTGTAGTAGCTGTCGAAGGGCCAGCGTTCGACGTCGCGCGCCAGGGTCAGCGGAACGGGGAAAACGCCGGGTAACATGCCTTTGGACCAGGTGCGCCTGACCGGCGTCGTCGTGGATGTGACCGCCACAGTGAGGTCTTGCTTGAGACCGTCGGTCGCCGGATCCAACAGCTCAGGCCCGGGCTTGACGACGAGATCGCCGACAAGCTCGCTGTAGCTGTTTTGAATATTTGCGACATTAAACGTTACGGTAGTGCCGCTGCTGGTGGGTGCCCCACGAGCTGGAACACGTTGGGCCCCTTCGCCATCGATGTACAGAACGACCGATGTGAGCATTGCGCAGGCAACCACTGCTAGCAGCGCGACGGCGCCGAGCCTGGTGCGCGGCCACCACCGGCGACCGCGCACCGTCGACTGCTGGTCTTTCGCCGACAACCACCGGAACGTTCTGGGGCTATGCGTGACGAACCCGTTGGTCGCGGGTTCGGGCCGCGCCTGCCCCTCCTTCAAACGCACTTCAGGCACGCGACACTTGCCGGACATCGACATCGACGGATGATGCACGAACACGCTCGCGCCTTTGAATCGCGCGGTATAGCGGAGCCGTCACCGCCGTGGTCACGATGGCAAGCGCACACAGCATCGCAAACGCGTAGGGACCGATCAAGCGAGATTGAAGACCCACCGTCGCGATGGCGAGTTCAGTGACGCCGCGGCAGTTCAGCAAGACTCCGAGTTCAGCCGAGGTGTGAAGTGGCCAGCGTTGCATCTTGCCGCACACGAAACCGACCGCGATCTTGGAACCGAAAGCTGCGGCGGTCAGGGTCAGCAGGCACAGGAGGCCGCTCCATCGACACAGATCCGCCAGGGTCTGCAGCGGCACGGACAGCGCGCTCGACACGAAGAACGCTGGAATGAGGATGTCGGCAACCGTGGCTAAGGCCCGCTGCGACGCCTCGTTGGCCACCCCCGCGGGGAAGAAGAGGCCGGCAATCACGGCACCGATGGCTGGGTGGACGCCTAACACCTGGGTTGCTGCCCCGCCGACAAGCACGTAGGCCAAAATCGCTACCACAAAGGGAGCGCCCTGCTGGGAGCCCTGGAACCACCGCTGGACAATTCGCGGCAGCACGAATATCACCGCCATCAATAACGCGACGCCCGCACATAGGGCGGTTACCGAGACCGAGCTCAGGTCAGTGGTCAACACGATCAACGCGGTCACCAGTGCCCATGCCGTCGCATCGGTCGCCACGGCAATTCGCAGCGCGACCGCCGGGATGGGCGCCGGGACCCCAAGATCTTTGATGAGGAGCACGAGCACGGGAACGGCGGTGACACTCAGCGCCACACCGACGAACAACCACACATGTAGCGGGTTACGGTCTGGGCCAACGAGTCGGTGCGCGAAGGGAAAAGCTGCAGCTGCACACACGACGATGGGAATCGCCACGCAGGGCACCAGCTGCCAGTACGATGACCGCTCGCCCGATTTGCCGTAGGTACGTAGCTCAATTCCGACCAAGAACATCAGTAACAAGAGGCCGACTTGGCCCACGGCTTCGATGAGCGACTTCGACGTCGCCGAAAGTAAGACAGCCTTCATGGAATGAGGACTGAGGGCCAGAAGTGTACCCATCAGAAGGCCGAAAAAGATTACTCCGACGACCGCGGGCTGATTAATCCGACGGGACAGGTTTCCGACAAGCACTGAGCCGACCAAAACTACGGCCAGCATGATTAATGCTTGCAGCACATTACCGAGTGGCATCGATTCTCCCTAGTAACCGATTGGGACCACTAGCGCAGGAGGATATAGGACAACAATCGCTTCCAAGTCACTCCGGATATGTCTCCCGCGGCTAGTTGTACGTTTGTTTAAGAGTTATTGCCCCTAACTGAGGTTCAATCCGCGGAAATGCAACCGTACCGGTGTTCAGCACGCAGCCAGGCGATTTGGGTTCGTCGGATCGCCTGGTCGCGTAGGTGTTGCGTCGGATCTTGTATAGCGAGTGGCGCAACACGGCGCAACAGCATCGTGACCGCCGACACGTTCCAAGATGGATTCTTAACACGAGTTATATGTTCTTAACTTGCGTACCCGAAAACATACCGTTTCATGAGGCTCATCGCTGGCGGGAGTGCCTTATAATTCACAAATCCCGCCCCTGATTTTCAGGTAATCCACAGGTTAATTACTCGGATTTTTAAGGTTAGAAAGATATCGGCTCAGGGCGAGGTCCGGCCTTTGTTCAATCGTGCCTTACAGGTAATCCACAGGTCAATTTTTCCGATTTGTCAGGTTCGACAGATACGAGCGGTGGGCGGAGTCCGCTGTCGCAGTGGCCTGTCGTGCCTCAATGGCGGCGAAGTGCTCGGCCCGACGAAGCCGTCTTGGATCGTCCTGGTCGAGGGCGCGACCGATCACATCGACGGCGGTCTTGTCGATCCGCACCGTCGGTTGGTCGAGATTGGTTTGCCCCCAACGCAAGCCAGCGATCTCCCCGCTTTGCCAGCTGGCAAGTGCAAGAAGGCACGCATGCCGATTGCGGCTTCGGCGATGTCGCGCAGGATCTTTCGCACCTGCCAGCACGAACAAACACATCGCTTGACTGAGCGTCAGCTTTACCACCCAACTATTTCGTCCGCATGACGAGCTTGAGTCGAACCTGTTGCGCCCCAAACGACAGGCATGCCACGAGGCTCGGGCCATGATGCGCCGAAGGAATGTGTTGGGCGACTCCGCTTGTGGGACATCGGTGTTGACACCTTCCGTGGGGGGCCCTCAGGTGGCACATTCCGGCATTGTGGCCGATAGTCATAGGAACCAGTAAACGCACGCGTCAGCAGAGGTCGGAGTACTCATGCCGCACAACACAACGCCAGGGATGAATCATGGAGGCCATGAAGAACAAGCCATCGATTCGTGCGGCTTGAGCGAAGGTCGGATCACGTACAGCGGTCATCCGTCGGCTGGTTGTCGCAATCGACCTCGATAGCAAGCGAACGACACGACCGGGTTCCCGTGAAATGGGAGAGATCTTTCAATTTCATCGCGAAATCATCGTCAGCGGTGACGACGCGCTGTCGAAGACGATCGCCGAGGAGCTGAGGGGCGCCGGCGCGCGGATAATCAAGATCAACACCGCCGCCGATCTCCTCGGCGCCGGTGTACATCGGGCACGCGCCGTGGTCTGCGCCGGGCCCAACGACGCGACGAATCTTGAAATTGCCTTGCTGGCAAGGGAATACAGTCCAAATGTTCGGGTGGTGGCGCGTCTGGCCAACGACGTGCTGCGAGAAGCGGTGGCCGCTGTCAACGGCCCTGGCGCGATCTTGGACGTCGCCGAGCTCGCGACGCCATCCGTCGTCGAGGCTGTTCTGTCGCGTAATGCGCACCAGTTCGAGACAGCCGGTATCGAATTCGTTGTCTGGGGAGCCGAAGCGCCGCATGACGGCACGCTGCGCGAGATCTACTCCGACCTGGCACCGGTGGTCGTGGTCCATGGCAAGAACTCGCCGGTTCCCGGTGAGGTGGTGCCATGTCCGGGACGGGATCAGCAGGTCTACACCGGTGACTGGACCTCGATGATCGGCATCAAAGACGAATTGGAAGCACGCGGCATCAACGTGCCTCCCGCGACCGCGACGCGCGCTGGCCACTCGCGGGTGCGACGCGTAATCGATGCGACGCGCGCCATGCGTGACGACGTGAACCCGATGCTTTTTCCCTCGATCGCTTTCGCGCTGTTCCTCACGCTCGGCTCGACGGTCGTGGTGCGCTTCACCTACCAGAACCCGCGGATGACGTGGCTGGATGCCTTGTACTTCACCTCGGAAACGATTACGACGGTCGGCTTCGGCGATTTCAGCTTCGCTCAGCAATCCACGTTGCTGCGACTGTTCGCGATTGGGTTGATGTTCGCCGGCGTGACCATTACCGCCATCCTTGTCGCGTTTCTCGCGGACCTCCTGCTGTCGCGCCGCTTCCTCCAATCGGCCGGACTCCGGCGGGCGCGCCATATGCGCGACCACGTCGTCGTGATCGGGCTGGGTTCAATAGGAATCCGCGTCATCAGCGACCTGACCGCTGCCGGCTACGACGTAATCGTCATCGAGCAGGACGAGAACAACCGCTTCCTGTCGACCGTCGCCGAACTCGATGTGCCGGTGATTTTCGGAGATGCAACGATGCGCCAGACGCTGGAATCGGCGCGCGTCGATCGCGCCCGCGGAGTGGCGGTGGTGGCCCAGGACGACATGGCGAACATCGAGACGGGGATAGTGCTGCTGGAGATCTTGGGATCCAATACCAAGGTGCCCATTGTCATGCGCGTTCAAGGCCGCGCGTTGGGCACCGCGGTGAATAGGCGGTTCGGATTCGAAAACGTCCGGTCGATCGTTGACTTGGCGGCCCCCTGGTTCATCGGCGCGGCGATGGGCCTGCAGGTGCTGGGGACGTTTTGGGTCGGGCAGCGCTCGTTCATGGTCGGCGGGATGGTCGTGGCGGCGGGCAGCGAGCTAGACGGGCTGCGAATGCTGGACATGTCTACCCAAACCCGCGTCATCGCCATCACTCGACCGGAGGGGCCGACGAGCCTACGCCCGCGCCGCGACGCCCGGCTGAAAGCCGGCGACACTGTCTACCTCATCGGTCCCTACCGCGAGCTGATCGCGACCCTTCGCAAGGGTCAGCCTCCGCCGCCGACCGCGATCAACGGTGAGCGAGCGGCCATATTGGCGGCGGCGCGTTCGCCGCACAGACCAAAAGTGCGCCCGCCCAGATGGGCGCAGGAAACGGGCGTTTGACGAACCGACCGGAGCCGGTCAGGTAGCGGCGCCATAGGTCAGCTGGCCGATACGTCTCTATACGTCCCTATACGTCCCTATACGTCCCTATACGTCCCTATACGTCCCTATACGTCGTAGTACAGCGCAAACTCGTACGGGGTCGGCCGGAGGTTTGCCGGCGCAATCTCGTAGTCGCGCTTGTAGGCGATCCATGTCTGGATCAGGTCAGGCGTGAAAACGCCTCCCTCGGTGAGGTATTCGCTGTCTTGCTCCAGACGGTCGATGACCGCGGAGAGCTGGGTGGGGGCCTGCGGGATGTCGGCGGCTTCCTCCGGTGGCAACTCGTAGAGGTCCTTGTCGATGGGGGGAGGCGGCTCGATCTTGTTCTTGATGCCGTCGAGCCCGGCCATCAACATGGCGGCGAACGAAAGGTACGGGTTGCCTGAGGAATCGGGGCAGCGGAACTCCAGCCGCTTGGCCTTCGGGTTGCTGCCTGTGATCGGGATACGTACGCATGCCGAGCGATTGCGCTGGCTGTAGACCAGGTTGATGGGGGCCTCGTAGCCGGGAACCAGGCGCTTGTAGGAGTTGATCGTGGGATTGGTGAAGGCGAGCAACGACGGGGCGTGGTAGAGCAATCCACCGATGTAGTGCCGGGCGGTGTCCGACAGGCCGGCGTAGCCCGTGTCGTCGTACATCAGCGGGACGCCGTCCTTCCACAGCGACTGGTGACAGTGCATACCTGAGCCGTTGTCACCGAAAAGCGGCTTGGGCATGAACGTTACGGTTTTGCCGGCCTGCCATGCGGTTTGCTTGACGATGTACTTGTACATCTGGTGGTCGTCGGCGGCGTGCAACAACGTGTTGAACTTGTAGTTGATCTCGGCCTGGCCGCCACTGCCGACCTCATGGTGACCCTTCTCCAGGACGAATCCGGCGTTGGTCAGGTTGGTCAACATCTGGTCGCGCAGGTCGACGTAATGGTCGGTCGGGGCTACCGGGAAGTAGCCACCCTTGGGGCGCACCTTGTAACCGAGGTTGGGGCTGCCGTCGGGCTGGGTCTCTACTCCGGTGTTCCACCACCCGGATGTCGCATCCACCTTGTAGAACGAGCCGTTGATGTTCGAGTCGAACTTCACCGAGTCGAAAATGTAGAACTCGGCTTCTGGGCCGAAGTAGGCGGTGTCCGCAATGCCGGAGCTGATCAGGTAGTTCTCGGCCTTGCGGGCGACGTTACGCGGGTCGCGTGAGTACAGCTCGAGGGTGAACGGGTCGTGCACGGAGAAGTTCACGTTCAGCGTTTTGGCGGCACGGAACGGGTCGATGACCGCGGTTTCGGGATCGGGAAGCAGCAGCATGTCGGACTCATGGATCGATTGGAACCCGCGAATCGAGGAGCCGTCGAAGGCCAAGCCTTCCTCGAACACGCTCTCGTCGAAGACGTAAATCGGAATTGTGAAGTGCTGCATGGTGCCTGGCAGGTCACAGAACCGGACGTCGACGTACTCAATGTTCTCGTCCTTGGCGAGCTTGAAGATATCGTCGGGCGTCTTTTCGGTCATGGAATGCTCCTTACTCTCCGCGGACTGACGACGAACCCCAGCCATGATCCTGTTCGCGACCGCACGCGGCGCCCTCTAATTGATGCACACCACGACGGTGCAGTCATTTTGGCGGCGCAGGCGCGCTCGTGCGGGCCCCGTCCGGGCCAGCATCGGGCGCCGACCGAGCGCGGCACCCATGCGCGGCGATGGCCGATCTCGTCCTGCCCAATCGGGATGAGTACCCGACAAACGGCACCCTCAGCACGCCAGTGATTTTGCCGACAAAGGGCAAACCGTCAGTGACGCAACTTGCAGGTGTGTGCTGGGTGAGCACGGCGGGTCAGGAACGAAGAAACCCGTGAGCAGACGACTTGATGTGTCCCCGAACACTTCTCGCCAGGCGCAAGGCTACTGACGGAAATAGTCGACGCTTTGTTGAGTCGAGTGTCCCCAACGTATCGAGAGCAGTATAGCCGTCGCGCTCAGGGCAGTACCAATCACGATGAACGCGAGTCCAATGCAGCTGAGGCCCGCAACAAGAAAAGTGACGAAATTCAGCCCAATGATGATCACGGCGAGGATCGCATACTGCCACCACCATTGGCGTTTCATGTCACCGGCCATCCACCGACCAATGTTGTAGCGCAGGTCCGGCTCGCTCTTTGGCACTGTGCTTTCGCAGGCAGCCAGAAAATCGATCAAGCTGTATATGTACGCGTCCTGGATGAAGATGATCCACGTGGCCGCGGCACCTAGGGACGGAACTGCCAGCGCCAGCCACTGCACGTCGTCTGTACTGGTGTTGGATTTGGCGACTCCCAAGAATGCGGAGGCGGCCGTTATGTACAACGTGACGATGGCCCACTTGGTAGTAATGCGGGCGACCATCTCGGCGTTGGAGGCGGCGAATCTGGCGTCTAGGGTCAGGCCGGGAGAGCGCTGGGTCGCGGGGGAGGGCTCGCTCATAGCGTAAAAGTAATACTCCGAGATGGTTTGGCCGCCGCAACGCGCGGCAGGATAGAGGCGCGATGACCGGGGCGCCGATCATCGCTGTGAGAACAAACCACCGTGCCAGGGCCCTCGGGGCATCTGGGAGGCACCTGGAAGGGGAACATCGAATGTTCAGTCACCTACTGGCACTGAGCCCGCTGCAGCGTTCGCTGCTGAAGATCGACATCGCGAACGGTGAATCGAGCACTTTGGTGGACGGCTTGACTGATGGGCCCGATGGCATCGTGGTCGATCCGGAGCGAAAGCACGTCTACTGGACCAATATGGGCGTGCCGGGTCTACCTGAAGGCCGGGCCCCCAAAACAGACAACGATCTGGACTTCTACCGCACAAACGGATCGCTGGAACGCGTCGAGATGGATGGCACGGGGCGCACCTATATCCTGCCCGTCGGATCGTTCGTCACCGGCAAGCAGCTAACGGGGGCCTGGTCGGCCGGACGACTGTATTGGTCTGACCGGGAGGGCGCTGCCGTGCGCAGCGTGCGGCTCGACGGCACCGACCTGTGCGATGAGGTCGTAGTCGCGACCGCCGAAGCCGACCGCCGGATACTGCGCAACCAGTGCGTCGGCGTCGCGGTCGACGAACAACGGGGGCTGCTGTACTGGACGCAGAAGGGCCCGGCGAACGGCAATGACGGCCGGATCTTCCGCACGTCGCTGCACGCACCCGTCGGTGAACGTCGCATCGAAGTCCTCTGGTCCGGGCTTCCCGAACCCATCGATCTCGAACTCGACCTTCACACCAGCACGATGTACTGGACTGACCGCGGTGATCCGCCGCGAGGAAACACCCTGAACAAGGCTGCGATACCAGCGGTGGGCGAACCTGGCGGCGACGTGATCGTGGTTGCAGCCAATTACCACGAGGCCATTGGGCTTGCCCTGGATACAGAAGCCGGCGTGGTCTACGTCAGCGACCTCTCCGGACAGATTCGTGCCGTGAAGCTCGACCGAAGCGGCGAGCATCTTGTGTTCAAGTGCGACAAGGCGTTAACCGGGATCGCCGGCGTCTAGCTGAGCGCCACCCTGCAGCGGTCTACAGCACACCGTCCAGTTTGAGAACCGAAAGGTAGAACAGTGGATTACTCGCTCCCCACCAACATCGAAAACCGTCCTATCGCCGTTGTCGGGGCTGGCACGCTGGGCCGTCGCATCGCGATGACGTACGCCACCAGGGGTGGGGTCGTGCGCCTTTACGACATTTCCGAGGCGCCCCTGGACGACGCCAAGAAGTTCATCGAGGAACGACTGCCCGCACTGCTGCAATCACGCCCCGGCGGTCAACCTGCCACAGTCGAATATGTCACCGATCTGCAGTCGGCGGTCAAAAGCGCTTGGTACATCGTCGAATCCGTCCCCGAGATCCCCTCTCTGAAGATCGACATCCTCGGCCAGCTGGACGCGATCGCCGAACCAGACGCCATCATCGGCACCAACTCGTCGTCCTACGAGAGCAGCGAATTGATCGGCAAGGTCACACATCCCGAGCGGGTGCTCAACACCCACTACGGGCAGCCGCCCGAGTTTCCGCAGTTGGAACTCATGACGGACGGGCACACCGATGAGCGCATCTTCGATCTCCTCACCGAAGAGCTGCCCAAGTACGGTTTCGTGGCCGCCGCCGCACGCGTGGAGAGCGTTGGTTTCATCACCAACCGGGTGTGGGCGGCGGTCAAACGCGAGTCACTGGCGGTGGTTGCCGAGGGTGTCTCCGCCCCGGCCGACTTCGATCGGCTCTGGGTCGCCGCCGGCTTCGGGACGGTGGGGGTGTTCCGGCTCATCGACAAGGTCGGCCTCGACGTGGCGCTCGAGATCGAAGACAACTATCTCAAGAAATTCCCCTACCTTCCCACGAAGTCCCGCGATCTGCTGAAAAGCTATGTCGACCAAGGGAAATTGGGGATCAAGTCGGGAGAGGGCTTCTACAACGACTATCGCTAGCGGTCGGTTGCGGAAGTCGTTGTGATGGGTGCGGTTCCAGCCGCGGTGATGGCCGCTGTTCAACTCGGTCACTACAACTTCGTCATCAACGAACCGGCGCTCAAGTCGCTTGGTTTCCAACACTTTTGGCACGTCGTCGAGGTCTTCGGTCGGACGTTGGCTCGAATAACGTGAAAAGGTAATCGACGTGGATGTGTACGCGTCCTCTGGCGACACGATCCACGCATACACCGGGTGGCACTACTCAACCGACGCCACACCAAACAACTCAAGTTGTATACCGTACGCAAACTCGGGGCATCCGCTGAACCGGCTCGACCTATTCTCGCCGGAATAGCGCAGCTAGGCTTGCGTCGTCACCGGTTGTTTAGAGCGAAGCCGCGGTGCGGGTTGTGATGAGGCTGGTTGGTCGTCGGGCCGGGTGCGGGATGTTGGGCCGCCTGGTGGAGGCGGTTCGCGCCGGGCAGAGCGGGGCATTGGTGCTGTGCGGTGAGCCCGGTGTAGCTAAGACGGCGTTGCTGCAGCATCTGACGGCGCGTGCAGCCGAGTGCCGGGTGGCGCAGATCGCCGGTACGCAGTCGGAGATGGAGCTGGCGATTGCCGGCTTGCATCAGTTGTGGGCGTCCCTGCTGGTCGGCCTGAATGACTTACCGGAGCGGCGGGGCGATGCGCGGCGGATCCAACTGTGCTGGTGCGATGAGGTCCAGCCCGGACCGGGGGACACCAAGCGGCTCTTCATCGGCGGTCGCGGCGCCTTTGGCGCCATCACGACCGCCATCTTAAAAATCACGGTCAACGCCGTCTGGGAGCAGACCACGCCGTCGCGGCAAACCCTGAAAGAGAGTGCGTGACATGACAACAGAACCCACCGCAACGCTCGACGGCGACCCGCGGGGGCGCCCCAGGCGCGACGCCGTCGCCGGGGGCGGTGCGCCGGCCACCGGGGATCACTTCGCCGGTGATGCGGAAGGAACGATCATGCGGGCCTTCCTGCGGGCCGGCGGTTTGAGCAAGGAGGAAGTGCGGCGGCGCCCGATCATCGGGATCTGCTCGAGCTTTAGTGAGCTCAATCCTTGCAACATGGGGTTGCGCGATCTGGCCGAATCGGTACGAAGCGGCGTCACCGCGGCCGGCGGAACCGCGGTGGTGTTCCCGACCATCTCACTCAACGAGAACATGGTCGCGCCGACCACGATGCTGCTGCGCAACCTGATGGCCATGGACGTCGAGGAGATGATCCGCTGCAGCCCCATCGACGGGGTAGTACTGCTGGCCGGCTGCGACAAAACGGTACCCGCGCAGCTGATGGGTGCTGCCAGCGCCGGCAAGCCGGCGATCATGCTGACCGCGGGCCCGCGCAGCTGCGGCTTTTTCCAGGGACGCTCCATTGTCACTACAGACATCTGGGATTTGGCGCCGGACCGCTTCGCGGGCCGCATCGATGACCAGGAATGGGACGAGTTCGAAGGCACCTTCGCGCCCACCGTCGGGGTCTGCAATGTGATGGGTACCGCCACCACCATGGCCATCGCCGCGGAGGTCCTGGGCATGGCGCTACCGGGTTCGGCGGCAGTGCCCGCGGTCGAATCGCGCCGGCGCGACCTAGGGGAACGCACCGGGGTGCGTGCAGTGGAGTTGGCGCGTGCCGGTATTCGTCCCGACGAGAGGATGACTCCGGCTGCCTTCGACAACGCGATCCGGGTGTTGTCGGCCACCGGTGGGTCGACCAACGAGTTCATCCACCTGGTGGCGATCGCCGGACGCCTCGGTGTGAAGCTCGGGCTCGACCGATTCGCCGAAATCGGTGAAGGGACTCCGCAGGTCCTCGGTGTGCGCCCCTCGGGCCCATTCGCGCTGGAGGATTTCGACCATGCCGGCGGCGTCCCCGCTCTGCTGGCCGTACTCGAGCCGCTGTTGATCCGCGACTGCGAATTGGGTGACGGGCGCACGGTTGCCGAGGTCGTTGCCGACGTTCGCAGCGCCAAGCCACGGCCACATCCCTGCCTGCGCTCGCTCGACGATCCTTTCCTGGACAAGAGTGGACTGGTTGTATTGCGTGGTTCCCTCGCTCCGCGGGGCGCCATCTTCAAGCGATCGGCGGCGCCGCGCAAGTTCTGGACCCACCGCGGCCCCGCCCTCGTCTTCGACTACCACAACGCTCACGAGCGGGCCAAAGATCCGGGCCTGCAAGCCTCGCCGAACACCGTCATCGTGCTGCGCAATGCGGGAATCGTGGGCGCACCCGGCATGCCCGAAATCGATTTCGTCCCAATACCCGCGGTGCTTCGCAACGCGGGCATCACCGAACTCGTGTGCGTGACAGACGGACGCATGAGCGGCACCGAAGGGGGGCCCACGGCATTACACGTAACTCCGGAAGCGGCCGTCGGTGGTCCGATCGGACTAGTCCGTGACGGTGATGAGATCGTGCTTGACGCCATCAACGGCAGACTCGATCTGCTGGTCGACGAACAAGAGTTGGCTCGTCGGGCCGCGGAAGCTCCACCTCGAAATTCGGCACCTCTGCGCGGCTATGAGCGCCTCCACGCCCAGCACGTCCTGCAAGCTGACGAGGGTTGCGACCTGGACTTCCTGGTCGATCACGGCTCACATCAGCAGGTTGGTCAGCCGTGACCGGCCGAGGAGACACAATGGTCAGCGAGATTCGGGCGCTGTTGTTCGATACCTTTGGGACCCTGGTGGATTGGCGCACGGGCCTGATCACCCAACTGGAACGGTGGGGCGCGGAGCGCAATATCGTCGCTGACTGGTCCGCCCTGGTCCTGTCCTGGCGGCGCGACCACGTCCCGGCGCTGGCCAAAGTGCGCACCGGCCAACGCGAATGGGCCAACTACGATGAGCTACAAGCTGAAACCATGCGCCGGCTTGCTCCCCAATTCGGGCTGCCCGCACTCAGCGACGAGACTCTCGACTACCTGGCCAGAATGTGGCACGAGCTACCCGGGTGGCAGGACACCGCCGAAGGCATGACGCGGCTCCGGGCGAAATACCTTGTCGCACCCCTGTCCAACGGCCATGTCGCCCTGCTGATTCGGCTGGCTCGAGTCGCGGGTATCACGTTCGACGCCGTGTTCGGCGCCGACGTCTTCCGGCAATACAAGCCGGACCCGCGAACCTATCTCGGTGCGGTCGCTCTGCTCGGGTGCACACCGGGCGCGGTCCTGTTTGTGGCGTCTCACCCCTCGGATCTTGAAGCGGCCGCGGCATGCGGACTGCGCACCTGCTTTGTCTCCCGGCCCCTGGAATACGGCGCCGGTGTCGTGGTGGAGCAGACGCCCTCCGAAGGAGACTTCGATTTCATGGTTGCCGATCTCCTGGAGTTGGCAACCGTCATGGGATGCGAAGCGCAGCAACATCAGTGACAACTTCCGAACGGAGAGGAACAGTCAATGTCTGAAACCGTCATTCAATACGTGTTGCGACGTCTCAACGAGATTGGCGTCGACGACATCTTCGGAGTCGCCGGGGATTACGCGTTTCCGGTCAACGACGCGATCGTCGAGCACCGGGCGATCAATTGGATCGGATGCTGCAACGAGCTCAACGCCGGCTACGCCGCCGACGGATATGCTCGGATGCGCGGCGTCGGCGCGCTCTGCACCACCTTCGGGGTGGGTGAACTGGCCGCGATGAGCGCTATTGCTGGTTCCTATTCCGAACACGTTGCGGTGTTTCACTTGGTCGGCGCGCCCAATCTCGCGACGCAGGAGGGCCGCGCGCTGGTGCACCACACGCTGGGCAACGGCGAATTCGACTTGTTCAGCAGGATGGCGGAGCCGATTGTGTGCGCGAGCGCAATCATGACGCCGCAAAACGTTGCATCAGAGACCGAACGACTCATCGCTGAGGCGCTCTATCACCGACGGCCGGTGTACATGGCGTTTCCCAGCGACGTCGCGGACGTGCCCGTCCTCGGGGTCGCGCCACCGGCGAGCACGCCGACCAGTGATGCCGCATCGCTGGTGGCGGCGACCGACGCGGTGGCCACCGCCCTGAACAACGCCAGTCAGGCATGCGCGCTCCCGGGGATCCTGCTGAGGCGCCTGGCTCTTCAGGATGCGGCCGCGGCCTTTGTCGAGGCCTCGGGCTTGCCGTTCGCGACCATGTTTGCCGACAAGTCGGTGCTGGGGGAGGACCACCCCAACTACGTCGGCATGTACGCGGGCCGGCTGATGGGTGAACCCGTGCGCGCCTTCGTCGAATCGTGTGAAGCGGTGGTGGTGATCGGCGCCATGATGACCGACGGCAACACCGCAGGGCACACCGTTTGCTTGAACCCGGACAAGACGATCACCATCGACCATCACCGCACCAGCGTTGGGCACACGGTCTACCGCAATGTGGAGATGGCCGACATTCTCACCCAACTGACGGGGCGTACCACCAAACGTGTTCAGCGGCAGCCCGTCACACCCGACACACTGGGACCGATCGTGAACGGCGGTAACGATCCGATCACCGCCGACGCACTCTACCCGCGCTGGGCGAACTTCTTCCGGCCCGACGACGTGATCATCACCGACACCGGAACGTCCTCGCTGGGTTTGGCGTTCGCACAACTGCCCAGAGGCGCGGAGTTTCATAATCAAACCCTTTGGGCATCAATCGGATGGGCGACGCCGGCGGCATTCGGCGCCGCCGTCGCTGCTCCGGACCGTCGGCTAATCCTGATCACTGGCGAAGGCTCGCACCAGATGACCGCTCAGGAGATCAGCCAGTTCGGTCGGCGCGGGCTACGACCGATTGTCTTCGTACTCAACAACTCCGGCTATCTCAGTGAGCGAATGCTGTGCAAGGACATGGCCCTGGCCTACAACGACATCGCGGTCTGGAACTATGCCGAGCTGCCCCACGCCATGGGTTGCCAAGGATGGTTCAATGCCCGCGTCAGCAGCTGCGGCGTGCTCGACGACGCGCTCAAAACCGCCGAGCACGCAAATGGCGCCGCCTACATCGAAGTCGTCACCGGCCCCGACGAGGCCCCGCCGATGTACAAGAAGCTGCACGAGAACGTCGAATCCTTCTACAACATCCACTAGGTCTCTGTCTGCGCTGGGCCACCACTGGACTGTTCGAAGGAAACGCCCCGGGCGGAGGTGTCCGAGGCGCGCGCCATCGCGGTGCTCAACGCACTGAAGGACACTCCTTGAGCGGTTCACTTCCAGTTCTCCAGACCGGGCCGCAATCCGCCCAATGAGGCAGCCTTTACCTATGAGGGATACTCGGTTCGGGCAGCCGACATGTAGAGGAAGGGCAAGAGTCTGATGATCCGCGGAAAGTCCGTCGTCATAACGGGTTCCACGTCCGGCATAGGCCTTGCCATCGCGCGCGCCTTCGCGGCCGAGGGCGCAAACGTGACCCTCAACGGCTTCGGCGACCCTGGGGCCATCGAGGAACAGCGGCGCGGCATCGAGGAGACGTTCGGGGTAACGGCGGCCTATTCGGGCGCCGATATGACCAAGCCGGACGAGATCGCCGACATGATCAGCGGGACCGAACAGGCCTTCGGAGCAATCGATGTTCTTGTCAACAACGCGGGCATCCAGTTCGTGGCGAAGGTAGAGGATTTCCCCGTCGAGAAATGGGACGCGGTGATCGCCACGAATTTGTCCGCCACCTTCCACACGTGTCGGTGCGCAGTGCCCGGGATGAAACGACGAGGCTGGGGCCGAATAATCAACATCGCCTCTGCACATGGCCTTGTTGCAAGCGCCGAGAAGGCGGCGTATGTCGCGGCCAAGCACGGTGTTATCGGGCTGACGAAGGTGGTGGCGATCGAAACCGCCGATCTTGGCATCACGTGCAATGCAATCTGCCCCGGTTGGGTGATGACGCCTCTGGTGGCGCAGCAGGTGGAGGCGCGCGCCAGCGCGGCGGGAAAGCCCTTTGACGAGTTCAAGCGGGAATTCGTTGCCGAAAAGCAGCCGATGGCCCGCTACACCCGCCCGGAGGATATCGGCGCACTGGCGGTCTTCCTGGCCGGCGATACGGCCGCCACCATCACCGGCGCCAGTTATTCGATCGACGGCGGCTGGACAGCGCAATGAGGCGACTTGGATTAGTGCGGTCCGGCTGGTGGTCTGGTTCATCGGCTACCGCTCGTCACCAGGGCCTGCTTTCGCGAAGGGGTCGGTCCCAGCCCGTCGCTGCTCGGGGACACGCACGCGCGGTGGGGCGATATTTGCCGATCTGCTCGATCTCGGTGCGGCACGCGGATCCGGGGGTACGCTAACAGCAACAGAGGGGATGGCATGGCCATACAGAACTGGTGCGATGCACCCCAGATTCATCCGTCAGAGATCCGCGTCGGCGACATCATCGGCACGATGCAGCTTGCGACCCGCCGCTACACCGTCAGGCTGATCAGCGGACCACAGAGAAGTCCTCGGCAGTGGACGTTTTTCGGCCGCGACGACCAGGGCCTGCAGCACACGAACACGTTCGGAGAGGACGATTTAGTTCCCAGGTACGCCAAGGCATTCTGACAACAAGGCGGAACGCCCAAACCGCGGTCCACCTTCCCTTCGTCGGCAGACAAATCTGGTGTCGATCAGATTGGGATCCTAGGTGCGTACGATTCGAGTTCCACAGTTGATGGTCTGGTGAGGCTAGCAGTGCCGTGAAAAGCTCTGCGGGGCTTCGCCGTCCGAGGATGCTCCTGGGTCGGTTATTGATCTCGTAGTCGACTGCCCGCGGATGCTCTGCGGTTTAGGCATTCAAGGTGGTGCTTTTCGGGAAGTATTGCCGCAGATCGGGTTTGGTCCGTCGTGGCGGCGTGCCGTGAAGTTGGAGTCTCTGACGGATTAAGCTGTAGCCGTGGACGTCTACGCCAGAAACAACATCAATATTGTTGGCGCCGCAGACGGTCCACTTGTGGTCCTTGCGCATGGCTTCGGTTGTGATCAGCAGCTATGGCGTCTTGTCGTTGATCGTCTGAAGAGCGACTTTCGCCTGCTGCTCATCGACCACGTCGGTTGTGGTGAGTCGGATCCGGCTTGCTGGGACGCACAAAAGTACTCGTCGCTGGCGGGGTACGCCGCCGACGTCGTAGACATAGTGCGTGAACTCGACCTGCACGACGTCGTGTTCGTCGGGCACTCAGTCGCCGCGATGATAGGGGCGCTGGCGGTCATCGCCGAGCCCGGCCGGTTCGCGAAGCTGGTCATGCTGACACCTTCACCGCGCTACATCGACGACGGCGATTATCGTGGCGGGTTTTCGCGCTCCGATATCGACGATCTCCTCGAATCGCTGGAGCTCAATTACCTGGGCTGGTCGCATGCGATGGCACCTGTCATCATGGGAACCCAGGACCGCCCCCAGCTGCAGGACGAATTGGCCGAGACGTTCTGCCGCAACGACCCGGCGCATGCTCGCGTTTTCGCCCGAACCACGTTCCTATCAGACAATCGCAACGACCTCGCACAGATACCGGTGCCCACGCTGGTGATCGAATGCGCGCAGGACACGATCGCGCCGCGCGAGGTCGGCGCCTACGTCCACGAGAACATCCCGGACAGTCGACTGGTCACGCTGGACGCAACTGGCCATTGCCCCCAAGTGAGTGCCCCAGACGCCACTGCGGCTGCGATCTCGGCCTTCGTTCGATCGGCGTGACCGACCTCAGTCTGGAGGACTTCTGGGAGAACGGTCCCTGCGGTCAACTCATTGCGCGGCCCGACGGTCGAATCGTCCGTGTTAACGCCACCTTGAGCCGGTGGTTGGGTTATGACCGAAATGCATTGCAGGGGAGATTGTTCAGCGACCTAATTACCGCTGGGGGCCGCATCCACTACGACACCCATTTCGGGCCGCTGCTACGCATGAGCGGCGAACTCAACGGTGTCACCGTGGACCTCGTCGCGGCCGACGGAGCGCGGCTGCCCATCTTTCTCACCGCGAACGTCAAGATGGGCTCCGACGGCAGGCCGGAATTGCTGCGAATCACCGCGGTCGATGCTGCCGACCGCCGCGCCTATGAGAGGGAGCTTCTGGAAGAGCGACGACGGGTCGCGACGGAGCAAGGGCGCGTGCAGGTTTTCGCCGAGACACTGCGACGCTCTCTACTCCCGCCAGTGCTGTCACCACCCAGCGGATTGGACGCAGCCGACTACTATCACACCGCGTCGGACGACGACGTGGGCGGTGACTTCTACGACCTCTTCCCGCTGACCCGCGCCAAGTGGGGCTTCTTCCTCGGCGACGTCGCCGGCAAAGGGGTTGAGGCTGCGGTAATAACTGGTTTGACCAGGTATGCCCTGCGTGCCGCGGCAGTATTCGACGACGATCCCGTGCAGGTGCTACACAATCTGCACTCAGTGCTGCGCCAGAAGCTTGGTGTCCAGGATGATCGATTCTGCACCGTCATTTATGGCAATCTGACCAAGCGGGATAACGGGTTTGACGTCGAGATCGCCAGCGGAGGCCACCCGCCCCCACTGCAACTGCTCGCCGATGGCAGCGCTCACTACGTGGACAGCATCGGCGGTCACGCTGTCGGCCTCGTTGCAGAGCCGCGCTTCATTGCTACTCGGTTCTACCTTGCCCCAGGGGACACACTGGTCCTCTACACAGACGGACTCACTGAGGCCGCTACGGGTGTCGGCCGCGAACGCTACGACGACCGAGGCGCCCTGTTGCGCTTCGCGAAATCGCACGCGCCGGCGACGGCGTCCGGCGCGGTCGAAGCCGTCCATGTGTTGCTCGACAGCCTTGGCGGCGGGGTCGAGGACGATGTCGCAGTGCTAGCACTTGGCGTGCCTTTGGTGAAGAGCGGCGAATAACTCTGACACACAAGAGATTTCACGTTGCCAGGTCGGGCGGGTACCGCACAGGGGTCAACCGCCTCGGCCGGCGCGGGCGAGCATTCTCGAAAGGCCTTCTCCATGCATTCGGCGTACCTGGGCGGGTTCGGTAGGGCCTCACGATCCGTAGTAGCGCCGATTGACAAAGTTCCGGTGTGGCGCGCAGCGACCGCAGTGACAGCGGCGTCGCGCTCGTCAAACGCCGCAAATGGTGGAAGGGTGGGAGGATGACGTCCCAGCCGAGACTCCCGGGCACTTCTGCAGCCCGAACCGTATTCGGCTAAATGTGGCGATCCACGAGCAGCTTCTCGCCGCCGTCGACGGCCGGCGCGGGTTGGAGGCCGCAGACCGTCTGTGCGAGGCGTGCGTGATTCTCTTCGACATCGACGCAGCGGCCATTTCGCTCGTCTTCGATGGTGCGAACGGTGGAACCCTGGGATCCAGCGGCGCACCTGCCCGCATGTACGACGAGCTGCAGTTCACGCTCGGCGAGGGACCGTGCTTGGAATCTGTGGCGCGGCGTATTCCGATTCTGGTCGTCGACCTCGCCGACCCAGAGGAAGTTCGCTGGCCCGCATATGGACCGGCCATGGTGGCCCTCCAAGTCAGGAGCGTCTACGCGGTACCCGTCGTCGTTGCCGGCGAATTTGTCGGCGCCCTCGACCTTTTCCGCGCGCAGCCGGGCCCATTGTCGGGGAAGGACCTTACCGGCGCGGTCGCCGCCGCGGAGCTCGCAAACATTCCGTTATTGGACCTCCTGGACGGCGACATGCAAGCTGCCGTCGCCGACCCAAACAGCAATGCCTGGGCCGAGCTCAACGCGCTGAGCCGTGGGGAGGTCAGCCAGGCTACCGGGATGCTTGTCGCTCAGCTGGGCGTCGAGCCCGCCGAGGCCCTGGTTCGGTTGCGCGCCCACGCTTACGCAACCGGCCGCAGCGCCACTGACGTCGCCCGCGACATCCTCGAGCGCCGACTGAAGCTCGAGCGCGACTGACGCGCGCTTGCGGACGAAGAACACTCAAGAAAGGAGGGCAGCATGAGCGACACACCTCGTGAAACCCGTGTGCTGAACGCCGTCGTCACGCTTGTCGACAGCCTGCTCGACGATTTCGACGTAGTTGACTTGCTGACCGGGCTCACCGAACACTGTGTCGAGCTGCTCGACGTCGAGGCCGCTGCACTTCTGCTCGCCAACCCGCTGCACCAGCTACGCCTGTTGGCCGCCACCTCCGAGCAGGCCCGCGAGCTCGAGCTATTCCAGCTACAAGCCGACGAAGGCCCATGCGTCGACTGCTACGCCAGCGGGCAGCCGGTTTCGATTGCCGATATCCGGCAGGCAATAGACCAGTGGCCGCGGTTTGTCCCGGCCGCGGTCGGGGCCGGCTTCGCCTCGGTGCATGCCCTCCCGATGAGGGCCGCCGGCATCGTGTTGGGCGCGCTCGGCTTGTTCGGCGCCCGCACGGGAGAGCTCAATGAGGCCGATCTGCTGGTCGGCCAGACCCTGACGCATATCGCGTGTGTTGCGATCCTCCAGGAACACCCACCCACGCCCTCGACCGTCATGCCGCACCTACGCTCCGCGCTGACTGGCCGCGTCGTCGTCGAGCAGGCCAAGGGATTCCTTCGCGAAATGCTGGGCCTGTCCACGGAGGAGGCCTTCAATCTCCTGCGCACGTACGCGCGGGATAGCGGCGAACACCTGACCGACGTCGCACGCAAATTGATGACCGATCGATATTCTCGCCCGCTGCTCGTTGCGGCGTTGGCTGAGCTTGCGGAGGGGTCCGCGGGATAAAGGGGTTTCAGCGATGCCGTGCGCGGGCGCGCCGCGCAGCCTCCTCGACCAGCTGCTCAGCAACAACGTTCAGCTTGATGTTCTCGGTTTGACTGATATGGGTGAGCCGTTCGAATGCCTCGTCGGCGCTCCCACCTGTCCGGCTGCGGATGATGCCGATCGCCTGATCGATCATCGCGCGACCGTCCAATGCGCGCTGCAGCCGCAAGGTCTGCTCGTGCGCATTGGCCAGCAACTGCGCGTTGTACACCGACACTGCGGCGGGCTTGGCGAACTGGGACCCGAACCGCACGGCGTGCTCGGCGAACGCGTCGCGCCTTTTGGCATAGGCGTTGATCGAACCGATCACCTCGTCGCCGACGATCAATGGCAGCGCTAGCGCAGAATGCATGCGCATCCGGGCCACTCGGCCGCCGAAGTGCGGCCAACGGCTGTCACTGCCGAGGGATCCGCTGACGATCGGTCTGCGCGACTGCATACATGTGATACATGGCCCCTCGTTCAGTTCGTCGTACTGAACTGTGTCGATCTCGTGAATAAGTACCGCTGTCGCCGCCCAGGTCTGGACGCTGGAGATGCCGTGTCGCGGATCGATCAATGCAACGCCCACACCCTCGGCACCGGGGATCGCCTGGACTGCGAACTCTGCTACGTCCCGGAGAAGATCGATTACCCCTTGGGCGCCGGCCACAATTCCGGCCACGCCGCGCAGCCCCGCATACAGTTCGGCCTCGTCCGCCTCTCGCTGGGTAGGGGAGAGTTCGGGCAACGGCGGCGCTTTGCGACCGGGCTGGGCGTCGAAGTCGGCCAACGTCCCTCCTCCCGTTCGCGCGTGGTAACCGCAAACTTACTCTCTGCCGCGTCGGGAGAAAGTCAGCCGACGAGCGCCAACGTATGGGCCCGCCGCAGCTTTCCCGACGGCGTCTTGGGGATCATTCCCGGCTCGAGCACAACCACGTTGCGGGGCCGGACGTCGACCTCGGCAACCACCTCGTGTGCCACCTGATGCTCGATGCGGCGCACGTCGGCCGGATTCTGCCAACTGTTGGACTCCACGGCGACTGCGAACGTCTCCCGCGCGTGCCCGGCGTCCAGGCGCACGGCGACGGCACAGCCCGGCCGGA
>Ga0210389_10000475_pt1 | contig 37217 bp, 30 predicted proteins | sample IncBWH28OmetaG_FD_160127 | JGI IMG/M metagenome (GOLD analysis project Ga0210389, IMG submission 160127) | Forest soil microbial communities from Barre Woods Harvard Forest LTER site, Petersham, Massachusetts, United States - Inc-BW-H-28-O ... | reverse complement strand
GACTTCCGATTGACCATTTTGATCATTGCGTCGAAAAGAGAACCTACGAAGCGCGACGTTGACGATCACGATTCTGGTCGTCTTCTTCTTCGTTGTTCTCAGGGCGGCCTTGACCCGGCTTTTTCGGCTGGTTCTGGCTAGACTGATCGTGGGGTTGGTTCTGGCCATGCTGCCCAGACTGACCGCCTTGCTGACCTTTCTTCTCCATATCGTCTCCCATAAAAACCTTCCTCCTAGGAAAGGCGTGCGAAACTTTTCGGCGCCTTTCAGATTTTTCCCTACCTAAGACTTAGTTGCTGCAAGGGATTGCTAAGGTTGGGAAGGATCGGTCGTGCAATTGGATCACAGTCAATTGCTGGCTTGATCGATTCCCTTGATCGATTCCATGGATTTCGATCAAGGATTGACCGATCAAGCCAAGACCTTCACAGCACGCGACAAACGTGGCCGCGCGTCGTCATCCCGAAGATTTCGCCCTGCATCTAGACTCCGCTTCCTCGGCGCGAGAGATGGCCAATGAGTGAAATCAAGAACAGCGCAAGAAAAATGACAAACAAAAGCTTCGCCACACTTGCAGCCGCTACTGCAACGCCAGCAAAGCCCAAAACTCCAGCAATCACTGCTACCACCAGGAACACTATCATCCAGTAAAGCATGATGCCTCCTTCCAGATTGTCTGTACTGTAGGAAACCGTAGCTCTGAATCGCGGGGCCACGAATCCGCTCAAAGCTGTATTTCGTGCTTCCAGGCTGTGTAAGCAATACATCCCTGAGAGGGAGCAGATGCCGGTTCTCCCAGTGAACCAGCACCTGCTCGTTGGGGCGTCTGTCGAGTAGAACCCGAGAATAGTGCAGAGGGGAGAGAAATGCCTATACGGTAAACCTCGTATTTTTTACAGGGGAAATCACACGCGGATCTTTTTCGTTGAGTCGATAAACAGTTCGTGCGAAAGATGATGCGAGCTTCGTTTTACAGGAAATGATGTATGGCTCCTCATGGCAGCTGCGAGTAGAAGAAAAGAGCGGTCACGCGAAGGTTTCTACTCCCGATCGTCATCGCTGCGCAGGCACGATGAGGCCAGCGATGGAATGCCAATTGCTCTGTGTATGCTGGGTCGCTTCGTCTTTCGGAGGTGTACTGTGAAACGAGAGACTAGCTCTTTAGCCACGGTGGTTTTCCTGTTAGTGAGCCTGCCCTTGATGCTCGCACAGGATCCGCAGATCCAACCGAGTCCTGCGCTTCCGTCCAGCATTCTGGGTCCGCAACTCATCGCCTGGTCGCAACTTCAGAAACCGCAGCCCGCACCTCAGCCGCTGCCGCCGCCAGACCGGCCAATACCACAGCCAGACCAGCAACAACCGAACCCGTCCGCCCAGCAGCAGCCACCAGCAGCACTGACTTTGATGGGCACGATCGTAAAGGACGGCACCCGGTACATGTTGAAGGTATCCAGTAATAGCGTGTACCAACTCGACGACCAGGACAAGTTCAAAGAGTACGAGGGTAAGCAGGTAAAAATCGCAGGTAGCCTGGATGCTGATGGCAAGATTCTTCACGTCACCAGCATAGAACTGGTCTCCTAACATGCTCACAAAAGGGACGGCGGGAGGATCGGTTCAGGTAGTGCTTGCGCCTCGATCACTCTTTTCGACGAGAGCGCTCTTCTGGTTCGAAACCATTGCTTTAACCAGCGTCATCGCCTGCGCACTAGCGTTGGCAATTGCAATTCTAGGATTTCTCGCGGGGGCAGCTGCAGGAGAAACGGAGTCAGGTCAATCGAGTTCGTTGTCCCCTGTCCGGACCTACGAGGGCATGATTGCAGACACGCGCTGCGGTGCCCGACATTCTCCCGCAACCGGCCGGACGGCTGCCAACTGTACGCGAATTTGCGTGTACGCTGGCGAGCAGTTCGTTCTCGTCGACGGCGAGACAACCTACGTTCTCGACGGGGACGTCGTCGCTCTGAAACGAGTAGCAGGCCAGCGCGTTCGGATTGTTGGCACGCTGAACGGAAAAAAGATCTCAGTAACATCCGTCGTAAATACTTAGGAACGCGGAGCCACGCCTGGCGACGTCAACTCCTGCACAGGAAATAGCCACCTGAGAGGAGTAGAGTCCCAGGCCCCAGATCGTCAGATCTGCGTTGGATCTTCAGGATCGGGCTCGCGTACGGGAACATCCGGATTCTCCAACGGGTTGGGCGGCTCATTGATCGGAGCCGGATAAGGTTCCGGCGGAGTGCGGAAGTATTGATCTACAGCCGAGGGCACCAGCAATCGCTGCTCAGGTTCAATTGACATGGCCATCTGATGCCAGAATTACACGAACGGAAGCCGCTGCTTCGCTGCCAAGCGAGGTAGGTTGAAGGCGGCTCACCCGGCAGTCGCCACGGACAACCACGCCTATCGACATTGCTGGCGACAAATCGACCTTGCTGTCCACAAAACAGGAGCGTTCAAATTCGCTTCCGATCGCATATACCCCAGGGCGTGAAAGTACATCTAACAACTAAAGACATCTGCAAGTTTGTGCGCCCTCGAAATGTCCAATCGGAAGGAGACGATTCATGAAGAGCTTATTCATTCAAGTCCTCTCAGGAGTGTTGATGTACGGGGTTTCCCTGACGCTGGGCGCATCGGCACAGCAAACAAATGCGCCAGCGCAACCGACCCAGCAGGTTCCTACAACTCAATCTGATCAGGCTCGGCCCGATCAATCGAACCCCGGTCAATCGAATTCTGGTCAATCGAATCCTAGTCAATCGAACCCTGGGGCGCCGACCGGGGAACCGCGGATCGCGCCCGGCAGTGTGATCCCGGTGCAGCTCACGAAAACCATCGACGCCAAGAAGTTAAAGACGGGTGACGAAATCGAAGCCAAGATCACACAAGATCTCAAGTCAGGAAAGGGCGACATAGTGTTGCCAAAGGATACCAAGGTGATGGGGCATGTCACAGAAGCGCAGGCCCGAAAGAAGGAGCAGAAAGAATCTGAGGTCGGCATCGCCTTCGACCACGCTGTCATGAAGAATGGCGGAGACATGAAGCTGCCTATGTCGATACAGGCGATCATAGCTCCGCCGAGTTCCAATGCCGGCAATAGCGATGCCGGCGGAAGCGCAAGCCAAGCTCCTTCCCCCCAGGGTGGGGGAATGCCATCCAGCGGTGGCGGCCGGTCTGCAGGGATGGGTGGCGGAACGCCGTCACAAGCGTCAGCCCCTCCTGTAGCCACGGGGCAATCGTCGACCAAAACCGAAGCAACCAATGAGCCCATCACTGCCAACACCCAAGGCGTGGTAGGAATATCGAGCCTGCGCTTGTCGGCGGCAGCGAACGCCACGGAGGGTTCGATTGTGAGCTCGGAGAAGGGCAACGTGAAGTTGGAGAGCGGCACGCTAATGCTGCTGCGGGTGAATCAATAGATCACTGTTCCGACTTTTTGAAAGAAATCAGCTTGCGGGCCTGAGCGCCGGAGGCGGTGGGTTTAGTGCGCGAAACTGTCACCGCTTTTCCCATCGCCACCATTTCTGAAGTGAAAGTCTCACTTCTAAGACTTTCTTCGTGAGTACTCTCCTTGGAACACCGTCTTCCATCTTGCGCCGTTGTCGGTGGACTTTTCCCACAGTTGCTCGATCTCGTCCGAGGTTTTGCGTATCACTTTGATCCGGTTGAGTACGGCTTCCCCATTGGGTCCGACGCTCGGCCCTTGAAACTCCGCCACACCTGATGTCACTTTGCCTTCAAACACGTGCACTCGCCCTTCGTTATCCGCGAACATGCCGTGCCAACTCTTGTCATCGGCGCTGTAAGCAAGAATGTTCCTGCCGCTGTGTCCATGGCCTCCGTCCCAGTTTTCGACGATCAGGCACTTGTCGAGATCCAGGCTGACCGTGCTCGTTGCGCCGGATGTGACACCCGGATGCGCGACGGCCCAGTTCCCCAACCAGAAGTCAAGTTCCCGATTGGCCGAGTTTGTGGAGCATTCCCCAGAACTCGCCGCAGCCAAGGCGGGGATTGCCAGCGCGGCCGCAACGAGCGCCATAACAACCAAGAACAGCGAATACCGAAACGATCCGGGTTTTCCATCCACGTTCTGCTTCATAGAGATTCTCCTTCATTTTCGCTAAGAGTCCACTGCGCTCGCAGCCGCGGATTGCGCGCGCCAACGTCCGAACCTTGGCTCTTACCCTAGCGGTTGCCAGCTCTGCGCACTTTCGATAAAGTGACAATCAATGTCGCAGAAGCGACAAAACGGAACTTACGATCGCTCGGCTGATCGTCTCTCTGCGATCACAACTCTCACACGAGACTATCCAGCCGATCACGTGATACCGTTGCATTTCCACGATCGAGATCAGTTGGTCTATGCATCGCGCGGGGTGATGACAATTCGGACTCGCGATGGCACCTGGGTCGTCCCACCTAATCGTGCAGTTTGGATACCGGCTGAGATATCCCACACAATCACGATGTCAGGCGCAGTGGCGATGCGAACTCTGTATTTGAAACCGCGGATCGCAAAGGGCCTGCCACGACACTGCTGTGTGCTCAATGTCTCAACACTGTTGAAAGAACTCATTCTCCACACTTGCACGCTGCCAGCCCTGAAGGGAGCGGTCAAATGGCAGGAGCACTTGATCGCAGTAATCCTTCATCAATTGCAAGCGGTGCGAATGATCCCATTGCAACTGCCTCATCTGACAGATCCGAGGGCGGTCCGCGTTGCAGAGATTCTTATGACGGACCCCGGTGACGGTAGAACGCTCGCTCAACTCTGCAGGATGGCCGGTGCCAGCAAGAGATCTATCGAAAGAGTTTTCCAACAGGAGATCGGAATGACTTTTGGGAAATGGCGGCAGCAACTCAGGCTCATGCAAGGCATGCGCCTTTTAGCCGGAGGCGCAAAGGTCACGCATGCGGCCCTGGAGTCGGGGTACAGTACACCGAGCGCCTTTATTTCCATGTTTAGGAAGGCTCTGGGAACAACTCCGACCTCCTACTTCAGGCTGAGATAGCCGACAAAACGAATTACCGAGACGCGCGAACTCTAACTATTAATTTTATAGTTGACAATCAGAGATAGCGTGCAATATAAACTTGTAATTATTAATTACTTAATTGTTCGTCCCAGGAGGCAGCGTTGGCGCGAAAAAAATCACCGAACTTGACGGAAGGTGAACTGCGGCTGATGAACATAGTATGGCAGGAAGGGCGAGCGACCGTGGGTGACGTAGTGGCAGCATTGCCGGCCAATCCGCCGCTTGCGTACAGCACCGTCCTGACCACGCTGCGCATTCTCGAGACCAAAGGCTATTTGCGGCACACGAAGAGAGGACGCGCTTTCATTTATGAACCTGTGATTGCGCACGAAGAAGCCAGCCGTACCGCGCTGGGCCATCTGGTGAACCGCTTCTTCGGCGGCTCGCGCGAACTGCTGGTCGTGAATCTACTGAAAGAAGAAACCTTAGGCCGAGCCGAATTGCGGCGCATCAAAAAGATGATCGCGGAGAGCGAGTAAGGAGAGCAGAAGTGACCCATACTAATTTCGCCATAACAACTCTTCTGAACGGAATCTTTCAAGGCACAATCCTAGCGGCCGTGATGTGGATGCTATTGAAACTCCTTCCGCGATTGAACTCAACGACCCGCTTCACCGCTCTATTCCTAACCCTGCTCGGTGTCGCGGTACTTCCTACCGGCCTGATCTCGCCCAGAGTTCGCGCTGCTGGAGAGGCTCGGCGGGATCCGCTTGCGATTGCAGCAGCGAGCGCGCCTGTGCCCACGAGTTTTACTCAGGTTGAAATTCCGCACTCGGAATTGAGGGTCGCCGCGAAACCCGACTCACATCCTGCCTCAATTCCTGGATCACGCCGTGAATCTGCATCCGATCGAGGTGTCGAATCGCCAAGTTTCGAATCCGCGCTGCAAAACACGGTCTCCCGGACTTCATCGACAGCCACAGAGGCGGGTGAACATCCACTAGTTGTCATTCGCTCTCTGAAGGTTCCCGCCGCGATCGAGATTCTATGGGCTCTTCTATCTCTGGTGATGCTGGCGAGGCTGGCAGGTGGATACTGCGAACTGCGAAGATTGAAATCCGGCGCGATGCCGGCTCCGGACCGCTGGCAGTCGCGGTTGCGGCGCCTGTGTGCTGGTAACGCCGTTCGGCGGCAAACGCGATTGCTGGTCTCACGAGAGGTCGCGGGCCCCATGTCGCTCGGATTCCTCGATCCGGTGATCCTGATCCCTTGGGCATTTCTCGACACGCTTTCCGATGCAGAACTCGACCACATCGTGATGCACGAACTCGCTCACTTGCGGCGCCGAGACGATTGGACCAACCTGGCGCAGAGAATCATTGAAGCCATACTCCCGATTCAGCCGGCGATCTACTGGCTCGGACATCGGATGTCACTCGAACGTGAGTTGGCATGCGATGACTGGGTAATCGCAGCAACTGGAACTGCGAAGCCCTATGCGGCTTCGCTGACGAAAGTGGCGGAACTCTCGCAATTTGGCCCCGCGGGAATCCTGGCCGCGGGCGCGGCGGGAAACCAATCACAACTCCGCTTGCGCGTCCATCGCATGCTGGACAGGACCCGGAACGCGGCGCCGAAGCTTGTCGTTGGTCCACTGGTAGCGGCGGTTGCCGCGGTTGTCGGATTGATCTATTTGGGCGCGCGGGCTCCGCAAATGGTCGCGTTCGCGCAGAATCCGGAAAACGAAAACAGCCAGCGGCAGGTTGCGGTCACAAAAGTGCATTTACTGCACGCGTCGGCAGCGCAGTCTGGCACTTCGCCGCTGTCACCACCAGCGCCTCTCGCCCCTCTCGCGCCCAGTTCTCCGTTATCTCCCACGGCGCCGGTAGCACCCCTGGCGGCCGTAGCCTCGCAGCAGAGTAGCGAGACTCATATGGAATTCAAAACCCAGAATGGGTGGACCTCATTGACAGTGAAGATCGACGGCGCAATCGAATTCACTGACGACGATCGCGACGTTAAATCATTACCACCCAATGGGCATTTCAGGCTGGAAGAAGGTAGTTGGTTTTCCGGACGCGAGTATGACGTAAAAGCAGATGCCACCGGAAATCTTATCAGGACTTACTCGGTGGGCAGGACCTCGAAACCTCTGGACGACGAGGGCCGTGCGTGGCTAGGGCGCTTGCTCCCGCAGGTGATTCGCGACACCGGGATTGGAGCAGAAGCCCGCGTCGCGCGCATCCTCCGGCAAGGTGGTCCGCCGGCTGTGCTGGCCGAGATTGGGTTGATCCACAGCGATGGATCGAGACGCGTTTATCTGGAGCAACTCTTCTCCCAAGCGACACTGACTGCCGAGCAGCTCAAAGATTCTGCAAAATTAATTCGGGGAATCTCGTCAGACGGTGACAAGGCTCAAGTGTTGATTACTGTGGATGACAAGTACTTCGCCGGCGACCTTCGCTCGTATCTTTTTGATGTGGCCGAGAGCATTCATTCCGATGGCGACAAACGACGCGTGCTTTCCGACATCGTTAAGAAGGATGCCGCAAACACTGAGTCGCTGGTACGCGCATCCCGGGCCGCAAGGCACATTTCCTCCGACGGCGACAAGGCAGAAGTGCTGGTCGAGATCGCGGATCCCTATCGTGCGAGCGATGAACTCCACATGGTGTATTTCGAGGCGGTGAATTCGATTTCGTCGGACGGCGATCACGCCCGCGTTCTATCGAAATTGTTGCAGGCGCACGGCGACGACAGCGACACCCTGGCTCGGGTCTTGCGCTCAGCGGAAAAAATCTCCTCCGACGGGGACAAGGCTCGCGTTCTTAAAGAAGCCGTTTCCAGTTACCGCGATGATCAGGCCACGCGAAAGGCATTCTTTGACGCGGCAAATTCGATTTCGAGCGATGGCGACCACCAGCAAGTGCTGGTAACACTCGTGCACAGGCCGGGCATTGCGGCGGATACGCTGGGAGGAATCGCGAATTCCGCGCAGCGAATTTCGTCGGACGGGGATAAAGCGCGTGTCCTTGTAGACCTCGCCGGCGTGAATATTGAGTCGGTAGGCGATGCCTTCTTTGCTGCTGCGGACACTATCCACTCCGATGGAGACCGCTCCCGCGTTCTGACAGCTGTGCTCGACAAGTCGGGCACTTCGAGCGCAATGGCGATCGCGGCGATTCAGTCGGCCACCGGTATTTCGTCGGAAGGGGACAAGGCGCGTGTACTGCTGGACGCGGCTAACCGCTATTCCAAAGACTCAGCAGTCAATGCAGCTCTGCGGAAAGCTGTCGACAGCTTGCACTCGGATGGCGAATATCGCGCGGTGATGTCTGAAATCGAGCGGCATCGCGGAAACCTCTAGGATGGATGCCTCCGCCTGAGCATTGGACTGCCCAGAGCGGAGGCTATTGTGCCATCGTTCAGTACTGCCAGTTAACATTCACAGACCCTGTGCCACTGCAGGGAACTGTATAGGAATGATTCGACCCGTTTTCCCACACGACACTGCCGCTTGCTTGAATGTCGATGAATTTGAACTGAATGTTCTGGCAGGCTGGAGCAGAAACATTCAGAAACCAGTTTGGATAATTGGGATCGAGCATGGGGCCAACTGCTGTCGAAAATGTTGTGCCCCAGTCGCCAAGTTCAACCGTGCTGCCAGTCAGATAAATATAGTCGCCGGTGTTCGTGGGATTGGCGTTATTCACCGTAAAGGTCACTGGAATCAGCTTCGCCGTGAGCACTGTGAATTGAATGGTGTTGGCGGCTTGCCCGGAACTGTTCTTGAGTTGGACTTGGTACACGCCGTTCGAAACGCTGGGGACGGTGAAAGTAATCGAGGTACTGGACCACGAATTAATAGTCGCGCCTGTGGCGCCAAACAAGACACTTCCGGTGGAAGTTCCGAAATTCTTGCCGGCGATCGTTACCTTCATTCCAGGTTGCCCGATGGTTGGCCCAATCGATCCGACTTCCGGCGCCGTTGGCGTAGAACTGGAAACCCACACTGCCACCGCATACGCCGGCAGAGTGAAATTCTGTACCGGGTCATTGCCGCCGGTGCCGGAAGTTACGGTAATGCCAAAACCTCCAAGTAAGCCGCCCAAATAATCGGAGTAGCTGCCCGCCGGCAGCGCCGTATTCAGACCAGTAATTGCGTAACCCGTGCTCGTATTTTTGTTCATCGCCACCAGGACCACATCGCCAAAGAATTGCCGCTCATAAATGTAGACGTCGCTGTTCATCCAGCGCTGCGTCTGAGTCCCATAAGCCAGAGCGTCATTGGCACCAGTCCTGAGTGCGGAGAGCTTGCTGATCAACTGGTAAGCGGTTGTGGTGGTACTGAAGGAACTCATCCAGTTGCGGTTGTATGGTGTCCCGCCGCCCCCCGTGTCATTGTGGAGATACTGCTCGTCACCATAATAGATCGTCGGGATACCGCGGGCCGTCAGATCGAAAGCCAGAGCCTGGTTGAGACGATTGTTGTCATTATCCATGCTGAGCAGCCGCGGTTGATCTTGATTGTCGACCCAGTCCACCAGGTCGTTTGGCCACGTGAAGTTACTGTCTTCAGTGCTCAGCGTGCTGTCAACTTCGGTGAAGCTGTTGCCATTGCCGAGAACATCGCGCAGCGCCAGCCCCAGAGGATAATCGTAAAGCGGCATGCCGCTCTTGTTCGCGAACTTGACTGAATCGGCAAACAGCGTATCGCTGGTGGTTTCGTACCACTCTCCGAAAACAAAGCTCGAGGCATTGGTGAAAATCGAATTCGCCTCGCTGTATTCCCACCCCCATGTCGTGTGTTTCACCGCATCCATGCGGAAGGCATCAGTTCCATTCTGCTGAAATTGCTGCAGCGACTGCTTGAGATAACCGTCGACGGTCGAGTTTTCCTGGTTCAGATCGCACAGGTCCTCAAGCGTGTAGTACTGGAGCTGGTACCGGTCCTCGAAGTTGCCGATACCTGGATTGTGATGGAAATAGCCGTTCGGATCGTTGTTGCAGGCCGCCATGAAAGTGCCGTTGTTATACAGCGAGCCATATTCACCTGCGTCCTGCTGGTTGGTATCGTTTGCCGGAAAATCCACAATGATTTTGATCCCCAAGGTATGCGCCGCGGAGACGAGATTGTTAAAGGCGGTCCAGGTCTCTGAGCAGTCGCCAAAAAAGTTATCGATCTTCATGTAGTCGTCGGCCGAATAGCCGTGATACGGCGCGGTGGGGTTTCCATTGCCATCCGGAATGTTCACGTCAATGTTCTCAACCGGCGGAGAAATCCAGATGGCGGTGATGCCCATTCCTTGCAGATAGCTCAGTTTGGCCTGGATGCCGGCTAAGTCTCCGCCCCAGTAGAGATTCCAGTTTGTTTTTGTGGAGTCGTAAAGGCCCGCGCCCCGGCTGCAACTGTCATTCGCTGTATTACCGTCATTGAAGCGGTCTGTAACGATCTGATAGATTACCTGCTTTTTGAAGTCCTGGGCCTGAGCGTAAGTGGAGACTAACGCGAAAACGCTGGCGCAGAACAACGCGCGACCAAGGAATCGAGTCATGGTATTGTCCTCCTTCAGGAAATATCCGTTGCCGACGCATGTCACCATGCGGGCGGGGACGAAGTGGGTTGCCGTGGAGGTTAGGTGACGTCGCTTAAGCTCTGGTCAGCTGTGGCGCATAACCAGTTAGCGGCACCGTAGCACGACTTATGCTCGCCACCTTCCAATCGGCGTGGAAATTTACGAAATCAGGAATTGGCAACCCGTGCCCGGAACGTGAGAGACAGGCCTGAGAGCCTAAGCCTCGCCATAGTCGGCTTCGACGAGGTCTGTCGATCTCCCGAAGCTCATTTCCGAATAGCTTCCTGGTTACAGAACCCATCCGAAAATTCAGACGTATCAAGGTCAATATCTGTCTCAATGAGCAGCTTGGCTCGTACTCAAGAATTGAAGAACGGTGGCGGCAAGACAAACATTCCTTTAGCAGCGGTTCAGTTACTCGGCCCTCAACGCTTCAACTGGATCGACTCCAGCAGCGCGGCGTGCCGGCACATAGCTTGCCAGCGCAGCCGCGGCGGCCAGGATGACGGGCACCGCGAGAAACGTCAGGGGATCGAGGGGGCTGATGCCGAAGAGCAGAGTTTTCATGAGTCTCATGAGTGCAGCCGCAGCTGTAAGGCCAATGACGACTCCAACTCCAGTCAGCGCGAGCGCGGAGCGAACGAACATCCATCGCAGCACCCTCTTCTGTGCCCCGAGCGCAAGGCGGATTCCTATTTCCCGAGTGCGCTGCGAAACTGCGTACGAGATGACTCCATAGATGCCGATCAGACTTAGCGCAAGCGCCATGGCTCCGGCAATCGCCAGCATGACGAGTGTGAATGAGGTGCGAGCCAGCGACTGGCTGTAGATCTCCTGCATGGTGTTCACCGCCGCGAGCGGCAGGCTTGAGTTCGCTGACCAGACCGCTTGTTGTACCTGCTTGAGGAAGCTTTCGGTCCCGCAGCGGTTGCTGCGAATCGCGAAGGTCATGGCGCGCGGCGCATCAATGGTCGGCTTCGGTGTGTACGGATCGTTGAGCATCGCCGGCCAATAGATGGTGGCAGGCGCCGCTTCGTCGACGCCATGTACGCGCACGTCTTCGACGACACCGATGACTTCTTGCCAGGGCGAGTTCGAGAATTGGCGGAGACGCTTGCCGATGGCGGCCGAGGCCGACCCCCACGACTCCCGCGCAAAATTCTCCGACACCATCACCCTGGGCCGCAGGTCATAGATGTCACTCCATGTAAAATCGCGACCTGCCACCAGACGAGTGCCCATAGTATTGAAATACGCTGGTGAAACGAAGTTGAAGAGCCTGAGTGGAGGTTCCCCGCCTTCATAAGTTTTCCCTTCTACGCGAATCTCGTCCCAGTTGGGATCGTTGTTCTCCATGGGCACGGCGCCCGCAAAGCCAACTGAAGTGACTCCTGGAATGGCTGCAACTTGGTCGGCGATGTTGTTCTGAATGTGCGTGACCATTTGCGGATCGGCGATCAGCAAGTCGGGAATCCAAATGTGCATGGTCTGCACATGTTGCGGATCGGCAAAGCCAGGCTCAACGTTGCGCAGCGCTGAGAATGTGCGAATCATAAGTACGGCGCTTACCAGGAGAACGAGCGCCATCGATACCTGCGCGATCACCAGCACATTGCGAGCGCGCAGACGCGCACGACCTGCACTGGCCGTTCGATTTGTGCCTCCTATGATCGCGGAGGCCGGCGTCCGGGCATATCTCAACGCCGATAGAGATCCGAACAACAATCCCGAAAAAATCGAGAGCGCGAGAGTGAAAGCGAGCGAGGGCGCATCGAGAGAAATTTCACTCAGGCGCGGCAGATCGGTTGGACCAATAGCCACGAGAAGACGCAAACCGGCCAAGGCTACCCCAACGGCAATCACGCCGCCCATGAGTCCGAGCGCGACGCTCTCGATCAGCAGTTCGCGTGCAATGCGCATACGGCCCGCGCCTAACGCGGCTCGAATGGAAAGCTCCTGGTGGCGCGACTCCGCGCGAACCAGCAGCAGATTAGTGACGTTGGTGCACGCAATCAGCATGACCAATCCCACGGTCGCCATGACTATCCACAGCACTCCACCGATGCTGCCAATGACCTGCTGCTTCAAGAAACGGAAGCCGGGAGTAATTCGCCAGATCTCGTAATAATGCGGATTCGTGCCCGGCCCGTTCGACCAGGAATCCATCCATACTGGAATCAGGCGCGCAATGTCGGCGTCGGCTTGGGCCAGCGAGACGCCGGGTTTGAGACGGGCGATTCCGGAGTAGCCAAAACCGGCCAGCTTCTGATCGGCACGATCCAATGCCAGCGGAACCAAGAGATCGAAGTCGCGATCGACCAGCCGGAAACCGCGCGGCATGACGCCGATAATCTCCCTGCTCTGCGAGTCCACTTGAATGATGCGTCCAATTACGTTACCGTCTCCACCAAAACGCCGCTGCCAATAGCCGTAGCCCAACATGATGGTCTTTCCGCCATGTGGATCCTGATCGGATTGACCAAACCAGCGGCCGACCGCCGGAGGAACATTCAGCGTCTGCAGCACGCCGTCACTGATCACTTCGGTTCGCACCTGCTCCGGTTCAGCCACGCCCGTTACGCTGGCGTTGCTTGGCGTCCAGATACCCATCGACTGGAAGGTTCGGGTCTGTTCGGAGAAGGTAAAGTACATCGACACCGAAAGCTGCAGGCCACTGGAAAAATTCGCCAGGCCTCCGGCGCCGGGAGCGTTCAGCCACAAGGAGACAAGCTGTCCTGAATCGGGGTAAGGCAGGGGCTTTAAAAGCACACCGTTGACCACGCTGAAGACCGCAGTGTTGGCGCCGATGCCGATGGCTAATGTCAGCAGCACAGTCGCGGCAAAGCCCGGCGACTTTCGCAGCCGGCGGAAGGCGAACTTCAGGTCGGCCAGAATCGATTCGAACGCCGGCCACTGCCAGACTTCCCGGCTGCGTTCCTCAAGAAGAGTCACGTTGCCAAATTCGCGCCGCGCAGCCTGCTCGGCTTGCTTGCGTGGCATGCCGTCGGCCATCAAATCTTCAACTCGCTCCTCGATGTGCTCCTGGATCGAGATGGAGATGTCCTCATAGCGGCGACGGACAGAGAAAAACCGGGCGAACCACCGCATCGTAGGCCTCCTTATACTTTGGCAAAAGTGAGCACGCGCGTGATACCGGCGAACATCTTTTCGAAGCTGACGACCTCTTTTTCGAGGTGGCGGATGCCCGCGTCGGTAAGCCGGTAAATGCGCGTCGGCCGCCCCTTGGCCGAAATTCCGGTTTCCGCTTCCAGCCAGCCTTCCCTCAGCATCCGCTGAAGAGCTGGATACAGAGAGCCTTCTTCCACCTGCAGCAGGTCTTCGGAAACTTGCTTGATGTGCTTCACCAGCGCATAGCCATGCATCGGTTTCAACCGCAGAGACTGGAGAATCATCACTTCCAGCGCGCCGGGAAAAAGATCGCGATGTTCAGGATTATTTGCCAAGAAAGAGATTCTACACCGAGAATACCTATTTTTAGAATAGGTATATTGAGCTATTAAAAGTGACAACTCCAGCTTTGTTCCGAGCGGTCCGATCGAACCCAGCACTTCTGCCGCGCGACCAAAGTCAGCGAACCACCGTGGGCTAGTATTCTGAAATGTGATTGAAACGCCAGACACACCACCCCCCAACACTCCGCTTCGCAGAGGCTTTCTCCGCTCCTTTATTCGATGGCTTGTCATCGGTGTGGCGCTGGTTTGGTCGTTTGCCGCGCTGGCGCTTCTGGCCGCCCGGTGGATCGATCCTCCGTCTACCGCAGTGCACATCCAGCGCCGTATGCAAGCCTGGATTAGTCACACTCCGTATCATGAACGCTACAGATTCGTTCCGCTCAGCGAAATCTCGCCCGATCTCCAGCACGCCGTAATCGCCGCCGAGGACGCGCGTTTCTACCAGCACCATGGCTTCGATTGGCACGAAATCCAAATCGCCGCCGAAGACGATATGGAAGGCGGTCGCACTCGCGGAGCGTCTACCATCACGCAGCAACTGGTAAAGAACCTGTTTTTCGGAACGGGCCGCTCCGTCCTCCGCAAGGGCGCGGAGGCCACCCTGGTACCGGTGGCTGAATTCGTCCTCGGCAAACGGCGTATTCTGGAGATCTATCTCAACATAGTGGAATGGGGCCCCGGCATATATGGTGCAGAGTCGGCGTGTCGCTACTACGATGGCACCGCGGCGCGGAATATCGGCCGGGAACAGGCGGCGCGGCTGGCCGCGATTCTGCCGGCGCCCCTGAAGCGACGCCCCGAGCGCATGAATAAATACAGCGTGCTCATTCTTGAGCGGATGCGTGAAATGAATTGGTAATTGCGCGCCACCGGCTTCTGCGACTGTCAGCGGCTAGCTCGACACATTCCATAAATCTCCGGCTGTACGGCGGCTTTCATCAGACCTGGAGCACATCGCCCTCGTCGGCAACCATCTCGTACAACACAGGATTGACGAAAAATCCGATGAACAGCCGGGAGATGAGGCCGGCCACTATCACAATGGCGAAGGGCCTTTGCGTATCCGATCCGATGCCGGTGGAAAGAGCCGCCGGCAGCAATCCCAGGCAAGCAACCAGCGCCGTCATCATGATCGGGCGAAGCCGTAAGAGCGAAGCTTCCCTAATAGCCGGGCGAATCCCCATTCCTTCCTGACGCAGCTTGTTGATGTAGGAGACGAGAATCACGGCCGTTTCCACTGAAACCCCGAGCAACGCCAGAAGACCCAGGACGGAGGAAACGCTGAAGGGAGTGTGCGTGAGTTTCAACGCAACTAGCGCGCCCACCGGCTCAGTCATGATCACGCCCAGTGCAATGGTTACGGGGAACTTGAAATTTCCGTAGAGCGCAAACAAAATCATGAAGATCAGGACTATGGCGAGCGGCCCAATAAAGTACATCTGCGACTTGGCGTCGAGAAACTGGCTGTATTCCCCGCCCCATTCCATCCGGTAGCCCTGCGGCAGTGTCACGGCCTTCTTTACAGCCGCCTGTCCGTCACGCACCGCCCGCTCCAAATCGCGCCCCTCGACGCTGTACTGCACGCCGATATAGCGGGAGTTATTTTCGCGATAAATAAAAGACGCGCCGTTTCCCTGCGTAATATTGGCGAGTTGGCTAAGCGGAATCTGTTGTCCATCGGGCGTCCCCACGAGCAAGTTTCCAATCTCATGGGCGCTGCTGCGGAATTGCGGCTGCATGCGGACAACCAGATCGAACAGCTTTTCCCCTTGAATAACCTGGGTGACGGCTTGCCCGCCCACTGCAGCCGAAATTACGGCTTCTACATCCGCCACGTTGATCCCATACCTTGCAATCTTGTCCCGATCGACATCGATCAACAGGCTGGGCTGCCCAAGTTCGCGCACCACCGTGAGGTCGGTGAAGCCGGCAACACCGGCGAGCGTGTTCTTAATCTGTATCGCTTTGTCTTGAAGTACGTTCAGGTCCTCACCATATACCTTGACCGCCAAAGAGCTTTTGAGGCCGGTCAGCGCCTCGTCCACGGCATCTTCCGCGGGCTGCGTATAGTTGAAAATGATCCCGGGAAAAGCAGTGAGTTTCTTATTGATCGACTCGATGAGCCGCTTCTTGTCACTGACTTCGCCGGTCCAGGACTTGTCCTTATATGGCTTCAGGCCGACGTAGAACTCGCAGTTGAAAAAACCGGTTGGGTCCGTGCCATCGTCCGGACGCCCTAACTCTGAACCCACCACGGTGACCTGCGGATAGGACATAAGAATGTTGCGTATCTGAGGCGAGATACTCCCGGCCTCCTCAAAAGAAATGGTATACGGCATGGTAGCCCGCACCCAGAGCGCACCTTCGTCGAGGTGCGGCATGAACTCGCCGCCGATAAAGGGTACCAGCAGCAGGGTTGCCCCGAAGATCAGAGTCGCGATCAAGATTGTGGTCTTAGGCCGGTCGAGTGACCAATCCAGCTGGACTGCGTATTTCCGCTTCATCCATTCGAATGCGCGATTCGGTTTCTCACGCACGCCCTTCTTGAACCAGTAAGAGGCAAGCACAGGGATCAGCGTAAGCGTCAGGATGAGCGCGCCGACCAACGCAAAGGACATGGTCTCGGCCATGGGGTGGAATAGTTTTCCCGACGGCCCGCTGAGCGCATAAATCGGCAGATATCCGGCGAGGATGACGGCCACCGAGTAGAAGATCGGTCGATCCACATCTTTCGCAGCCGCGAGGATGACTTCGTTCAAGTTGTATTGCCGTCCCTCGCGTAACGCCAATTCACGATAGATGTTTTCAATCATCACCACGGTACCGTCGATGACAATTCCGAAATCAATGGCGCCAATGGAAAGCAGATTCGCCGCGACATCGTGCGCGTGCAGCACAATGAAGGCAAACAGAAGCGATAGCGGAATGGTGAGGGCAACAATGACCGCGGCGCGGAAGCTGACCAGGAAGAAAATCAGCACAACTAAAACCAGCACCATCCCGCGAAGCAAGTTCGCTTCCACCGTCTCGGTAGTCAGGTCTACTAATTCACTGCGGTCGTAATAAGGATGAACCTTAACGTCAGGCGGCAAAATCTGGCGGTTCAGTTCCTCCGTTTTTGCTTCAACTCCTTTGAGAACGTTCTGCGTCTGCTCCCCGCGCAGCATGAGAATGACGCCCTCAACGGCATCATCATTTTTCTGGAAACCAAATTCTCCCAGACGCGGCGCGTGCCCGATAGTCACTTCCCCCACATCGCGTACCCGGATAGGCACACCTTTGTTGGCGCCGACGACGATGTTCCCAATGTCCTCTGTATTGCGCACCAGCCCGATGCCGCGAACGTAGTAGAACTGTCCGCCTTGAGAATAGAAGCCGCCGCCGGCATTCGAGTTGTTGGCCGCCAGAGCGGCAGTGACTTGCGGAATCGTCAGGTGATATCCGTAGATGCGCGCGGGGTCGAGCAGCACCTGATACTGCATCACCGTTCCGCCGAAGCCGGAGTCGTCCGCGACGCCGTGGACCGAACGATAAGCTCGCTCAATCACCCAATCCTCAATCGTTTTCAATTCCTGGGGGCTGCGGTCGGGACTTTCCAGAACATAGCGATAGACCAGGCCACTCGGGCTGAACAGAGGCGCGAGGCTCGGAGTTACACCTGTCGGCAACGTGGCTTGAGCGAGTCGCTCGAAAACAATTTGCCGCGCAAAATAATCGTTGGTGTTGTCTTCGAAGGTCAGGATCAGATCGGACAGCCCATACAGCGAGATGGACCGCATCACGATCATGTGCGGGACGCCGTTCATCTCGAGTTCAAGGGGCAGGGTGACCAGTCGTTCGACTTCTTCGGCGGCGTGGTCAGGCCACTGGGTGATGATTTCGACTTGCGGAGGCGAGAGGTCGGGATAGGCATCCACCGGCATCCGTTGAAAAGACAGGATTCCCCCGACCGTGATGAAAGCGGTCAGCATCAGCACCAGGAACTTTTGCCGCAGCGCCGCTTGGACTATTCGGTGGATCATTCAGATCGGTAGTTCATTCAGATCGATGGTTCGTTTCAGATGTCGTGGACACTATCCTTACTAGAGCTTAGAAATGCTTCTCAAAGCCTTCCCGATCCGGCTAACGTTGCAGCGAGTTCGCAAATTGCAGGAACAAGCTGCCATTTCCGACGACCTGGTCACCCGGTTTCAGCCCGCTGAGAATTTCCGTCTTTCCATTCAGGCTTTCACCGAGCGTAACCGAGCGTCTGCCAAACTGGTTCGCAGATGCCGCGGCATAAACAAAAGGCTGGTTCTCCGTATCGCGCAGGACCGCTGCATCCGGGAGCGCAATCGCATTTTGAATCGAACCCGCGTTAACAGTCGCAACCACGTACATATCTTTCTTTAGTTTTTCGCCGGGATTATTGGTCTCGATGCGCGCCTGCAACGTGCGCGTGTTCGGATCCAGAGAAGCTGCCACATAGGCAATGCGCCCATGGAACACTTCGGGATAAGTATCGGTCTGAATTGTGACCTGATCTCCGACGCGCACGTACGGCAAATCCTTCTGATAGACATTGACCAGCACCCAGACGGTGCTAACGTCGGAAATCATGAAACATTGCGTGGTGCCGGGTTGAATCAGTTGTCCCGCAGACACATCTTGCTCAACCACCAGTCCGCCAATTGGCGCCTTTACAGGAACTTCAAACGAAGGTGGAGCGTTCACGAGCGCGTCAGGGTCGGTGACTCCCATAACTTTTAGAGCCGCTTGCGCGGCCACCAGATCGCCGCTGGCCTGCACCTCGGCCGATTGCGCCTGCTCTACGTTCTGTTCGGCGATTGCGTGATGCTGATACAAATCCTGGGCTCGAGCATTGGCCTTTTGCGCCAAGGCATAGGCATCCTTGGCCTTCAAATAGTTGGTGCGGAGTTGTGAGTAATCCGGACTCGCCACGTACAACATGGGCTCGCCCTGAGCTACTTTCTGTCCGGGAACCACCACGACTCGGCTGACGGGTCCGCTCACCTGCGTGATGACCGGCGTGGTGCGAAAACTGTTGTAAGCCACGGCTCCCGTCAGCCGAAGCGATCGAGTCAGTGTCGCAGGCTGAACGGTCAACACCTGCACATGCGACATCTGATCCGCTGGAATGGTAAACAGCTCTGGGTTGCTTGAGTTGCTGGCGCCGGAAGAGTTCGCAGCGGCATTGGATCCCGACCCCTGGCAGCCGGCAAGCACCAGCATGATCGCCGACAGAGCGGCCAGTGCAGCCAATCGCGGCCAACGATGGCGGACGTTCATGGCAGGTTTCTCGTTCCCACCGCTTCCTTCAGTTGTTCCAGAGCGGTCATATAAGAAGCCAGCGCTTGGCGATAAGCCAACTGAACGGAGCGGTAACTGCGTTCGGCGTCGAGAAAATCCAACAGGCTGGCGGCACCACGTTTATACGCATATTCGCTGATGTCACGCGAATCCTGCGCCTGCTTGAGGTATCCAGAAGTATAGAGTTGCACCACTTCGTCATTGCTCCTCACCGCCTCATAGGCATTGGCAACATCGGAGAGAACCGTATCGCTGGCCGCTTGCTCCTGCTCCTGGGCCTGGGTGAGAGCATAACCCGTACGCGCGATTTCTCCTTGATTCCGGTTAAAGACCGGCAACTCAAAATTCACAAAGAGCGAAGCAGTGTTCTCACCGGAAACATGGGTAAAGTCGTACGTGCCATTTACGTCCACCTTGGCGTTCGCTTTGGCCAGCAGGATTTGGCTCTGAGCGGCCGTGATCCCCAATTCCGCGGCACGAAAGTCGGGCCGCTCGCGCATCGCCTTCGCCTGTAAGTCTTCCTGGTTCGCCTTGAGTGGCTCGTACGCCAGATCGCCCATCACGTCCTACTCGGCCGGCACCGCGTTGTAACCCAAAAACTCGCGCAGTCCGACCAGCGCCTGCACCTTCGCCAGGCGGGCAGCGGACACGTCGGTCTGAAACTGCAGGAGCTGCAGTTTAATCTTAAGGTAGTCGCCTTCCCCAATGTAGCCCGCCTTGAGTTGTGCTTCGCCGATATCGACGGTCTGCTGGAAGCCCTTTAGGTCTTCCAGCGCGAACTGAAGAGTGGATTCCGCCAGTAAAACGCTGACAAATTGCTGCCCCACGTTGAACGCCAGCGTTCGTTCTGCGTCGCCGACCTGGGCGCGTGTGACCGACGTCTGATCACGGGCAGCCTGCAGTCGCCGCTGGCGCTTGTGGCCACGCTCGAACAAGTATCCGATTCCGATATCGAACTGCTGAGTTTCGTTCAGGTTGTCTCCGGAAAAATCTTGCGGACTGAAGAACGGCACGAACTGCGTATCAGCGCCAAGAGTCGGATTAGGGCGCAGGTTCGCGGTAATCTCCTGCGCCTGATTCTGAAGAATCAGCGTTCGCGTGGCTTTGATGGAATGGTTGTGCGCCAGGGCCAGATCAATCGCCTGATCGAGACTGATCAGCGTCGAATTTTGCCCACTCCCCATGCCCACGAGCACCAGGAACAACATCCCGGCCGGGGCGAATGTCCGAAAGTACCTGGAGCGCATAAGGATTGAAATCAAGCCGCACTGACTGTGGCGCAACAGGGAGGCTCAATCTTAACGAGCCCTTCGCCAAGCTCCGTCGTCCGCATCATCCTTCTGGGCAAGACTGCGACTCCGGGCGCAACGCATGTATTCTAACTCTAGCGTGCCGGCAACGCGGTCTCCAACATTCATACTTTCATTTTCGACGAAGTATCCGTGTCCGGCTACTGCCACACTGCTGCATGTGTTTCGGCGTCAATATTTTCTTCGACCGGGCGCGCCGCCGTTAGTCGAACGCAACCTTGTGTCGAGGGCCGGTTTCAGATGGATGCGCCGAGACGCCGATGGGGAGGTAACAATGACGATCACCTGCGTGATTCGCTACGAAATCGATCCGTTCCAGCGAGATGGGTTCAAAACATACGCTGAGAATTGGGCACACGTCATTCCTCGATGGTGAATGATATGTTGACGCAAGCTGAAAAGGGAAACATCTTTCGCGCGCTGCACCAGCGCCAGAGCGCATTCATCATCCCCAACCCTTGGGATGTCGGGACCGCGCGACTGTTAGCCCACCTGGGCTTTGAGGCTCTCGCCACCACCAGTGCTGGCTATGCCTTTTCAGTGGGGCGGCAGGATGGTTCGATTCAACGTGACGAATCCATAGCCCATGTAGCCGCTATTGTCTCCGCCACCGATCTGCCGGTGAGTGCCGATCTGGAGAACGGTTTTGGAGACGCCCCTGAAATTGTTGCCGGCACCATCAGGCTCGCCGCGGCTGCGGGAGCTGCCGGAGGTTCCATCGAAGACAGGTCGCGAGATTCAACCCATCCGATCTACGCACACGAGCATGCGATCGAGAGAGTCCTGGCGGCGGCAGAGGCCGTGCGTGATCTCCCATTCCCCTTCACCCTCACAGCACGCGCGGAGAATTACCTCGCCGGCCACCCCGACCTCAAAGATACGATCAACCGACTGCAGGCATATCAAGAGGCGGGCGCGGATGTTCTTTACGCACCGGGGCTTAAGACTAAGGACGAAATTACTGCGGTGGTCAGTTCACTAGACCGCCCAGTGAACATCCTAATGGGGCTGCAAGGCGTTCAGCTGAGCCTAAGAGTTCTGTCGGAGATTGGGGTCAGGCGCGTCAGCGTCGGCAGCGCTCTTTCTCGGGCTGCTCTTGGCGCTTTTCTACGCGCCGCGAGAGAGATGCTGGAGCAAGGTACGTTCGCTTTCGCAGACGAGGCTGTAAGTTATCGGGACGTCAATGACATGTTCAAGACGTAATCAGTGCTACCGCCCCACGCCATTCCTGCGAGTAGTGCGACAGCCGGCCGAACAGAGCACGCGTCGCAAACTCTTCAAACTTGCAGTCCGAATCGAGTGAGCATCTCGCGTCGACCCAAACTCGTAATGTCTAACGCTCTGCTGTCGAGATCCTGGATCACCCATTTTCTTTTCAAGGCAACTTTCAACAAAGCTGCCCCCAGCGCGCCGCCGAGGTGCGGTCGGCGTTCGCTCCAGTCCAGACACGGACAGGCAAACCGGCGCCGCAAAGCGCGGACGGCCTCGACGTCAATACCCAGACTCTCCAGCGCCCTTGCTCCATCGGCGGTGAGTTCGTAATTGTTATCGCGGTCGACACTAGTAGAAAGCCTTTTCAGTACTTGCAAGCGATCATGCAACAAAACGCCGACCATGCCGGCCATATGATCGTAGCAAGTCCGTGCCAGTCGTAGACGGGTCGGAGCGTTGGAAACGGATCTTTCGCGACGGCCGCCAGCGAGCACGCTCAGTCCTTCGAGCACGCCAGCCACATCAGGTCCTGCCAGGCTGTAGAAACGGTGTTTGCCTTCTACCACCACATTGACCAGATGAACATTCTTGAGTTTGTCGAGATGCACGCTGGTGGTCGATGGACTGACTTTGGCGACGACCGAGAGCTCTGTACTCGTCCGCGCATGGCCGTCCACCAGGCAATAAAGGATGCGAGCGCGCGCCGGTTCTCCGATTGCTGCCGCTATTCTTGAAACCGCGGCGTCCGGATGCTGTTCGGCATTCCTAGTCTGATTTTTCATGAGACCTGTTCGAGTGCGCTCAAGAATTGAACGGCCGACGTCCGGAAATGTACGACGCATCCGCCGACGACAATTCGTCATACAGCGAATTATGAAAGTTCCATTGTTACGCGCATTTTACGTGCTTCTTATCATCAAGGCTCTGACCCGTCTCAGCTTTTTTGGACATAATAATTTGATGGTCGACAATGGCCCATGGTGCAAATGCCCACCGGTCAGACATCAACACTTTTACATTCAACGAAGTTTCGTGGAGAGTGAGAAGATACATTTCTATCCAGAGCAAGATGAAACGGACCAGTCTAAACGCCGACCTGAAACCGTGGGCTGATTTTTCCGAAAGATGCGACCCGCAGAAAATTCGACGGCGTAGGCTGCGCGGTCGCCCGCTTCCCTTTCTTCTGCTGAGTGCGGCAGCCATGTCGTTCTGCACTTTGCCAACCCTAAGCTGCCTCCATGCTAGTTCCGCGTCGAGCAGGGGAATCTACGTACCTGGGCCCGGAACGCGCCCGCAACTAATGTTTGCGTGCTGCGGTCAAGGAAAAGACGCACTCAATGCATTGTTCGCCGATCCCAGCGTGTTTGCCGACCTGAAGGAACTACACGCGGGGCTTGCTATTCCGATAGATGTACTGAGTCCCGATCGAGCAGAACTGATACATCGACTAAACGACGCGGGCCTTCCGGCTGTCGCGGTGATAGGGCTGCCGGGTGACCAGGGCTACTACGTGAACGCGAACCATGCTCCTCAGACCCAGCTCTGGTTTGCGGAATTTGAAAAGTGGAGCAAGCAGAACAACCTGCACTGGGATGCTATTGCACTGGACATCGAGCCAGACTTCAGGGAGTTCCACTGGCCAAAGTGGCGACTGGCGTGGACACTGCTGCGGCGAGCTTTTGACGCCGAGCGGGTGCGCGGCTCTCGGCAGGCGTATGCCGCGCTCATTCACGAAATGCAAGCGCACGGCTACCGCGTCCAAACCGTCCAGTTTATTTTTCTCGCGGACGAGCGAAAGGTACACTCCACGGTGCTTGAGCGGTTGTTCGGGTTAGTGGATGTGCGGGGCGACGAAGAAGTGCTCATGTCGTACAGCAGCTTTAACCACAAGGCCGGAGGGGCCGTGGTGTGGAGTTACGGCCAGGATACGCAGGCTTTGGCGATTGGGATTACGTTGGGCTCGGGTGATTCCGCGCTGGATGCGAAGTACGGTCCTCTGAGCTGGGAGGAGTTTTCGCGGGACACGATTGTGGCAAGCCATTTTTCACGGCAAGTGGGCATATTCAATTTGGAAGGATGCGTGCGCCAGGGGTTTTTGCCGCGATTGAAAACGATGGACTGGAATCAGGGAGTGGAGATCCCTGCTGCGGCGACATCGCGAATGTTCAGATTTCGCGTCGTGGTGCAAGGAATCCTGTGGACTGCGTCGCACCTCTTTTATTTCGCAGCAGCGCTTCTGATTGCACCGGTCTGGTTGCTTCGGCGGCGGATTCGCCGGAAACGATTGTCGATGAATGTCCAGTGACCCAGTTCGCGCAATCACACCATACTAAGCGATTGCCCAGTCGTCAGTTTTTCGACCAGGGCGGTACGACGCCGGTCATGCGCGCGTATGCGATCAGCTGCCCCATGTGCTCGTTGTTGTGAACGATGAGCCGGAGATATATTCCATCCACCGTCGTATGCACGCCGTCGATCTCTACTTTGCGCGTGAGATCGCCCGGTTTCACGGCGAGATGAGCCTGTTTCACGGCCTCCAACGAGCGTTTGAGCCAATCGATGACTTCAACCTTGGACGTAACCGTCTTCCCCATCCCCATACTGACTCCTGCCGGCGGCTTCTGGCCGATCAGGCTCAGCATATAAAAGTTCGCCGACACAATGTGCATATAGACTTCGCTGGTCGAGCGCACTCCCGTCCCAGGGCGCCAGCCGAATTTGTCCGCAGGCGTCGCTTCGGCGAGCGCAATCAACTGCGACGAAACATGATTCCACTCGCCATCGTATCCGCCCCATAGCCCTTCGCCGACATCTTGAGAGAACAACATGGGCGTGCACAACAAGAACCCCAGCAAAATTGCCTTCAAGATGAGCACTTTCACAATAGTCCCCGTCAGGTGGGTTTAGTTTCAGAAACCGGATGCCACTTCCTAGATGGACGGTTCGCGACCCGGTCGGTTAGCGCGTGCCGTTGTGGAATCGTCGGCAACGCGGCGAGTCAGTTCGTGTGCAAGATCACGAACGAAATGCGGGAGACCCATTCCAAAATGATGCAAGACGGAGCTTGCCGAAGCCGAACGAATTTGCAGCTGACTTTCGCTCTCTAAAGAAAAAATGGCGGAAGCGAATGGGAGTCGAACCCACCGGTGACAGGATTGCCTGCCGCCCGCCGGTTTTGAAGACCGGGACGATCACCGGACCGCATGCGCTTCCGCACCACAACAATAATGCCACGGAAGACCGCATGAGGGTGCTACCTTAGCGGCTCTCAGGATGCAGCCCGTCGTCATTTTCGAGAAGTTGGGCGGCACGGCTGAAGCCGTGCACTTCCCAATTCAGTTTCGCCGCTCCTAATTCAGTTTCGCTGCTGTTGCTCCAATGCTTTCCGTGACCGATACGCACGCGCACCTTCTCTGTTCGACCTACTTCGTTCGAACCTACTTCGGCTGCGCCGTGACTCGCAGGTACGGCTTAATCGTCTTGAAGCCGGGAAACTTTTGCGCAGCTTCCTCGTTTGAAACCGCGCCGGTAATGATCACATCGTCGCCCGGCTGCCAGTTCACCGGAGTCGCCACCTTGTGTTTCGCGGTGAGCTGCATGGAATCGATGACCCGCAGGATCTCATCGAAGTTGCGGCCGGTGGTCATGGGATAGCTGATCTGCAGCTTAACCTTTTTATCGGGGCCGATAACGAAGACGGTGCGAACGGTGGCATTGTCGGCAGGAGTGCGGCCTTCGCTGGTTTCTCCAGCGCTGGCGGGCAGCATGCCGTAGAGCTTGGCGATTTTCAGTTGTGGATCGCCGATCATCGGATAGTTCACCTTCGCGCCCTGGGTCTCTTCAATGTCGGCGGCCCACTTGCTGTGGTTGGTGACGGGATCGACACTCAGGCCGATGATCTTGGTGTTGCGCTTGGCGAATTCCGGTTGCAGCTTCGCCATGTAACCGAGTTCGGTAGTGCAGACCGGGGTGAAGTCCTTGGGGTGTGAAAATAAGATGGCCCAGCCGTCGCCGATCCAGTCGTGGAAGTGAATCGGGCCCTGCGTGGTTTCGGCGGTGAAATCGGGGGCCGTGTCGTTGATGCGCGGGACGCTGTAAGTTTCAGTCTCAGTCGCAGTGGTCATGTTTTTCTCCTCGTTATTTTAAAGTCTATCAAATGACTTGGGTTTCGGTCACGACCCATTCCTGCCAGCACGGTCGGGACCAATACAAAACCCACCCGTTCTTGCCGGGTGGGTCGGGGAAAATTAAGGCTAAAGTTCCCTACCCACACGCCGGCGCCAGGCAACAACAAGCCATGGCACAGACGGTGGATGGAAAAGACATATTGTTAGGATAGAAGCGCCGGGGAACCATGTCAAACCCCGCGCCCCTCCAGTCTACCGCGCCCCGCATGTTTTCTGCATCGCGGGGAAATCGCACGCATCCTTTCTCTGGCACGGCATTCGCAGGGGCGAGGGGAAATTCATGGGGACCACCCGACGGCTAGCGATGGCGCAATGGGATGTGTTTTCGGCAAAGCCACTCGAGGGAAATTCGCTGGCGGTGTTTTTCGACGGGCGCGGGCTGAGCGACGCCGAGATGCAGTCGATCGCCCAGGAAATGAATCTGTCGGAGACCACATTTATTCTTCCGCGCGACGCGGCAATCGAACGCGAGCGCGGGGTGCGGGTCCGAATCTTCACGGTGCAGGAAGAATTGCCGTTTGCCGGACATCCCACGCTGGGGACGGCCTTTGCTTTGCGAGGTAACTCCGGAGCAAAGCAGATCGCACTTGAACTGAACGTCGGGAACGTTCCAGTTCGTTTCGAAGATCGAGTTGAGGAGCCAGGCCAGGCGTTTGGAGAGATGACGCAGATCGATCCGGTATTCGGAATGCAGCACGAGCGCGAGGCGGTTGCCCGCGCGACAGGGTTGAGTGTGGAAGATTTCGATCCGTCACTGCCGATCGAAACCGTTTCGACGGGACTCGCCTACACGATCACTCCGCTGAAATCACTGGCGGTAATCCAGAAGGTGCGAGTCGACATGAATCGCGCAACCGAGTATCTGCAGAAGACCGGAGGGAAGTTTCTATACTTCGTGACACGCGAAACGGTCGATCCGGCAGCCCGTCTGCACGCCCGCATGCTGTTTTACAACGGCGAAGATCCCGCCACGGGCTCGGCTGCGGGTTGCACGGCCGCGTGGATGGTCGCGCACGCAGTGGCTGAATCCGACGAGCGTGTTCTGATCGAACAGGGCATTGAAATGCGGCGGCCGAGCCGGATTTTTGTGCGCGCATCTTTGCCGGAAAAGCGTCGGAGCGATCGCAGCGATAACCGGATAGTTAACGTACGCGTTGGCGGCAACGCCATCGAAGTGATGCGCGGCGAAGTTTTTCTCTAAGCCACGTTGCGCAAGCTGCGGAAAACACAGCCGCGCACCGGCGCGAAAAAAAATCAATAGCCAAGAAGTCCCATTGGCATCAACGCTACTTTACAGTGAGCGCGCTTCCCGTTAGCATTCATTTCGCTCTGACATTCTTCATATCGAGAAAAGCGTCTGTTGAATTTGCGAGCCGCTGGTGCGGTGGCGTCCGACAGATTGCGGAAGGCTGATGAAACCTAAGCGCACGATCCTGTGTGTAGATGACAACGAGCAGTCGCTTTCTCACCGCAAAATCATGCTGGAGACCAGAGGCTACCGCGTGGCCAGCTTTTCGCGTGGAGAAGAAGCGCTGGCACGCTTCATGCAAGGTGGCGTCGACCTGGTGATCGCCGATATGGCAATGCCGGGACTGGACGGGCCGCAACTGATCGCCAAGGTCAAGGACATGTCGCCGCACACGCCCGCCATTCTTATCTCCAGCAAAGTCCGCATCTACGATCATGACTCGCAGGCTGACGTTTTCCTGACCAAAGGAATGTATGCGCCAGCCGATTTACTTGAGCGCGTCAGGTTATTGCTGGTGCGCAAGCGCGGGCCCAAGCGCCTGCAGCATCGGCCTCCACCAGTCGCGCGTCAAATCGGCGCGGCCTGACATCCGATCCCAGACAGTTTCATGAGTGACACAGCCGCGTCCGCATTGGGCGCGAGCCTTCGTGTAAGATTCATGCAGGCATGGGCGGAGCATTCATCGAAGCGAAAGACCTGCGCAAGACGTATCACGTAGGCAAAATTGAAGTTGAGGCGCTGCGCGGAATTTCCTTCAGTGTGCAGAAGGGCGAATTCGTCAGCGTGGTGGGCCCGTCGGGCAGCGGAAAGTCGACACTCTTTTATTTATTGGGCGGCCTAACGCGGGCCGACGGCGGCAGCGTGGTTCTCGACGGCGACGACCTGGCCACACTTTCTGACGCCGAACGCACGCGCATGCGCAAGCGCAAGATCGGTTTCGTATTCCAGAAGTTCAACCTGCTGCCTACGCTCGACGCGCGCTCGAATATTGAGATCGCGCGGGAAATCTCCGGCAACGGAAACGACGATCCCGCCCACTTCAATCGCATCACCGATCTGCTCGGCCTGACCAAGCGGTTAGGACATCGCCCCTCCGAGCTTTCCGGCGGCGAGCAGCAGCGCGTCGCGCTGGCGCGGGCGCTCATCAACAAGCCGGCGGTGGTGCTGGCCGACGAGCCCACCGGCAACCTGGATTCCAAGAATTCTGATGTTGTGCTGGGCATGCTGCGGCTGTCGAACCAGGAATTGGGGCAGACTGTATTGATGATCACGCACAATCCGGCGGCAGCGGAGTACGGAAACCGCATCATCCACATGCGCGACGGCGAGATCGTGAAGCCGGAAGATGATCCGCAGTGGGCGCGGCATTAGAAGGCGCACTGCTGTGCCTCATTGCGGCAAATGCATCCGCCGTATGAGTTGCTGGAACCGAGAGTCAGATCGAATCGTGTCGAACTCAGGGGCCACATTTACGAAGATCATGGAACCCTCATGATTCTCGTAAGTCGCTTGCAGCGATTCTATCGCCAGGTCTCGCTCACCCAGCATCGCGTAGAGTCGCGCACAGGAGTACCCGCAAGTGCCAGACGCCTTCAGAAGGTCTGCTAGATCCAGGCGGCGCACCGCCGTGATGCCCCCGTGTCGAAAGACGCGAGCGAGTTCCTCTATTTCGTGAGGACTGGCTCCTGACAGGCGCAAGTACTCCTGGCGAAGTGCCATCGAGCGATCATAGCCACCCAATAACTCGTAATTGACCGATAAGTCCCAGTAAGCACGCAAGAATTCGGGATCAATCTTCTGGATTTCTTCGTATTCCCTGATGGCGCTCTGAAACTGGTGGGCGAGTCCGTACTGCTGTGCCAGGCCGACTCGCACTGTAAGATCAAGCGGGGCCACATCCACGGCTCGCTTGCCTTCCGCGATGGCTTCTTGGTGCTGCCCCAGCGCAGTCAGCAGAAAAGCGTGCCCCAAATATGCCCACGGATCGTTGGCGTTGAGTTCATTCGCTCGTTTGAATTCTTGCTCCGCATTCGACCAGTCCCAATCATAAAAGCAGGCAACCCAGCCAAGTACCGAGTGGGCTAGAGCAAGGTTGGAGTCGATTTGCAAAGCTTTCAAGGCGGCTTCCTTGGCTTTAGGCATCCCTTCTCTGGCGGGCAACACTCCAAGGGGCTGAGCCAGCAGCCAATAAGTGAACCCTGCTTCTGCATAGGCGGAGGCGAAGTTGGGGTCAAGCCGCACCGCGGTCTGGAACTCGTCAAGAGCTTTCTTCACCGCCTCGGGAGTGAACTTCGCCCGGTAGTACTGCCCGCGGAGGTACGCCTCATAGGCTTCGGTATTTTCGGTGTAACGTTTGGCCAGAGCTTCCTGTTGCGACTCGGTCAGCCGGGAACGCAATTTCCCGGTTATCGCCTTCGAAATCTCTGCCTGAAGTCCCAACAGATTCGAGAATTTATCGTCGTACTGCTTTCCCCAAAGCAGGCTACTGTCGCTGGTGTCAACCAACTCAACTTGAACGGTGACGCCGTCGTCATGCTTTGCCAAACTTCCTGTCACCACCGCCCCCACATCGAGTTCTTGTCCAACATTGCGTGGCTGCTCCTGTTTTCCTTTGTACCGCAGTACCGAACTGCCTGAGATCACCTTTAAGTCGGGCAGCTCAGACAGGCGATAGCGAATGCTATTGGCGATGCCGTCGCCAAGATATTCGTCCGCGGCGGCATTGGTCGCAAACGGCAAAACGGCTATTGAATTAATCGACTTTGCACTATGCGAGCGGTGCAACCACTCGCGACCACCGCCTATGTAGACGGACACCGACATCAAGCCGAAGATCAGCACAGCGACTCCAATTGCTCGCCTATACTTTCTACCCCGGATGCCGGGGTCCTCGGCGACCAGGTCATTTCGTTCTGAGAGAGATTTCCTCTTTCCTGACTCGGACTCGCGCTTCAAGCGTTGGAGATCGGTACGGGTGTCGGAGGCGTGCTGGTAACGGAGGTTGCGATCCTTGTCCAGACACTTGGAAATGCTTCGTTCCAGTTCGACCGGCAGATCAGGATTCAGGCGCACGGCGGAGGTTGGGGTCCCATCGAGGATGGCTTTGAAGATCACGCCCAACGTTTCGCCACGAAAGGGCAGTGTGCCAGTGCACATTTCGTAGAGCACCACGCCGAACGAGAATAGGTCGGAGCGGGGGTCGAGTTCCTTGCCGCGCACCTGCTCGGGCGACATATAAGCAACCGTGCCGAGAGCGCTGCCGGGGCTGGTGAGATGTTCTTCGGATTCGAGGGTCGGGGAGTCGACGGTCGCGACGCTCATGCCAACGCTTTCCTGCTTGAGCGCGACTTTCGCCAGCCCGAAATCGAGAATCTTTGCCTGACCTCGATTCGTAACGAAGATGTTCGCGGGCTTGATGTCGCGATGAATGATGCCTTTGGAGTGCGCGGCGTCGAGGGCGTCGGCGATCTGGATGCCGAGATCGAGCACCGTCTCGATCTCCATGGGCTTGCCGGCGATGCGGTGGCGGAGGGTCTGGCCCTCCAACAACTCCATGGCGATGAAGCTTCGGCCGTCGGCCTCGTCGATCTCGTAAATCGTGCAGATGTTCGGATGGTTCAGAGACGATGCGGCTTTGGCCTCCCGCTGGAAACGGCTGAGGGCTTGGGCGTCGTGGGCGAGTTCGTCGGGAAGAAACTTCAGGGCGACGTGGCGGCCGAGTTTGAGGTCTTCCGCTTCGTAGACAACACCCATCCCGCCACCGCCGATCTTGCTCAGGATGCGGTAGTGGGAAATCGTCTGCCCCACGGGTTGGGAGGGCGCGGACACTGAGCGGGAATGTTAGTGGCGCGTCGAGCAAAGGTCAGTCGGCTAGGCGATTACGGGCACGGTAGATCGCCCGCAGCCGGCAAGGTCGATGATATCCTTATGAATTATCCTGCGATGAGGTCCTAAAGCTTTTCATGTCTAATCCAGAAACTCCTGAAACCCAGCCTGCCGTCGAGAGCACAGAATCGTTTGGCGACATTCTCTCGCAGTATCAGAAGAGCCATTCGCGCAAGACCGAGGGCAGCCGGCAGCTGCAGGGCACGGTGATTGCGGTGAATGCCGAGGCGGTGTTCTTCGACATAGGATACAAGTCGGAAGGCATCCTGCCGCTGACATCGCTGCAAGGCGAAACTCTGAAGCCCGGCGACAAGTGCCTGGTCACGGTTAAGGGGCGCGACCTGGATGGCTATTACGAGCTGTCGCTGTTCAAAGTCGAGCGGCCCATGGATTGGACGGCGCTCGAAAAAGCCTTCGCCGATAAAAGCAGTGTTCTAGGAACAATAACGGCCGTGATCAAGGGCGGGTTCAGTGTCGACGTAGGCGTGCGGGCGTTCATGCCGGCCTCGCGCAGCGGAGTTCGCGACGCAGCCGATATGGAGAAGTTGGTGGGCCAGGAAATTCGCTGCCGGATCATCAAGCTCGATGTAACCGATGAAGACGTGGTCGTCGATCGGCGCGCGGTGGCGGAAGAAGAAGAGCGCTCGGCCAAGGACAAATTCTATTCGCAGATTAAAGAGGGCGAGACCGTCAGCGGCACGGTGCGCAGCCTGACCGACTACGGCGCATTCGTCGACTTGGGTGGAGTGGATGCGCTGCTGCACGTGAGCGACATCGCCTGGGGCCGGGTGAACAAGCCTGCGGATGTACTCTCCGTGGGGCAGCCGGTTGAAGTGAAAGTGCTCAAAGTCGGATCGGAAGCCGAGAAGAAGCGCATCTCGGTCGGTTTGAAGCAACTGCAGCCGCATCCGTGGGATGCGGTCGCTACGAAATTCACCGCGGGCGACCGGGTACGCGGCACCGTCACGCGGCTAATGGAATTCGGCGCTTTCGTTGAGTTGGAACCCGGCATCGAGGGCTTAATTCATATTTCTGAAATGTCGTGGTCGAAGGGCAAGATCCGGAAGGCCAGCGACGTCGTGAAAGAGGGCGAGACCGTCGAGGTCGTGATCCTGCAGGTGAACGCCGGCGAGCGGCGCATCTCGCTCGGGCTGAAGCAGGCGTTGGGCGATCCTTGGGTTGATGTAGCACAGCGCTTTTCCGTCGGATCGGCGGTTGAAGGGCCGGTGACGAGCCTGACCAAGTTCGGCGCCTTCGTGCAGCTTTCTGAGGGCATCGAGGGCATGGTGCACGTCAGCGACATCAGCGCCGAGAAGAGAATCAATCAACCGCAGGACGTGCTGCGTGTCGGTCAGATTGTGAAGGCGCAGGTATTGGCCATCGATCTCGACAAGCGCCAGATGCGGCTGGGCATGAAGCAACTGGTGCCCACAGGACTCGACGAATATATCGCCGAACACAATGAAGGCGACGTGGTGACGGGCCGCATGATGGACGACCGTTCGATGAGCGACCGTTCGATAAGCGAACGTTCGAAGGGCGAATCCGGCGGTCAGGCGCGCGTGGAACTGGGCGAAGGCATTCATGCGACCTGCAAAATGACGGCGAGTCCGGCAACGCCGGAGAAGAGTGAGGCTCCGAAAGAAGCGAAGGCAGATCTTTCTTCTTTGACCTCCATGCTGCAGGCGCGATGGAAGAGCGGCGCCGGAGCTCCCGCCAAAGCGGAACCAGCGCGGGCGGGGCAGATTCGCAGTTTTCGCATTGTAAAGCTGGATCGGGGCGCGAAGAAGATTGAAGTCGAATTCGCCTAGCCTGGTCTGCGAATGGCACCTCGGTAATGCATTCTTGGTGCTGCGGTGAGCCAGTAGCGGGTGGTCAGAAGCGCAAATGCGGTATAATTTTTCAGATTGAGCGGGAGTAGCTCAGTGGTAGAGCGCGACCTTGCCAAGGTCGATGTCGCGGGTTCGACCCCCGTCTCCCGCTCCAGTTTTTTGTCCCCAGCCTGCGATCCGCCGATGGACTTTTTCTGCCCGGAACGCTAACGTATGGGCAGGGGCGCGGTACCCAAGTGGTAAGGGAGAGGTCTGCAAAACCTTTATGCGTCGGTTCGATTCCGACCCGCGCCTCCAATCTTTCTAGTAATCCCCGAGACCGGTGTAGTTCCTGCGATTCTAACCTGCGCTCTTGATTAGCCTTGGCGGCCGGTTCCGTCCTATGCGTCCAACCTATGCGACTGAAGAGTAATTCATGCCGCGGTCGATGCCTCCTTGCGACTGTAGCCTTGGCCTTAGTGTGCTTGAGGGGTAAAGCTGACGGGCAGCAATCCGAAAAACCTCTGCCGAATGCTCCACAGGCTGCCGTAGAGAAGAAGGGCTTCTTTGCCCGCTGGGCGGAATTTTACCGGTCGGACTGGTTCGGACCCGCTTCATCGTCATCATCGCCGGCCCCAGCGCGGCGCGGCGTTCCGTCGCCGCTCGATTCGCCTCCGTTCCCGAATTCAGACTGGTCCTATGGCGGTTCGCCGGTGATTGGAGAGCCCGACACGAATACTTATCCGCTGATGACAGCCATCAACCAGGCCAGGAGTCGGACAAAGCTCTATGGATGGATTGATCCGACAGTAAACTTCAGCACCTCTGCCCATAGCAATTCGCCCGAGGCGAACGATGACTACCCGAATCGTCTGGAGATGAACCAGATCGTACTCTACGCCGAGCGCTTGCCCGATTCGGTGCAACGCGAACACGTCGACTGGGGATATCACCTGACGGCACTGTTCGGCACCGACTATCGCTTTACCATCGGCAAGGGCTACGGGAGCAGCCAGTTGCTGAACGATCATCATCAATACGGATTTGATCCTACGCTCGAATATGTCGACATTTACATTCCGCACGTGGCGCAGGGAATGAATGTGAGGATCGGTCGCTTCATCTCAGTGCCCGGGATCGAGGCGCAACTCGCGCCCAACAATTACATCTTCAGCCACTCCCTGCTGTACGCGATCGATCCCTTCACCGACACCGGCCTCATGGCCACGGTGAAGTTGAACGACCATTGGCTTGTGCAAGCGGGAATCACCGACGGCCACGATGTAGCGATGTGGACACCGGATGCGAAGCCCTCCGGCACCGCCTGCCTCAGCTATACGACGACTTCGGTGAACGACAATTTTTACGTCTGCGCCAACGGAATCAATAACGGCAAGTACGCCTACAACAATCTGCAGCAGTATGACGCGACGTGGTATCACCGGTTCTCGAAGACGGTGCACATGGCGACCGAAACCTGGTACATGTACGAGCGCGATGTGCCCGCGCTGGGCGGCCCGATTCAGCCCGAAGCGGGCGCGAATGCCGCGTATTGCCTACCGGGCGAACAGCGCTGCACCGCTCCGGAATATGCCGTGGTAAATTTCCTGCAGAAGGAACTCTCGCTGCATGACTTCCTGTCGTTCCGAAGCGACTTTCTCAACGACAAAAAGGGTCAGCGGACGGGCTACGCCACCCGCTACTCGGAGAACACGATCACCTGGGTCCACTGGATCGGATCCACGGTGCAGATTCGGCCGGAAGTGCGCTTCGAACGCGCCTGGGACAGGAAAGCATACGACGACGGGCGACGGCAAAATCAGCTTACCGTGGCGAGTGACTTGATTTTTCACTTTTGAGATGCGCGTCTGATTCCCGCCTTTGTAGGAAAATAGATTTATGACCGGCGTGCGGATAGATGTCTGGCTGTGGGCGGCGAGATTTTTCAAGACCCGGCCGCTGGCGAAACGAGCCTGCGAACTGGGCCGAGTGCTGTCGAACGGGCACCCCGCCAAAGCGGCGCGCGAAGTCCGCGTCGGCGACCAGTTGCGCGTGACCAATGAAGGCGGCGAATTTCAGGTGGAAGTCCTGCTGCTTAGCGAAGTGCGCGGTCCGGCGGCGGTAGCCCAGACGCTCTACCGCGAAACCGACGAGAGCCGCGAGCTGCGTCAGAAGGCGGCCGCAGAACGCAAGGCGATGCGCGAATTCGAAGTCCTGCCGGAAGGCCGCCCATCGAAACGCGACCGGCGGCACATCATCCACTTCCGCGGGCGAGGGTAAATTTCACATTGCGGTTGACATTTCGTGCAGTCTGGCACAATATGGCGGTTGGCGACATGTCGTCAGAGGTCACAATGGAGTTCTTGCCCCTCACCGAGCCCGTATTGCTCATCCTGCTGAGTCTGGCGGGACAGCCGCGTCACGGATACTCAATTCTCAAAGACGTCGAGCAGATGAGCGACGGGCGCGTAGTCCTCAGCACGGGCACGCTCTATGGCGCACTGCGTCGGCTGCTCGACGAAGAGTGGATTGAGCGCATCGAGGAGGAGGAAAGTTCCCGAGGGCGACAAGCGTATCGTCTGACGTCACAAGGCCGCAAGAATCTGCAACTCGAAATCGGCCGGATGAAGCAGCTCACGCGCCTGGCAAACCTGCGAATCGCGCGGAAGGAGGCCTGACCCGATGTTGAGCATGACCATCTACCGGCAGCTACTCCGGCTTTACCCGGCGTCTCATCGCGAACGGTTCGGCCCGGAAATGACCGCAGTGTTTGGCGAGCTGCAGGCGGAGAATCTTTCTAGAGGACTGCACCGGCGCGGCGTATTTTATATCCGCGAAACCGCAGGAGTAGTGAGCGGGGCTCTGCAAGAGCATTGGCGGGCGATGGGCGGCGATGCTGTCTGGCTATGGTTTCCAAACAGGAGGTATACGATGCGAACTGAATTCCGTTTCCCGAAAGCAACGGCCGTGCTGATGGCGATCATTCTCGGTGGCGTGGTACTGGCCATCCAGAAGGGGGAAGCAATTTCTGCGTCGTTGCGGGACGCCGTGAGCCCTCCCATCGGACCCATCCATCCCGTGCACTCCGTTTTGTTGGGGGGCATCGTGATAGGCCTCCTATTCTTTTACGCTGCGGGATTGATTGGATGGGCCATCACGTTCGCGATGCGACGCTCGGGGGTCCACCGGCTGGCCGAGACCTCCGCCGGGCCAAAATAGTTCGCAGCGGCGGTTGAAATCGGCGAAGTGGGCGGCGACTGACGGGCTTGCCGCCGAGCGCCCCTGCCAGTAGACTCGTGGGCGCAACTCAACACACTGCGCACATCATGAGCCTGCGACATTTCTTCGCCTGCGTTGTTTTTCTTATTTTCTTCGTTCACTTCAGCGCGCACGCGCAGAATCCCGCGACCACCGCCGCGGTCTCCGAATACGTCAAGGCGGAGATGCAGCGCCAGCACATCCCCGGCTTGTCATTACTGGTTGTGAAGGACAGCAAGATCATTCGAGCAGAAGGCTTCGGATTGGCCAACGTTGAATTGCAAGTGTCGGTGAAACCAGAGACGATCTTCCAGTCCGGTTCCGTAGGAAAACAATTCACGGCGACCGCGGTCATGATGCTGGTCGAGGAAGGCAAGATCGGCCTCGACGATCCACTGACCAAATACTTTACCGACGCTCCAGCCAGTTGGAAGGACGTTACCGTGCGCGAGTTGCTCAGTCACACCGCGGGCTTCGGAGACTATCCTAAGGACTTCGATCTCCGCAAAGACTGGACCGAGGATGAAGAGCTGAAACTGATCGAAAGCATTCCTCTGGCGTACCCTCCGGGAACGAAGTGGGAGTACAGCAATTTCGGGTATGTGACGCTGGGAATTCTGATTCATCGCGTCACTGGCGAGTTCTACGGCGACTTTCTTCAGCAAAGAATCTTTCAGCCGCTGGGCATGCAATCCACGCGCATCATTAGTGAAGCCGATATCGTCCCCAACCGTTCAGCCGGGTACAGGCTAGTGAATGGCAAACTGAAAAATCAGGAGTGGGTATCGCCCGTAGTGAACACGACCGCCGACGGCAGCCTCTATTTTTCAATTCTCGATCTGGCTAAGTGGGACGCTGCGCTCTACACCGACAAACTGCTGAAGCGCTCAAGCCTCGACCTGATGTGGACTCCGGTGAAACTGAAGAACGGTCAGCCGAACCGGGGAGATTACGGTTTTGGCTGGGT
>Ga0210389_10000473_pt1 | contig 37249 bp, 41 predicted proteins | sample IncBWH28OmetaG_FD_160127 | JGI IMG/M metagenome (GOLD analysis project Ga0210389, IMG submission 160127) | Forest soil microbial communities from Barre Woods Harvard Forest LTER site, Petersham, Massachusetts, United States - Inc-BW-H-28-O ... | reverse complement strand
ATATAAAAAGTTAAAATCCAGTAACTCGTTTAAACGCCTGTAAAGATTATCCTTGGGCACGTGGTTCGATAACTGGTACAAAACGAATAGCTTTTCCTGACGATCTTTTTTACCTTGCATCATGTAAGGTACTAAAAATCAATTCGATAACCAAATTTAGTTATCAATATTCGGCCAAACGGAGTTGTGCAACAGCCACTTCAGTCAACGGATAAAAATCAGCAATGATATTGGGCTTTAGCCCAAATTGTCAGGCGTGTTTGGCTAAAGCCCGCAGTTTGTTTTTCATTAGACCGTCCCGATCAAAGGTCGGGACGGCAATGAATATTATGATTTTTAAACAGTTTCTTAGCTATAATCGTTTGATAGGCTTATATTTGGCTTATATTATCCCACAAAACTTTCAAATACAAAAATTACTTTCAAAATAAGGTAGCGCTGGTAACCGGCGGCGGCTCGGGCATTGGCCGGGCGATTTGCCACGAACTCGCCCAGGCCGGTGCTATTGTTTTTTGTGCCGATATCGACCTGGCCAAAGCGGAAGCCACAGCCGCGGGGGCAAAGGCCGGCAATATCTTGGCCAGACAAGTAGACGTTATCCAAAAAGGCGATATACAGTTCGTGTTGTATGAAATTCTCGCAACATATGATCGCGTCGACCTGGTTTTTAACAATGCCGGTCTGGGTGTAATAGGGGAATGCCGCGATACCGATTTCTATGATTGGAAATACGCCTTCGACCTAAATTTTTTCGGTGTATTTTACGGCTCTCAGTATGCCTATGAATTGATGCTGAAGCAAGGCAGCGGGCAAATTGTAAACACGTCATCACTGGCTGGTTTGATTGACGGGCTTGCGGTGGTAGGCCCTTACAGCACCACCAAACATGCTGTTGCCGCCTATACACGCACCTTACGCGCGGAGGCGAGATCGCTTGGTATAAAAGTGAATTTGGTTTGCCCGGGAGTAGTGAGCACGCCGATAACCGAAGGTTCGGCTTTTATAAAGGGGGGCGAAGGTTACCGCCAGTATAGCCGCGACACGCTGGCAAAAGGCATTGCTCCCGAAGAGGCAGCACATCATATTTTGAAAGGTGTTTCTTCCAATAAAGCTGTTATCGTTTTCCCGTTTATTGCGAAAGTCTTTTTGTTCATTGCGCGAATCTCCCCGCTTGCGGTGAGGTTAGGCATGGATAAAATGCTTAAAGACTATCGCAAAAAATACCGGGAGGGTTAACAAAAAGGGGACACGGCAAAACCGCGACCCCTGTGATATTTTGAAACATCTGAAAACTCATGCCACAGCAGCATTATCTTCACCCCGCATAAACTACCGCAAACTCCTTCGCAAAGTCTTCCAGCTTAGTCGGGCTTAATGCCGGTTTATGATTTTTATAATCGGCAAACATTTCACCACTGCGGATGGCCGTACCCATTTCCACAAAGTTGCGGGCCAGTTCAGCCGGAACGCCGGCGCCGATAATGCCTTCTAAATTTTGCTGGTCGGTAAATTCCACATACGGAAGTTCGGGTTTGCCGATGGCGGCGCCTAAAATGGCGGTAATTTCTTTGCTGGTGCGTTCGTCGCCTGCGATGTAGCGGATGGTTTTGCCCGTAAAGCTCAAATTAAGTAATTCTTCGGCAGCCACGTCCGCGATATCATTTGGGTGAACCATTACCAGGGTGTTATCTCCTCCAAAGTTGTTACCGAAAATGCCGGCATGTTTGATCAATCCTTTCAAAGCAAACAGATTGGTGTAAAAATACGCAGGCCGCAGGTGGATAACATCAACACCCTCAAGCGCATCCAGTTCCAACTCGGCGAAGTGGATTCCCGAAACCGGCCCGCAGCCCTCAGGCATGTGTGCGCCTATACTGCTCAGTTGAACCACTTTTTTAACGCCTGAAGCCTTGATCGCGTCAGCAAAATTTTTGCCGATCTGGCGGATGCGGGCTTTCCAGTCTTCGGGCGCGGTTGCCGGTGGCGGGATCAGTTCAAATACCGCATCGGCGCCCTTAAAGGTTTCAGTTAAAAAAGCAACATCTTCAACCGAACCAACGGCGGCTTTCGCGCCAAGTGCTTCTATCTCCGGTTTCCTTGCTTCATGGCTGCTGATCACGGTGACATCATGCCCGGCGGCTACTAATTTTTGGGTGAGGGGTTTGTTAATGTTTCCCAGCGACCCTGATAAAATGTATTTCATGATTTTTTGTTTTTTTATTTAGGTCAAAGTTATACCTTTACTGTACTTTTAGCAAGTACTAACAAAAAAGTAAGTATAAAATGGCTGTTAAAGAAAGTTCGACCAACCAGGAAAATAAGCGGATCATCAACACCCGGTGCCCGGTAACTTTCACACTCGAAATGATAGGCGGGAGGTGGAAACCGCTCATTCTTTATAATTTACGTTTATCAACCCTTCGTTATGGGCAGTTAAAAAAAACCATCCCCGGCATCACCGAAAAAATGCTGATACAGCATCTGCGCGAACTGGAAGCGGACGATTTGATAAAACGTGATGTTAAACCTGTTGTTCCGCCACACGTAGAATACAGTTTAACGGAAAAGGGGCAAAGCCTTGGCGCTTTGCTGAACGAGATGGCCGAGTGGGGGATGAAGAATCGTCTGAACCGTTGATTGAAGCTGATTTTTATGATTCAGCTGATGTTATAGGTTAAAAGAGAAAGCCTCAAAGGCCAATTCATTCAAAGCGGGCGCAAAATAATATTTTGACAATTAACCATCTCTGTGGCTCTCTGCGCCTCCTCCGTGTTTCTCCGTGGTAAAATTTAACCGCAGAGAGACACAGAGCAAGCACAGAGAACACTGAGAATAAATTTATTTCGTCACGTTATGGACATGTTTACTTTTGAGACTGCCTCTTTTAAATTAGCGCGGAGCTCTCAATCTTCCCGGTCATAAAACCGGTCTTCATTGAAATGGTCATGGCGATAAAATTCATCTTCTTCATGTTCGCTGCGGTTCGCCGGCTCCAGTATCTTCCGTATGGCAATTTCGGTATGCCGCGATAAACGGCCCTTTTCATACAGCGGAAGTGAATCCAACTGCTGGGCGCTTATGGTAGGTATATAAACCAGGTTGCCATGTTCGCCCGGGTTATAGGCGCTGAATGCAGGGTCGACCTGACGTTTCCGGTGCGCCGCCTTTGACTTGGTATATAATTCGGCCAGGCCTATCGGGATCAGTACCATCCTCTCCTCGTCAAGGTCGAGCTCATTTTTATCCAGGTCCGCTATAATGTAACGCACTTTATTTGTATCCGGATCAAACAGCAGATCGTCCACATCGCCGGCTTTTTTGCCGCTGCGGGTGATAATATCCCAGCCGGTAATATCTGGTTGTCCGCCTGCTATTTCGTAACCGCTGTTATGTAGTTCTTCAAGGCTGGTCGCCACTTTTTCCTGAGTTGCCATAATTTTATTTTAAGATTAAAAAATGTTTACACAAGTACCACGCCGCTTTATTAAGGCGTACTTGTTTTTGTTGTTTTTGCAGTATCAGTAGTCGATGCGGTTGCCGCACCATGATAGTATCGCTGGTAGCAAAAAGCAGCGGCTGCTAAAATGATAATAATGAGGATCAGCCATAGCCACCAGCTAATGCCGCTCTTGCGTTTTACTTCTAAATGTGCCATGATCTGAATGAATTGGTTATAATAGCAACACAGGGATATGGAATAGGTTTTGGTTTTTATTGATTTATCGGTTGGCAAACCTTTTCGATAAATACAACGCAGCGGGAGAAGATGGTATCGGCCGTTGAATTAACCCGTATAATTTTGCCGATTATCCAATGGTTAGTTCTGCGTGGTTTTTACAATTAGACCTTTACGTTTGTTCCTGCAACGACGCCAGTTCTTCCAGGTGAACAGTAAGGTCGATTGTGCCATCAAGCGCAGCTGCCTTCTCAAAGTTTGCCGAGGCATTGGCCTTATCTTTTAATTTCAGGTGGTATAAACCTAAAGCTTTGTAAGCATCAGCTATGTATTCATTTAACTCCAGGCAGGTATCGATCAGTCTTTTTCCTTCTTTCAGGTCACCCTGCATTATTTTTGAATAAGCCAGGTTTGCATAGGGCTGGGGAAAAGTTGGTTTTAGTTTTATGGCCCGGTCCAATGCCCGTTTGGCCACCTGGTGGGCGCCTTTTTCAACCAGTTCATAACCGATATTGGTTAGGGCGAGGATATGATTTTTATCCTTTTTGATGACTTCACTATAGGTGTTTATTGCTTCCTCGTGCTGGCGCCTGAGCGATTGCAAGCCGCCTTTGTAAAAAAGTACATCGTTTGATAATGGTCCCATGCCTTCAAGCGTCGCAATGGTGCTTGCTGCATCGTCAAGTTGTCCGGCTTCCAAAGCGATTGGAATAAGTAAATTAAGCACTTCGCGATTTTTGGGGACACCTGCCAGAACCAATTTTAAATTTGCAACCGCTTCAACATAATCCCTGTTCTTCAAAGATTTTATGGCCGATACGTAGTCGGGCAGCCTGTTTTTTATTTTTAGGGTGAAGAGCAATTGTTTGCCGTCACTGTCCAGTTTATTATCAAACGAACCAATTATTTCCCGCGGAATCAGATTACCGAGTAAACTCAAAAACGAAAAGCTTAAAAATATGTAACACGCAATTTGAACCAGGATATGGGCATGTGCGGTAAACGCGATAAGCGCGATAATGCCGGCCGAAATCAGTGTAAAAGCGACGCCAGCCAGCAAGATCACTACATATTTTTTATAATCCGTTTCTGCTTTATAGCTTCGGCAAAGCCCGATGCCCCGCACAAAGGGAAACGACTTTTTTACGTAAAAGCGCAGCTTACCCGCATTAAAACGCAGCACGTTTTTGCGGCTGCCATACGAGCCGATATAAATATCAATCCTGCGGGGTTTTGTTAAAACCAGGTAGGCCAGGGCGTGCCCTAATTCGTGAAACACGGCGATCAGCGGGCTGGAAATAAAAACAGCCGCATAAATAACGGCTAATACTACCCAATCATTCATGCAACTAACTTACAATTTTAATTTCTTTCATGTATCGGCACATGCCTGAGCTTTAAAAATCCGCCTTCCCTTTTTGAGAAAACAGCTTTTATTTCGGCCAACATCGATAAGGCTATTTCTTCGGGACTTACCGCGCCGATATCCAGGCCCGCCGGGGCGTGAATGCGTTCCATGTCAATGTTTGCCACGGGTTTCCCCTCGTCGGCCAGCTCGGTAAATATTTTTTCCGAGCGCACCCGCGGCCCGAGCATTCCTATATAAAAAGCTTCGGTTGCCAAAGCTTTGGGCAAATTCCGTTTGTCAGTCCTATAATCGTGTGACATCAATACAATGGCGGTATACTGATCGATTTGAATATCATTCAGTTGCTCATAGCTAAAAATCGCGTCGACGGTATCAGATAATATCGAATTGATCTTTAAGGGGTTTGAGACCATCGTCACCCGCCACCCCACTTCCCTGATGAGCCGCGCCAGGGGGTAAATGTCATATTGATGCCCCATTAAAACCAGGTGAATTTCGGGCAGCAGAATCTCAATAAATACAGCTAATTTTTTCCTAACAGCCGTTTCAATCTGGCCAGGACCTGACCGGTTGTTTTCAATCTGACTGTTTATTTGTTCCTGCAGTCGCCTTTCGATCTCCGGGTCACCAAAAATTTCGAGACTTTCCGGGCTGTTATACTGAATTACATCGCCTGCTTTTACATTTGCCCATTCGCCTTCGAGCCCGGTAATGTTGATAAGGATATGGGTTTGCCGGTTTGCTGCCACGCAGGATTTTAAAACTTCGACAGGGTTGTTTTTATTTTGATATTGAAGCGGCGTAAATAGTACGTCGATAATGCCGTTGCAGCCCAGGCCTACGCCAATCTGGTAGGCGTCATCTTCGGTAGTATCATAGGTTATCAGTGATGATTCCGATTTTGCGATGGCCAGGCGCGCACGTTTTAACGCATCTCCTTCCAGGCAGCCGCCACTGATGCCGCCCACCCAAATGCCATCGTCGGTTACCAGCATACGGGCGCCGGTGCGGCGGTAGGAGGAACCTTCCACCCGCACAACGGTGGCCAGGGCCGCACGCGTGGCGCTTTTATCTATTTGGTCATAAGCATTGATAATGGCCTTGATCTCTTTCATCCGGAAATACTTTCAGCCCTGGGGCATTTCTGTATGCTGACAAAGGTACTAACTCTTTAAAAGTTTTAACACAGAGAACACAAAGGGGAAAACACAGAGGTCACAAAGCTTTAATAGTTTGTCATTTTTTCTCTCTGTGCCTTCTTTGTGTATCTCTGTGTTTAAAAATAAATTGATTTTCTATCATTTATTTAAGCAGAAACAGATGGCCTATATTTTAGAATAAACTTAAGCTAAAGTTCTTTAACCAGGTTAACCAGTTCCTGCAAAACAGTTTTGGCATCGCCAAATACCATAGACGTATTGGGTTTAAAAAAGAGCCCATTTTCAATACCCGCATAGCCCGGCCGCATGCTTCTTTTGTTGACGATAACCAATTTTGCTTTGCCAACTTCGAGGATAGGCATGCCGTAGATCGGGCTCGACGGGTCGTCCTGGGCAGCGGGGTTCACTACATCATTGGCCCCGAGGATCAGCACAACATCCGTTGAGCCGAATTGTTCATTTGCCGGTTCCAGTTCAAGCAAATCGTCATAGGATACATCCGCTTCGGCCAGCAGCACATTCATATGGCCCGGCATACGCCCCGCCACCGGGTGGATGGCATATTTTACCTCGACACCGTTTTTTTGCAGTAATTTTCCCAGGTCGTGACATACGTGCTGCGCCTGGGCCACGGCCAAACCGTAGCCCGGCACGATCATTACTTTATGCGCGTAGCCCATCACCATTGCCGCATCACTTAAACTAATCTCCTTGTAAGCACCCTGTTCGCCGGTGCTATGTGCTGAAGCGGCCCCTGTATTGCCAAACGACCCGATAAGGACGTTCATTAACGACCGGTTCATCGCCTTGCACATCAATATGGTAAGGATGGCGCCCGCCGAACCTACCAGGATACCGCCGGTAAGCATTACCTGGTTATTGTATAAAAAGCCGGCGCAAGCGGTTGCTATACCGGTAAAGGAGTTTAAAAGCGAAATAACCACCGGCATATCGGCGCCCCCAATTGGCAATACGAATAAGATGCCATACACAACCGATAAGCCGAGCATGCTAAAGAAAATAACCGCCGGTACCGAACCGTCTCCGCGGATAATGATGGCGCCGGCTGTGATGATGAGCGCCAAAACCAACAGGTTAACCAGGTGCTGCCCGCGGAAGGCATGGTCCTTTATTTTGCCCCTGAGTTTTCCATAAGCGATCATACTACCGGTAAAGGACACACTGCCGATGACCATTCCCGCCAGGATGGAAAGCACATGCATGTCGCTATGGTCCTGCGCTATGCGGCCCAGCTCGACCACGGAAATAAGCGCCGCGCATAAGCCGCCCATGCCGTTGAACATACTCACCATCTCGGGCATGGCGGTCATTTTGACTTTGCGCGCGGATACTGCACCAATCACGCTACCAATGAGCATGGCACCGACGATCCAGGGCAAATTGCGAAGCGCATTGCCACCCGGCTGATACAGAAAAAGCGTTCCTAAAATAGCGATACCCATACCAGCCATCGAAACCAGGTTACCCCGGCGCGCCGTGGCAGGATGCGATAACATTTTTAGGCCGATGATAAATGAAATTGAGCCGATGAGGTAGCAGATCGCCAGGATACTTGCTTGCATGTTAATTATCTTTTGTTTGTTTGGATGCTTTGTCTTTTCCGGCCTTAAACATTTCCAGCATTCTGTCGGTCACCACAAAGCCGCCCACTACGTTAATGGTGCCCACAATCACGGCAATAAAACCGAGGGTGAGCACTAGGTAGTTATCGGCAGCAGCTTCGCCCATCACAATGATGGACCCAATGATGATGACGCCGTGTATGGCATTTGCGCCGCTCATCAAGGGCGTATGTAAAACAGAAGGCACCCTTGAGATCACTTCGATGCCTAAAAAAATGGACAGGATGACGACATATAATAACTCAAGATTGTTGTGAATGAAGCTGAGCAGCGTTTCCATGTATTCGGGTTTTGATTATGGGTGAAATGATTTCGCCATTGTGGGTTATGCAGGTGTTTTTTAGGATATCATCGGAAAGGTCTATTTCAAGCTGCCCGTCTTTATTGACAAGCATTTTCAGGAAGCTCAGCAGGTTTCGGCCGTAGGCTTTACTCGCATCGGAAGGCATGGAAGCGGCGAGGTTTGAATCGCCGATAATGGTGACGTTGTTCCATACGACGGTTTGCCTGTCCCGGGTTAGCCCGGTATTTCCGCCGGTTGCCGCCGCCAGGTCTATGATGACCGATCCGGCCCGCATCGTAGCGATCATTTCCTCCGTGACCAATACCGGCGCTTTTTTGCCAAATACCTGGGCCGTGGTGATCACCACATCTGCTTTTTTTATGCTGTCTGCTATTTTTTGTTTTTGTTTTTGCTGGAAGTCTGCGGTTTGATCTACCGCATAGCCGCCGGCTTTGGCATCGTCTGCGGCGCCCTCAACTTCAACGAATTTTGCGCCCAGGCTTAGTACTTCTTCTTTGGCTGCGGCGCGCGTGTCGAACACTTCCACCACGGCCCCTAATCGGCGCGAGGTAGCAACCGCCTGCAAACCGGCAACCCCGGCCCCGAGTATCAACACTTTTGCGGGGGGAACGCTCCCTGCCGCGGTCATCATCATCGGGAAATAGCGGGAATAGGTGCCAGCAGCCAGCAGCGCCGCTTTATACCCGGCAATATTCGACTGTGAACTCAACACATCCATGCTTTGCGCCCGGGTGGTACGCGGCAGCATGTCCAAACTAAAAACGGTATTTTCGCGCTGCGCCCAGTCTTCAACAAGCTCGTGATTGTACATGGGCTGATAAACGCCTACGAGCAGCTTATTCCGCAAGGACAAGGGTATTTCGCTGTAATGTATGCCCAGCAGGATATCTGCTCCGTCCAGAATCTCATTTCTTGATTTTACTGTGGCGCCGGCCCGTGTATAATCTTCGTCCAAACAAAACGCTTTTAACCCGGCGTCTTTTTCAACCCAAACAGCTATACCGTTTTTTATTAGTGAGGCCGCTTCGGTCGCCAGCAATGATACCCGGGACTCAAAGGAAGGTTCATGTAGAATGCCAATAATCATGGATAAAATTAAATAAAAGTGCCGTCAATAGAAACCACTGCGTATTCAAACGATACTATTGTTACAATAGTTTGCTTTTATCGCTTAAACCTCGAACAGCTATCAGCGGCACGCACCCCGGGCGGGGCTATGGTTACGGAATAACGTTGCCATATTTGTCGAGATTGGCATGGCATTTCGGGCAGGTTGTTCCGCCCCAGAGAAACTGCTGCTGATTTTGAGGCCAACGGACGATAGGTTGCTTAGCGCCGCATACCGGGCAGTATACGCGCTTCAAATTGATGCCCCATTTTGATTTGCTTTTGCCGGCTATCGCAAACACGACGACTGCCACCAGCACTATGATGCCATAAGTAATAAAATCCGTCATCCGTTTTCGCTGGTTATTTTGTTTTATTGGCTTTAAAGATATAAAATTCTTTGGTTCCGTTTCAGCAGGGTCGCCCGGAGATCAGGGCAAACGCATTAAAATTATTTTTAACAAAATTACCTGATATTTCAGTTCAACCAGCGCGCTTTACTTTTATAATCAATAGTTTTTACCACAAAGTTCACTAAGTGCACAAAGATTTCGCAAAGTGGTCGACGTTCATAGTGTCCTTAGTGCGCTTAGTGGTTAAAAAACTATTCTTTAAACCACCCCGTTTCTGACATTCACCGCTGATGAGCTTAAAACTATTTTAATGCGTCTGCCCTGACGCGGAGATTTAAGTTTACAGACAAAAATCAAAGGCGTTGGTCGCCACATTAAAATAAATTCGGCCGGCAAAATAGAGCGGTCGTCAATATTCATGTTTTTTCTGCCAGAACTCCTAACTTGCAGTATTTTTAACGACTTAAGTAAAGGCCATCAATGGAAGCTAAAGAAATCTTAAAAGCGCACGTAGCCAAATTAGCCTTGTTGACTGATGAGCAGTTTGATTATTTTTTTTCGCATTTTAAAAAAGAGAGTTTTAAGAAAGGACAGGCTGTTATTACCGAAGGCGATCCGGTGGATTGCGAGTACTTCGTGATTTCCGGCTGTTTAAAATCTTTCTATATCAACGACGACCTGAAAATGTTTATCCTGCAGTTTGCGATGCCAACCTGGTGGGCTTCCGATTACAATGCATTGTATAGTCATACCAGGGCTTCCATCAACGTGGATTGCATTGCCGATGCGGAAGTGCTTTGTCTTACCAATGGCGACAGGGAAAAGCTTTGCAGCGAACTTCACAATGTCGAACATTTTTTTCGGTGGAGGACCAATAAGGGATATGTTGCGGCTCAAAAAAGGCTGCTGTCCTTTATGAATAACGATGCGAAACACCGGTACGAAGAACTTTTGAAACTCTACCCTGAACTTTATAATATGGTTCCTAAAAGCCTGATTGCTGCATACTTAGGTGTTTCCAGAGAAACGCTTAGCCGCCTGTACCATCCCTGAAAATTGATCTGCATCACATAAATCATTCCTGCCTTCGAATGTGATGTAGGTCACATGTCCTCCCTAAAAATCCTTCCTTACTTTGTGTTGTGATTAAAAACATAAAGAAAATGGGAACACAAAAATTTGACATTATAAGCGCCCAAAGCAATATCGACTGGATAGGCAAAAAGGTGACGGGAGCGCACAATGGCTCCATCGCAATTAAGGATGGTTCTTTCACGTTGACTGACGGTAAGCTCACCGGTGGTAAATTCATCATCGATACTACAACCATCAAAATACTGGATATAACCGACCCTGCAACTAATGCGCAGTTTGCCGGTCATCTCGCTTCTGATGATTTCTTCTCTACTGAAAAATACCCGGAAGCGACTTTGGAAATTATCTCGGTTTCCGGCAACCATGTTGCAGGCGATCTGACCATTAAAGGCATTACCCATCCTATCGGTTTTGATGTGGCGGTGAATATCAATGGCGGTATATTAATCGCAACCGGCAAGCTGGTAATTGACCGCACTAAATATGGAATGAAATTCCGCTCAGGTAATTTTTTTAAGGATTTGGGCGACACGTTGATCTACAATGATTTTGAACTGAACATAAGTGTAACCGCTAAAGCCGCAAATTAAGCTGTAGCATAAAAATTAAGACCATGCCATACGTTAAGATAGAAGTAACCCGCGAAGGCGTTACCAGGGAACAAAAGCAAGCGCTGATAAAAGGGGTAACCGATTTGCTTACTGATGTATTAAATAAAGACCCGCAATTGACCTATGTAGTGATCCAGGAATATGACCTGGACGACTGGGGCCATAATGGAGAACAGGTATCTGTGCTGAGAGAAAAAGGTATAACCGCTGAAAGAAAAAAATAAAATGAAACAACAAACAATAATCGTTACCGGTGCTTCATCCGGTATCGGAAAGGAAATAGCCCGTCATTTTTTAGAAAACGGCGACAACGTGGTGATCAATTCGTCAACGGCTGAAAAATTAGAGCAGGCATACCAGGAACTGGGCGGCGGCGCAAACCTGGCTGCGGTAGCAGGCGATGTGAGCGATAAAAAAACAGGCGAGAAACTTTTAGCAGCAGCCATTGAAAAATTTGGCTCGGCAGACGTCCTGGTGAACAACGCCGGCATATTTGAAACCAGGCCATTCCTCAAAGTGGACGAAGCTTATCTTGACCGCTTTTTAAATACCAACCTGAAAGGCACGTACTTTACCACCCAGGCCATCATTCCTCAAATGTTGAAGCAGCAGGGGGGCGTAGTGATCAATATCGGCACGCCCCTTGTAAATCACGGCCTTAGCGGAGTGCCTATTACGGCACAAATGGCATCAAAAGGTGCAATACATGCGCTTACGATACAGCTGGCAGCAGAGTTTGGTAAAGACAACATCAGGGTGAATACGATTGCGCCCGGCACGATCCGAACCCCGATGCATGGTGATAACGCCGATCAAACCGCGGGTTTACATCTGCTGAACCGTGTTGGCGAAGTAGAAGACATCGCACAAATGGTTTATACGGTTGCAAAGAGTAACTTTATTAATGGCGCCATTATTAATGTTGACGGCGGCCTGGGGGCCGGGCGCAACCTGAATTAATATGAAAACGCTTTTATTGACCGCTTTTTTGTCCTGCACATCGCTGGTATTAAAAGCACAAAATTCAAACAAAATGGAAACTAATCAGCAAGATTCATTGGCAATCGGACAGACATTGGAAGATTACTATTTCAAAGGTATCTATGAAGGCAATGTTGATACCCTGGGAAACATTTTTAATCCCGGCACCTTACTGTTCGGGGATATTAAGGGTCAGCCTTATGCCAAAACGCTCGATCAATACCTTGATGGTGTAAAAAACCGGCAAAGCCCGAAAGATTCAGGCAAACCTTTTAAGGGGACGATCATTTCAATTGATGTGGTCAACTCCATCGCGGTTGCTAAAGTACATGTTAAAATGTACGAGTTTAATTATGATGAGTTCCTGTCATTTCACAAGATCGACAATCGCTGGTTGATCGTAAATAAAATGATTACCGATGTTTCCGAATAAATTTTAGCACGATGTGGTACCAAACAAAAGTATCCGAAATATTGGGCATTGAATATCCCATCCTTCAAGGGCCGTTCGGTGGCAACTTGTCGTCTGTTGAGTTGGTTTCAACAGTGTCCAATGCCGGTGGCCTCGGGGGTTACGGGGCCTATACACTAAGCCCGGAGGAGATCATCGCAATAGATCAGCAGATCAAAGCATCGACTAATAAGCCTTACAATATTAATCTCTGGGTGTCGGATACGGATACGGTTGACGGTACAGTTTCGGACGAACAGTTTAAACAGGCTCAAACTTTATTCAAGCCTTATTTTGATGAGTTGGGGATAGCCTTGCCCGAAAAACCGGCCCCGTTCAAATCCCGTTTTGAAAATCAGGTTGAGGTGATCCTGCACCAGAAGCCACCTGTATTCAGCTTTATGTTTGGCGCCCCATCTGCTGATATCCTTGAACAATGCCACAGGCTTGGCATTGTTACTGCGGGCGCGGCAACCACGCTTGATGAAGCCATTGTGCTGGAATCGGCCGGAGTTGATCTTATTATTGCTTCAGGCTTTGAGGCGGGTGGACATCGTCCATCATTCCTGGCGCCGGCGGAATCATCCACCATCGGAACTTTTGTATTGCTACAACTGATTAAAGAAAAGGTAAAGACGCCGGTTATCGCCGCCGGCGGTATCGCCAACGGCAAAGGTGTTGCAGCGGCGCTGGCGCTTGGCGCGGATGCCGTACAGATCGGTACCGCTTTCCTGGCCTGCGATGAATCAAATGCTACGACTATCCACAAGCAAATGCTGTCTTCGGATGCGGCTAAATACACTACTTTATCACGGGCTTTCACCGGGCGGCTTGGCAGGGGAATAACCAGCCGCATTGCGATGGACCTGCTCCATAAAGAAAAAGATTTCCTGCCCTTCCCGCTGCAAACACAGTTCATGTCGCATTTAAGGAAAGCAGCTATAGAACAGGAGAAATGGGATATGATCTTATTCTGGGGCGGGCAGATCGCACCGGTACTGAAACATACAAAAGCCGCTGAACTGATGAAGTCTATAATTAAAGAAACAACGGCATACTTTGACCATCTAAAAGCTTAAGAAAAAACATTAAAAGCATAATGTCATGAACACTTCAAAAGTATGGTATGTAACGGGGGCCTCCCAGGGCCTCGGACTTACCCTCGTAAAAAAGCTGCTTGACCATGGCTACCGCGTTGCTGCAACTTCCCGCGATGCACATGCACTTAGCCTGGCGGTTGGATTGATAGACCGGGATCGTTTTCTCCCGCTGGCTGTCGACTTAAATAACCCGGATTGTATTGACGAATCCATACAGCAAACGCTGGCGGCATTCGGACGGATCGATGTGCTTGTTAACAATGCGGGGTACGGAATGACCGGGACAGTAGAAGAAATAGCTGAACAGGATATCAGGAATATTTTTAATGTTAATGTGCTGGCAACTATAGCTATGGTAAAAAGTGTGTTGCCGGTAATGCGCAGTCAGAAATCGGGGTATATTATAAATATGGGCTCGGTGGCGGGTTTTGTGGGCGCTCCGGGCTGGTCGGTTTATTCGGCTACCAAAGCCGCCGCGGCTGCTTTTTCAGAAGTGATCGCGCTGGATGTCAAAGAATTTGGAATCAAAGTTACCGTGGTAGAGCCATCAGGGTTCAGGACTGGCTTTCTGACCACGAACTCCCTTGCATTGGTCCCCACCAAAATTGAGGGCTACGAAGCGGTAAAAAATACAAAGGACCGTTACCTGTCTGCTGACGGACAACAGCCCGGCAACCCGGACCGTGCAGCGGAAATTTTTATGGAATTGGCTGAAAATCCACAGCCACCCATGCACCTGTTCCTGGGCAAGGATGCTTATCACAGGGCTTCGGAAAAACTGGCATCTATGACTGTGGAGTTGGAGCAGTGGAAATCAACCACTATCGGTGCAGATTTTAAATAAGAACTCACGCTAAACAACATTAGACATGGTTCGACATTTAATTCAGGTGCCTGTACTCGCTTGGCGATTTTCCTGTTTTTGATTTGAAGATCTTTGTAAAGTGAGAAGGATGTTCAAACCCAAGACCGTAGGCGATCTCGCTGATCGAATTATTTGTCCCCCACAATAATGATTTAGCTTTATCTATTAGTTCCAGGTGTATATGTTCCTGTGTGGTTTTGCCCGTAAATTTGTTTAACAGGTCCGATAAATAGTTAGGCGACAGATTAAGCCTGGAAGCAAAATATTTAACATTTGGCAGGCCTGTTTCAATCAGGGTGCTTTGCGAAAAGTAATCCTTTAGTATTTTTTCAAAAGCTTGCACTACATCCGAGTTTACTTTTGCCCTGGTATAAAATTGCCTGTCATAAAAACGGCTGCAGTAATTCAGCAAGAGTTCGATATTGCTGACGATGAGGCCTTGCGAGTGCTTATCGATATTTTGCGAATACTCCCTTTCAATCTTTGCCACGCAATCTTTAATGATCAGTTTCTCCTCTTCCGAAATATGCAGGGCTTCGTTCACCTCATAATTAAAAAAGGAATACTGGTGTATCTTTCTGCCCAGATCGGTACCATGGATCAGATCGGGGTGTATGAACAGCGCCCAACCTTCGTCTACCGTAACATCCGGACCGGGCGCTAAGACTTGTCCGGGCGCGGTAAACATTAGCGAACCTTCATTAAAGTCGTAATGCCCCTTGCCATATTTTAACAGGCCCTCGAATTTTTTGCAGGAAATGGTATAAAAGCCAAAACGGTAAAAAGCATCCTCCCTGGGGCGCTTTGCATAAAAGTCCACGTGGTCTATCACGCTAACCAACGGATGCCTGGGCGGCGTGTATTTTACCAGCTTGTGCAGATCGCTGATTGATTGAAGATCGATGTATTTATCCGGCATATTAATTATAAAGTTACCATAAAAATGTGGCTGCCCGGATTTGGGGGTGCGATTCAAATTGCTGCGGTTCAACTGTTGCCTGGCTTATCCACCTCGCGGAATGTGGCTAAAGCCCGCTTTGATGCTTTGTTTTATCCGTCGGTTAAAACCGACGGCAATGAAAGTAAAAAAGCCTATTCATTGCCGTCCCTTTTAAGGGACGGGCAGTAAACACAGCGCTAAATGGCTTCAGCCAAAATTCGGCGCTTAGCGAATTTGAATCGCACCCGGATTTGGGCAGCGATTGGTTTTTCAGATGCCAGTTTGGGCGGTCATCATTTTTTTAAAATCCACATCGTCCATTTGTCGCCTGGTTTGTACCAGTTGCACCGCGTCATGACCTACCGGGTAGCGTAATTTTTCGCTACCGTCGGTTGCTGCTTCATAAATGGCATCAGCCACTTCGCCAATATTTTCCGACATATCCCATTGATCTAACATGGTGATAAATTTATTAAATGCAGGTTGATAGTCATCCAAACCATCCAAATTGAAAAGTGTCATCGAACGGCCGGCAAACTCGGTTTTATAACCACCCGGTTCAACTATTTTAAGGCTGATGCCAAGCGGCTTTAATTCATATTGCATAGATTCTGTTAAACCCTCAACCGCGAATTTTGTTGCGTGATACAGGGATGAAAACGGGAAAGTGATCCTTCCGCCTACAGACGAAACGTTGATAATAACGCCCGATTGTTGTTGCCGCATACCCGGCAACACGGCTTTGGTTACTGCTATCAGTCCAAACAAATTTACGTCGAACTGCTGTTTAACCTGCTCTTCGGTGGCTGCTTCAAACGCGCCCAATGCGCCGTAGCCTGCATTATTCACCAATACATCAATTTTGCCAAATTTCTCTATACCGGCTGCCACCGCGTTTTGTATGCTTAGCTTATCGGTTACATCCAATTGGCTAATAAAAACATTGCTAAGCTTAGCAAGTTCCGTTTCTTTTTCGGGTGAACGCATGGTGGCGATCACGTTCCAGCCATTGGTATCAAATAGTTTAGCGGCCGCTTTTCCAAACCCTGACGAAGCCCCCGTGATTAATACTGTCTTTTTCATTGCTTTATATTTTTAATTTCTAAAGCAAAGGTGTGGCTAAGGGCGCTGCTTGATTTATATGTTTCAACTGATCCCTTATACATTTCAGGGATAAGCAAAATCAATATTTTTTTAAATTAGTTTGATATTTAACTATCAAGTGTATAACTTTGTTATACTAAATGATTCAGACATGGCGACGCAAATAAAAAATAGTACAAAAACGGAACTGGCGGTCGCGTTTGGCCGCTCCATGAATGAATTAAGGACCCATACCAGGCAGCAAATACAGCTAAAGATAAAGGAGCATGGCATTAATATTACTTTTGAGATGCTGGAGGTTATGGCATGCCTGTGGAAAAAAGATGGCATTAACCAACAGGAAATTGCTAACCTTACCTTAAGAGATAAATCCAGCATGACCTACTTATTGGATAATCTGGTAAAACGCAAACTGGTAAAACGGGTGGAAGATGACATTGACAGGCGCAATAAAATAATCTATTTAACAAAAGAAGGCCATGAACTTAGGGAACAGTTGAATCCATGGGTTGCTGAAGTTTACGAAATGGCTTCAGAAGGAGTGGATGTAGATAACCTGCAAAAAGGCATGTTGGTGCTCAAAGAGATGATCGATAATTTGAAGAAACGGTAATTTTTTTATAATAAAAGTTGAATACTTGATTGTTTATATAATAACTAATTATTAAACACTTTACGCCATGGACATTGATCAAAGGCCCGTTAAAAAGTTATGGGGGAAAATAGTCGCATTCCTGGAAAGAGAGGTGACGTTCACGTTTTTATTTTGGTTGATCACATTTTTAATTGTGTTGACGGCAAAAGTCATTTTTATGGTAAGAATATTAGCAATAGGCGGAAGATAGATTGCTTAACCATTGAGGAAAACCCTAAGGGGCGATAAATTTAATTTAATAATTAATGAAGACATTACTTATACCGGTTGATTTTTCAGGCACATCTTCAAATGTCCTTAAATATGCGGCAGAATTCAGCAGGGATACAGCTGTAGAACGTATTATTCTTTTGAATAATTATTATTTGTCAATTTACGAACAGTTGCTGCCATCAGCGGACTTTGTACAAATGAGCGCCGATACGATAAATGAAGAAAGGCAAAAAATTGATGAACGGTTAAAATCTATTAGCCGCAAACTGGCTAAAAAATGCGGCCCTTCCATCAAAATAGAAACCGCTGTCAGTGACCTTCCGCTGCTGCGGGCCATCCATCAATTGATAGCACAGCAAAAGCCCCACATGCTGATGATTGGCAGCGACAATAACAGGGATGAAAGTTATATTGGCGAACAGGTTATCACCATCGCCAAAACAAGCAAGGTACCTGTATTGATCGTACCCGCCCACGCAAAATATAAAAAGATAAAATTAGCCCTGGTGCCCTGCGATTTCAATGCTGTTTCGCGCTTGGCTTTGTTAACGGAAATACGAAGCTCAAATCAATGGTTATGCCCCCCGGAATTAATTGTTTTAAACGTCGACCCTAAGCAAGCGTACCTGGCACACCAGGAAGAAAACCTCCAGGCACTCAAAGAAATACTGGAAAGCTACCAATACCAGGTTTACTATTCCGAAGACCGGGATATTGCTCATGGTATACTCGATTTTGCAAACAAGCATCACGCTCAACTCATCATTGCCCTGCCAGGTAATTATAGTTTCTTTCGCAACTTAACACATCGCAGCATTACAAACGCCCTTGAATTAAACGCAAATCAGCCGGTACTGATACTTAAATAAATAGCGGTACTCTTCGTGGATTAGAATTAAAAAAACCGATCTCATAAAATTAAAGCCGGGCTGGAAAAACAGTTTGGCTTTTTTTTAATTTTATCTAAGCATTCAAATTTTCATGATCATGTCGAAAACAGTAGCAGGAAAACTGGTAGAAATACTGGAACATGCCGGTGTAAAGCATATTCACGGTGTGGTGGGCGATTCGCTCAACGGAATTACGGATGAATTACGTAAATCCCCGAAAATCAAATGGATACATTACCGTCACGAAGAAGCTGCCGCATTTGCAGCCGGGGCGGAGGCGCAGCTGACGGGAAAGCTGGCCGTGTGCGCGGGCAGCTGTGGCCCGGGCAATATGCACCTCATTAACGGCTTATATGATGCACACCGAAGCAATGCCCCGGTGCTTGCCATAGCCGCGCAAATACCCAGCGAACAGGTGGGCAGCAGTTATTTCCAGGAAACCCGCCCCGAGGCATTGTTCAGGGAGTGCAGTTATTATTGCGAGACGATCGCCTCCGCGCGGCAGATGCCCCGGGTGCTGCAAATTGCGATTCAAAATGCCATTGGATTAAACGGAGTCGCCGTTGTTGGTCTATCAGGCGATGTGGCCATGCAAAATATTCCCGACGATGAGTTGGAACATCCGTTGTTCTTAAATCGCGCCAGCATCCGGCCTTCCGATGCCGACCTGCAGCAGCTGGCATCGCTCATTAATCAGTCAAAAAAAATAACCCTGCTTTGCGGGGCCGGTTGTGCCGGTGCGCACGAGGCGTTAATGACTCTTGCTGCAAAAATTGCATCGCCAACGGTTCATGCGCTCAGGGGCAAGGAACATGTACAATATGATAACCCCTACGATGTTGGCATGACAGGGCTTATTGGCATAGCTTCCGGCAATCATGCGGTACTGGAAAGCGATTTGTTGCTCATGCTCGGCACGGATTTCCCATATAAGGAATGGTATCCGACAAACGCCAAAATTGTTCAGTTGGATATCCGCCCGGAACGTTTGGGGAGAAGGTGTAAACTCGACCTGGGCCTGGTAGGGGATGTTAAGGAAACCATTAATGCTTTACTGCCATTTTTAGATCAGAAAACGGATACCGGCTTTTTAGAACTATGCCAGGGCCGGTATAAGCAGAGCCGGAAAAATTTAGATTCCCATGCTAAGGGGGAAACCGGCAGGCTGATCCACCCGGAATATCTCACAAAAACAATCAGCGATATGGCTGAGGCCGACGCCATATTTTCGGCCGACGTAGGTACGCCGACGGTTTGGGCTGCAAGATACCTGGACATGAAAGCGGGGAGAAGATTGATCGGATCCTTCAATCACGGCTCTATGGCTAGCGCTATGCCGCAGGCCATCGGGGCGCAACTGGCATTCCCCGGCCGGCAGGTTATTTCGCTATCCGGCGATGGCGGTTTTGCGATGATGATGGGCGATATCCTCACCATTTATCAATATAATTTGCCTGTAAAACTTATCGTGTTTAACAATGGCTCGCTTGGTTTTGTGGCCATGGAAATGAAGGTCATCGGCATGCCCCCGTTTGGCACCGATTTAAAGAACCCGAATTTCGCAAAAATGGCCGAGGCCATTGGAATTTTGGGGATACGAGTAGAACATTCCGAAGACGTACCCGCGGCGATAGAAAAAGCACTGGCGCATAACGGCCCGGTTTTGGTGGATGTGTTAACAAACCCCACTGAACTGGCGATGCCACCTAAAATAAATGTCGCGGAAGCAAAAGGATTTGGAATTTATATGATCAGGCAAACCCTGCTTGGCGATGGCGCCGAAGTTTGGGATACGCTCAAAACAAATTTTTTGAAGTAATAAACAACCAAAGGCAATCCAGGAGAGGTGATCAAAGAATTGTATAAACCAAACACTGTTATTTACATTTTAGAATGTATACTGGGTTTGTGCATTTGTTATACACTATACAAATGTTTCCCGCAGCATCAATTTTATTGGAGCATGATCTCGGTCGTGTTAGTTATCGCGCCTGACGGAAAGGATTCAAATCGCCTGGCATTTGATAGAATAAAGGCAAATATCCTCGGTTCATCAGTGGGGCTGTTGTTATTTCTGATACGCATTCCCAACTTGTTTTTAATCTGCCTGGGTGTCATGTTAACCATTGCGATCGGCATATTTTTGAAGCTGAACTCGGCTTTACGTTCTGCTCTTTCAGCCTTAGTCATCGTAATGATACATGAAGAGGGAGAAAACAGTACCTGGCATATCGGATTAGAAAGGATGGGCTGTGTAATTGTCGGTTGTATCGTAGGCCTTTTGATCACACTTGCTTTTAATTCCTTCCATTCTTTAAAAAAACAAGGCAATAATGTGGATCGCTAAGAACCTGCCTAAAAACGATTCAGTATAATTACCGGAGGCCAAAGTTGATTGCCGTTGGCTTCGGCCAACCGAAAAGTGACCTACATCACATAAATATTGCCCGCCGTTAAATGTGATGCAGGTCACACGGTCACGCGAATTTTCGTGCCGTACTTTGTTGTATAATTTTTAACCAAATAAAAATAAACAACATGAAACGTACAGCAAAAGCTCATTGGAATGGCAGCCTTAAAGAAGGTAAAGGAGAAATATCTTCTCAAAGCACCGTCCTTAACCAAACACCCTATTCGTTTAAAACCCGGTTCGAGTCGGGTATCGGTACCAATCCCGAAGAACTGATAGCCTCGGCACATGCAGGTTGTTTTACCATGTCGGTAAGTGCAGCCCTCAATCAAGCCGGCTTTATAGCCAACGATTTGAATACCGAAGCCATTCTCGATGTGGATTTGGCTAACCTTAAGATCACGGGTATTCATTTGGATTTGAAAGCCTCATTGATCGACGGTGTCTCCGCCGAAGCGTTCCAGGAAATTGCAGAGGGCGCCAAAGCTAATTGTATTGTATCCAAAGCGCTTAACGTGCCCATCACTTTAAGTGTTTCCTACCAATAAGGATGAAAGTTTAACAACAGATTCCTATTCTAAATATCAGGTCTACTATCAATTTCTATTAAAAATAAATAAAATGAAAATCGCATCTATTAAAAACAGCTCGTTAAATAAGTATTTAATCGCAGCATTCGTAATTCTTAGCAGCTTGCTTATACGGGTTAACGCGGCAGCAGCGCAAACTTCGCACATTAAAAACATCGTGATCGTACATGGCGCATTCCAGGATGGTTCCGGGTGGAAAGCCGTTTACAACATACTCACAAAAAAGGGGTATCATGTAACCATTGTTCAAAACCCGCTGACTTCATTAAACGATGATGTTGAAGCAACCAACCGTATACTTGATCAACAGGATGGGCCGGTAGTGCTGGTTGGCCATTCATGGGCCGGTGTAGTAATTACCCAGGCAGGTGTACATCCCAGGGTTGCTTCATTAGTTTATGTAGCCGCTTTTGAGCCGGATAAAGGCGAAACCGCAAATTCATGGTCAGCAACCCAGGCAAAAGCACCTTCAATGCGTGTTACGGCAGATCCAAAAGGGGTTGTATTTTTTGACAGAACAACATTCCATGAGGGTTACTGCGCCGATCTTCCTAAGGCTTTAGCTGATTTTATGAACGCTTCACAGCAACCTATCGTCGGCTCATGTTTTGGTACTACCGTAACCGAAGTGGCCTGGAAAGACAAGCCCAGTTACGGGATAGTGGCTACCGAAGATCATGCCATCAACCCAATGACAGAGCGTAATATGTACAAAAAAGCAAATGCTAAAATAACCGAGATCAAAGGCAGCCATGCGGTGTTTATCTCGCAGCCTGAAGCAGTTGCAGCGGTGATCATCAAAGCATCTTATGCAAAACACTAAAAAATTGATGGCCTGACTAAATCAAATGCCCGATATCCCTTTCACCGGGATCGGGCATTGATTATAACATGCAGATAATGATCAGGCTTTTTCTTCTATCAAATCACCTCATTATTTAATCAAAATCTCAAATAGATAAAATCAAACGTCTATTTGATTTTTAAACAAATATCTTATGAAACGACTCTTTTTATTTGGCATCGGTTTTTTATTATTTGCCGGTGTCGCCAATGGGCAAACGGTGGGTGGCGCTAATGATTTTACGCCGTTGCCAAAACCTGGTCCGGGAGAACAAGTAGCCACTTTTGGCGGTGGCTGTTTTTGGAGTATGAGCGAAGCTATGGTTGAGCTAAAGGGCGTAAACAAGGTGATATCGGTTTATGCAGGCGGCACAACTAAAAATCCGACTTATGACCAGGTGGCTTCGCAGACTACCGGGCACGCTGAATGCTCACAAATTTATTATGATCCGAAAGTGATCAGTTTTGAGACGATAGCCAACGCATTCTTTTTTGCTCATGACCCCACAGAGCTTAACCGCCAGGGGCCTGATGTAGGCACCGACTATCGTTCCATAGCTTTTTACCGGACCCCGGAGGAGAAAAATATTTTATTGGGTTCGGTAAAAAAGATCAACAATTCAAAGCATTATCCTAAAGCAATAGTTACCCAGGTTGTTCCGTTTACTGCAGCATATGCCGCTGAAAATTACCACCAGGGGTATTACCGGCTCAATCCAAAGTCAGCTTACATCATGCAGGTTTCAACGCCCAAAGTAATGAAATTCAGAAAAGCTATGAATGCGGAGTTAAAACCGGAGTTTCAAAAATAATCATAAAAATGCCTGTCTCAAAATGACGATCTCCAGGTGACATGAACCAACAAGCATATTAAGGCGCGAAATATTTATATCGCAGCTTTACGGAATAAACGTTCCGACTAACTATGGCAAACATCTCGGGAAGACGGTCTTAAAGACGGATAATTCTACCGTGAGCTGTGGATGGGTTATGCTAATAACTCAATAGAACTCATTTAAAATCACCAATAATGAAAACAACAAATAGCATTCTCAAAATTACAGTAATGCTCATTGCATTTACTTTCAGCGCTTACACTTCATTTTCAAGAAACGTTATTGACCACGCTGCAACAACTAACGTTGCAAAACCGGCGTTACCGCCGAAAGGATTTTCCAGCCAATATGCAATCGTAAATGGTGTAAAAATACATTACGTGATCGGCGGGCATGGAGCACCACTTATGCTGGTACATGGATTTCCTCAAAATTGGTATATGTGGAATAGATTACTTCCGGAACTTTCAAAGCATTTCACTGTAATTGCTCCGGATTTGCGTGGTGTTGGAGAGTCTGGTAAACCACAAGGTGGTTATGACAAAAAAAATATAGCTATCGACCTGCACGAACTTGTAAAAAAGCTTGGTTATAACAAAATTGATATAGCCGGACACGATATCGGTATGATGGTTGCCTGGGCTTATGCAGCGCAATTTCCTGATGAGGTTAATAAACTCGCTTTACTGGATGCCCTGATACCCGGCGTCGAACCGGTTTGGAGCCAGGTTAAAGCCCAGGCCTGGTGGTTCGGGTTTTTTAGTCAGCCGCATTCAGCAGAAGCTGTGGAGGGAAGAATGAATTTCATTTTAGAAGATTTCTTCCCGGCGGTAAGTTTTGTGCAGAACTCATTTACCCCCCAGGAAAAAGCTGAATTTACCCGGGCGTATTCGGTAAAAGGTGCAACGAGAGCGTCGTTTCTTTGGTTTGTATTTGAGCAAGACATTAAAGACAATCAGGAATTTCGTAAAAATAAGTTGGCGATGCCTGTATTGGCAATGGGATCAGACCATTTTGCGCCCTTTTTGGGGGCACATGTCCGTTTGGTTGCTTCCAATGTAAAAGTATGTACAATTACAGGTTCGGGACATTGGATTGTCCAGGAACAAACTGGCCAGGTACAAAAAGGCCTGTTGGATTTTTTTATGGAAAAGTAATCCAAAAGAGAATTATGATTGCTAAGGCGCAAACTCCGTTTGTGCTTTAGCTTTTCAGAACGTGGCAAGGCTGAAAAAAAGAAGTTTGATGAAAATACAATACTTGAAAAGGCTGTGAACTTATTTTAGCGAAAAGCATACTACGCGACCGTCGGGGCTTGCGACAGCGGAAATGTTTGCGAGCGCAAGGGAAATATTAACTACAGATAAATTATTTTAATCAAAATATTTATCTTTATGCTCCCTAATTAATAAGTAATGTCTGAAAAAGTTTTACTCATAGAGAACGACCCGGCTGTGCGTGACCTGATTACCTATATCCTGGAAGATGAAGGAATGATGGTGGTGCAGTTAACAACGCCTGAGGACCTGGATGCAATGGCGCCGTCAACGCCGGACCTGGCACTGATCGATGAATGGATTCCAGGCGGGCCGGGGCACCGGTTTTGCCTGCGAATCAAGCAAATCTGGCAGATGAGCCATATTCCCATGATCATTATGTCCACCGCCCTTCACGTTGAGGACATCATGGCGGACTGCCGTGCCGATGCCTATATAAGCAAACCATTTGATTTGAACGAGTTGCTCGCAAAAGTGCGTGAGCAGCTGCGCCATTGATTCCTGAAACGCTAAGCCTGTTGACTTATTTTTAAGCGCTTACTTTCCCGGTAAGGCAGGTAATAATCTTTGTAGAATTGCTTTTGGGCATCTATAAAGGGACTTACGGCGCCCAGCCAGCTCATCAGTTCCCATTCCGGGCTAAAGTTATTTTACTTAACACCTTTTTTGCCTCACTGCCTACGGCCGCGCTTTGTTTAGTAAAGTATTTTCATGATGATCTGATTTATGGTTTTTGAAGTGCTTAGCTAAGGTTAATTTTATAAATCGATTCAGAAAAATAATCCTTAAATACTTGCTGAATAAATACTACTTTTGATTGCTAAATCGATTTATTTTAAACCGTATTAGATAAATTAATTCAGCTATGGGGTCATTTTCATCTTTTCGGTGCTGTGTAGGCGCTTATGCTTTCGTGCCTGTTATTGGAGGTGGTTTAGTCAGCGCCAGGCAGGTAGGTGCACCGGGAGATAACAAAATCATTAAACAAAAAATAAGAAAACACCATAAAACAAACATGAAAAGATTAGCGTTAGCCGCCCTTCTATTAAGTGCGATAACTGTAAAGGCACAACAAAAAGTAATACAGCTTTATTACGGCGCGGCCCCAGGCTCTGAAAAATGGACCTGGACCGAAGCCGAAAACGATGACAACGCCTTGAAAACCAAGGTCGTTTACAACGTTAGTCACCCTACGCTGACCGTTTACCCTGCCGACCCCGCTGTGCAGGGAACCGGTACCGCGGTGGTTATTTGCCCCGGCGGCGGTTTTCATCTATTATCAGTTGAGAAAGAAGGCGCCGACGCGGCAGCCTGGTTAAATAAAAAAGGTGTCACCGTGTTTGTATTAAAATATCGTTTGGAACACACCACTGGCACCGACCCTTTAAAGGAATTTAGCGACAAAGCCGCCCAAAAAGGCTTTGAAATGGACAAACTGGATGTTATTCCCTTAGCGGTTGCCGATGGACAGGCCGCGATAGGCTATGTACGCAGCCACGCGGCTGACTATAAAATTGTGCCCAACCAGGTAGGTATCCTTGGCTTCTCGGCAGGTGGAACCGTGGCCGTGTTAAGCACTATCAATGCGACTGCCGAAAACCGCCCGGACTTTATTGGCGCCATCTATCCATACATTTCAAAAGGGTTATTAAAGCCTGCGCCTGCTGATGCCCCGCCATTGTTTGTTGCAGCAGCATCAGATGACCTGTTAAATGCCAACGAACAGCAAAGCACCAACCTTTACAATGCGTGGCTTAAAGCCAAACGCAGTGCCGAACTGCATATCTATGCAAAAGGTGGCCATGGCTTTGGAATGAATAAGCAAAACATCCCAACGGATAGCTGGATTGACCGTTTTGGTGATTGGATGAATGACCTGGGCTTGTTAAAACCGCTGAGCAATGAAAAAACGGAGGCGCAAAAATCTGCCGAAGGCTGGGCCAACTTACAAAAATATTATGACGACCTGGTGCATAACGACTGGGCCTGGCTAAGCAAATACAGCGATGCGAACGCCAAACTTTCACCTCCGGCCCCGGGCGAAAAACGCGTGATATTTTTGGGTAACTCCATAACCGAAAATTGGGGCAATATTGATCCCCGGTTTTTTAAGGATAACGGGTACATCAGCCGCGGTATAGGTGGCCAGGTATCAGCACAAATGCTTGTTCGTTTTCGTGAGGACGTCATCAACCTGAAACCTTTGGCCGTAGTTATCGAAGCAGGTACTAACGACTTTGCCCAAAACCGGGGTTATATCGCTCCTGAAAATATATTCGGCAACATCGTTTCCATGTGCGAGCTGGCTAAGATAAACGGGATAAAACCAATTATCGGTTCTGTATTACCCGCAACAGACTTTTCATGGCATAGAGGTTTAGCGCCAGCCGAAAAGATCGCAGCGCTCAATGATATGCTTAAAGCTTACGCCGCCAAAAATCATTTCACTTACATCGACTACTGGTCGGCCATGGTAAACGACAAAAAAGGGTTGAAAGTTGAACTGGCACAAGACGGTTTAGTACACCCCAACCTGGCTGGTTACAAAGTAATGGAACCACTGGCAAAGGCAGCCATTACTGAAACATTGAAGAAAAAATAGCCATTTTAGTATTTATACCCGTTCATAAGCCCGGCCTTTATCTTTTATAAGATGCCCATTTATATCCAGTAGCCGTTAAAAGGGGGAGATGCCATTCATATTCATATGGAAAAAGACGGCGGATTTGTGGCCCGGATAGAACCTGCAGAATAAAATTGCATTAGAAGCAGAAGATTAGTGGGTACGTTTCAAGACTCCCACATTCAGGCTCAAGGTCGGCGCGGGCCAAAAGCGCTGCAGCACCTATACACCGCGCACGAGTAGCCGCCATGCTCCGCTTGTTTATTTTGACATACTAATTATTGCGTCAACAACCTCCGGCAATTGCAGCAAACCTTCAAATTCGAAATGACCAAAATTATGCTTGATGATGACGCCGGCGTTTAAATACTGCTCACAGGCTGCCCAGTTTTCCCTGGGCACAAACTGATCGTCGTCTGAAAATATGGCGGTAAATTTATCCGCTCTGCCCGTCACATTGCTAAAATCGATCGGTGGATTCATCCAGTCGGTCAGCACCGCTTTTTCTTTTTCAGATCTTCCCTGCCAATTGGGGACGCTTACCCAGCCGGCTACTAATACTACTCCGCTTATTTTACTTCCGGAGGGCAAATTGCTCAGGAATCTGAGCGCCGCCTGGCAACCAACGCTGTGCCCGATAAGACAGGTATTTGTGTCCATTTCGGGGATCAGCGGCATCAAAGCCGACATCCAATCTGCCTTTTTTGGCTCGTCAGGATTTGGCATTTTCATAAAGGTTACCGTAAAGTCAGCTTTTTCTAAAGATTTGATCAGCCATGGGTACCAAAAGCTATCCGCATGACCACCCCTGCCGGGAATTATGTAAACTTTTTTTAACGATGGTGAAGTTTTCATAGGATTGTCTTTTACCGTGGTGGGGTGTTCAAAAACTAAGCCAATTACACGCCGACGGATAGCCAGACCTACAAGGGCATACCCTTACTTTAAGTTTTCAGTCGGCAGTTTTCAGTCGGCAGTAATGCCGCTTCAAACAACCAAAGCCACTACACAAATATTGCATCAATAAATTAATAGCTTTGCTTATAAAACCAATTGCAATGCCTGCCGATTTTACTGATAAGCTAACTGAATTAATGCGCATTATTGAGCAAAGGGAATTCGACAAACTTGCCGCATTTAATTTGGCCGTGCCCGAAAAATTTAACTGGGTAAGGGATGTGTTTGAACCCATAGTTGTAAACCGGAATGCCGGGCGCGATATGCTCGAAATGGTTACGGCTGAAGGGCAAATGAGCACGCTTACCTACGGCCAGGGTCTTACAAAATGCAACCGCTTGCTGAACCTGTTGCGCAGGCAAAACGTGCGGCAGGGCGATAGTGTGTTTATTATGTGCGGCCTGCACGAGGGTTTATGGATAACCTATTTGGCGGGTATTAAAGGCGGGTTTATACTGATACCGGCGGCCGGCATATTAAGCGCCAGCGATATTGTGTACCGGTTTGAGAAAGCGCGCCCGAATGTGATCATCACCGACCGGGAAAATTTGGCTAAAATGGAGCAGGCCCTGCAGCAATACGAAGGGGATATCGGGGTAAAGCTGCTGCTGGATGGCCGGCATGCGGGCTGGTCGTCGTTTGATTTGATTGAAAGTGAGGCGCCGGATGCGGCGGCCGCGTATACGGCCAAGGATGATGACCTGTTTTGGTTTTTTACCTCGGGCACCACGGGTATGCCCAAGGTGGCTGTGCATACACATATGAGTTACCCGCTGGGGCATTTAACTACCGCAGCATGGATCGGGTTGAAGCCAGGCGACAAGCATTATAATATTGCGCAGCCGGGCTGGGCAAAGTTTGCCTGGAGCAGCGTGTTTGCCCCGCTTAATATGGGCGCCACGATATTTGTATACCAACCCAAAGGCAGGTTTATAGCCGCGGAACAATTGCGCGTAATACAGGATTACCAGGTAACCACGTTGTGCGCGCCGCCTACCGCGCTGCGATCATTGATACAGGAAGATTTGCACCAGTACCATTTTTCGCTAAAGGAATGTGTTGCGGCAGGTGAACCGCTCAATGCCGAGATCATAAAAGTTTGGGCATCGGGCACGGGCCTAACCATAAGGGACGGTTACGGGCAAACGGAAAGCACCTGTATGATCTTAAACCTGCCGGCCAGCAGGATCAGGTTTGGATCGATGGGGAAACCGGCTTTTTGTTATGACATGCTGATTGCGGATGGTGACGGAAACGAGCTTCCCCTGCATGAAACCGGCCAGATTGCCGTGCGTATGCACCCCGGGGCTTTCAACGGTATTTTTAAATCGTATATAGGGGATGAGGAAAGGGTAGCGGAGGCTTTTAAACACGGACTTTATTACACGGGCGATAAAGCGTATAAGGATGAGGACGGGTACTTTTGGTTTGTGGGCCGTGATGATGATGTGATAAAATCTTCGGGTTACCGCATTGGGCCTTTTGAGGTGGAAAGCGTTTTGCTGGAATTGGATGAGGTGCTGGAGTCGGCGGTAGTTGGGAGTCCGCACCCGATAAAGGGGCAGGAAGTAAAAGCCTTTGTGGTATTGACGCCGGAGGTATTGGAAAATGAGGAGCTCTGCCACAGGATTTTTGCTTATTGCAAAAGCAAACTTGCGGCGTATAAGGTTCCGCGTATTATTGAATTTGTGGATGAATTGCCAAAAACCATCAGCGGTAAGATAAGGCGCATTGAACTACGGGCGAGGGAGGAGTACCGAAAGGCGGGAGAGGAAATGGGGAAGCGGGAATATTTTTTGAAATAATCTCGTTTTAGCGGGTAACTGCGAACGCGCGTAAAACGTTCAATCAAGTCATTTGTCTTAAACGCTTATACGCGCCCGCTCAGTTGCCGCAGGAGAGACTGTTAGTTATTCATGGGGTGTTTGTTTTTTTAAGGTGTGAATGATTGCTATCGCAAATTGTCTTGACACAAAGTAACCAAAACCGCTGTCATCCGCCCATTGGCGTATTCTTTGCCGCACTAGGCCTTCGCCACGCAAACCATGAAAAACATTGGGCTGCAATCTTTTTACCCCACACTTTTTTAAAAGGTTGTCGCACAAAAAAAAGCGAACAACCAGGGCAAACTCATTAAAATTATTTTTAACAACATTATCTAATATTTCAGTTATAATCAATAGTTTTTACCACAAGGTACACCAAGTGCACAAAGATTTCGCAAAGTAGTCGATGTTTATAGTGGCCTTAGTGAACTTAGCGGTTAAAAAACTATTCTTTAAACCATACCGTTCCTGGCGTTCACCGCTGATAAGTTTAAAACTATTTTAATGCGTCTGTCCTGAGCGAACAACCGTGGTTATTCGCTTTGTGCGCCTAAATGTGCAACTTTCGCACCATTTTTTAGACGATATCGGCTTCTGGCTAATTTGCTAAAAGATTTTAATGAACCTTAATGAGCAGCATCTCCACCAATTGTAAATCTTTATTTCTTCACACGCCCAGCTTTAGTACAGGCCGCATTGCCTTCATTTTTTTGACTGAATTAGGCTAAGTGCGAAATTTAATTCTGTGTCGGCGCCTTTTAAAATATCATCAATTTTAGGAGTTATGGGGTAGTCCGGTTCAACGCCTCTCCCTTTAGTAAAAGCAATGGCCCTCGTTGTTTTTAACAAACCTACGCGCACCCTTATCTTAGAATTGGGTAAAACTAAATTGGCCCCGTAAAATGCAGTGGCGCCCTCCATTGCTCCGCCACCTTCTTCGCCAATAAACGTACCCCGTCCGTTTCCCTTCAGAATACTGGCAACTACAGAAGCCATGGAGCCTGATGCGCCATTGATCAGCACATACAAATTCCCTTTGTAATGATTGCTATCCGGTTGCTGCCCGCCACCAGGCAGCGGCATATATGCTTTTTTAAACGCGTACAATCCGTTATTTGTCCGGTCAACCAGCGAATCTGGAAAAAATACATCTTCTTTGCGGTTTTCCAGGTAATCAACCACAGCCGGATACCCTACAAATTTGAGTTCGGCAGATTCATAAAGCTTATACGGCTTTGTCATTAAATAGCTGAGCAGCTTTTCACCCGTTCCATCCCCCCCTTCGTTATTTCTCAAATCCAGGATTAAATTTTTAGTATGCCTGACTTTTAGTTCTCTAAAAACACTGTCGTATAACTTATCAAAGTCTTGTTTAAAACGATTTCGGTGCCATTTTAGAAAGGACGCGATACGTAAATAGGCAACGTCTTTTTTAAGGTATTTGAATGCTAATGGCGCTTCCAGTTTATTTCTTCCATAGAAAAAGTTCTTATATGATTTAAAATCAAGGCCGGCAACCGTTGTTATTTTTTTATTTGATTTATCCGCCGGGTCTATAAATTCTACTCTATAAGTAGCTGTATCTTCTATAAAAATGGGGTAGTTCAAATCAAAAAGGTTGTCTTCTTCCGTCATACTGTAATCTTCCAGGTGACGGATATTAAAGGTTTGAATGTACCCGTCAGACGGGATGGTAGGCAATAAGATATTTAAAATTTCTTCGACAGACCTTCCGTTAATAGAAAGAATTTCAGACCCGGCAGGAATAGGACTATTTGCCTGCGCCGTTTTGAGCACATAAAATCTCCGGTCAATAATTTTTAAGGAAAAAGGAAAATAATGATGCGTGCTCTGCAATGAGTGGTCGTAGGACTTCGATGGTTGTGGGATCAGGTGCTCATCGTTAATTTTTGCACAGGTAGTGGCGATAAGTTTATAAAATTCAATTTCTGACTCAGGCTGATTTAATAACCTGAAATTGTCATCCAAATATTTGGTCATGATCGAGCTGTCGGTAAACCGGTAAAGGCTTGGATAAGTGGTCTCCAAAGTTTTTCTGAATATGGAATAATCCTCCTGTAGTTGTTTTGGAGTGTATTTTAATGGTTGCTGTTGCCCGGTTTCAACGGCCTGTTGGGCACCGGCAAAATTTAAGCAAAGGCATAGCCAGGCAGTGTTTAAAACCGCAAAAATAGTTTTCATGATCTTCTATATAAGTTAAGTTATTTGTTGCCGACACGTAAGTTGCAGCTTCTTTCGGACTTTCGGACTTTCCGACTTTACTGACTTTCGGACTACTATAAGATTATTTTGTTTTGTAAATATGTATATTACCGTTCGTGTTCTTAATCAACATCTCCGGTCCGCCGCCGCCGACGCGACCGAATATCCAGTCATCAATGGATAAATGATAAACGCCGTCCTTTTCGTCCCTGACGGCTTTTGGGTGCGCTGCATCGCCCACCAGGTCGAAATCACTGTATACCTTTCCGAGGTCAGACCTGATCTTCAAATTGGCTTTAAGGTCTGCCGGGAAGCTGACATTAATACCGCCGCTGATGGTACTGAAAGCCATTGGTACTCCGGGATCGACATTTTTAAAAGATACGGTGATCCGCCCGCTAAGCGTACTGGCAATGACTGAACCGGATATATTTAAAGCACTGATGCCGCCGCTTTTATTCTGCAACTCCAGGTTACCGGTTACATCGCTTACCATAATGGTTCCGCCATTGATAGAACTCAGTTTGAAAATACCCGACGTCTCCGGCACCCTAATGTTTAGCCTCACGGCTTTTCTTCGTGGCGCCGCTACAGTTACTTCGTTATTCTTTTCCTGCGCGGTCACATCCATGCTTTCCCTGCCATTCTTTTCGTCAGTTTCCACATTAATCACCACATCCTTTCCGTCATAACCGCGTACGTTGATGGCGGCCCTGCCAATATTGACATTCAGCGTAAAAACTTTGCCCGGCTGGCTCAAATGAACCACCAATTGCTGGTAGCCCTGAGCAACAATGCGCACCGTACTCAAAAGGATGATCAGCACGAAACAATATCTCTTCATATCGCTTAAATGAGTTTAGTTATCGTTTGTTTAACCTTATCCCTGACATTTTCGTCAAGCCCTCTTTGTTTTAACAATTGCTTAAAGGGACTTATTGAACCTTTTTCCTGCAATTTCAGCATCACATCCGCAATGGCTAACTGGATGACCGGGGAATCCTGGGTGCTTATACTTTTGATCAATCCTGTCCTCACTTCAGGATGATTACCTAAAGCAGCAAGCGCTTCCAAAGCACTCAAACGGACATTCACATTCGGGTCGTTATTCAGCGTAGTAAAAAGCGCATCGATTACTTTATCATCCACTTTCTTCAGATCATTCGTATAACTCACCGCCTTGATCCTTTCCGAAGCCAGGGGATTATCCAGCATCGCCAGCATCATCGTCTGCTTTTGTTCCTGTACCCCGGCATGCAGTTCCTGTATTTCATGCCCTTGTTTGTTGCTGCGCCCAAGCAGGTAAGCCCCGCCGATACAAAGTAAAATGATCAATCCATAAGCCAGCGGCAAACGCGGCTGTAACAACCAGGACCAAACACGGTCGCGAAAAACAGGCTTCTTTTCTTTTGCCTTAAAATCATCCAGCATCGCACGGAAATCAACTTTCATATTTGCCGGTGGCTCAGGGGCCTGCAAATTATTGATGCTATCTAAAACGAATGCGGTGGCCGCTAATGCTTCCCGGCAATCCGCACAGTTATTCAAATGCCGCTCCAGCCCCGCAGCTGCTGCGGCATCCAGCCGGCCCATATGCCAGTCTGCCAAACGTTCCCGATATTCCTCGCAATCATTCATCAACTATCTTTTTTTATTCCCTTTTTAATAAAGATCTTTTTCAGTTCCTCTACCGCTCTCGATACCCGAACCCTGGCCGCGCCCTGCGAAATCCCCATGATCTCGCTGATCTCCGGGTAATTCAGTTCCTTCATCCGGTTCAGCATTAAAATTTCCCGGTCACCCTCACTTAACATAGCCAGCGCATCGTATAATTGCTGCCGGGATTGTTTTTTCTCCAGGCTGTCGTCTGCTGAAGTGCTGCCAGCTATCTTGTCCTCAAGAGCATCTATCGGGTCATACTTGTTATCAAAGCCGAATTTCTGGTCCTTCAGCACATTCCTCGCAATATGGTACATCCAGCCGCTAAAACTGCTTCCTTCGGTAAAGGAGTTCCGGTATTTCAGCATCCGGTAAAATACCGTCTGCACCATATCCTCGCTAGCCTCGCGCCGCTGTGTCAGGTGAAACAAAAAACCAAACAAAGCCCGATGGTGCCGCTGGAACAGCAAACTCATCCTTTCCAGGTCGCCGGCTTTCACCTGCAGCATTAAAGCATTATCCGAAAGTATATCCAAGCAGCTTTGTTATTTATTTTTGCTTTGTAGTACTGAAGACCGGAATCAAAAAATTCTGTTACAGAAAAATTGAAATTCTCCTTTTTAGCTCAAAAGGTAATGATTTTCAGATATCCGCCAGGTTATTTGCTGCTTTGTTGAGGTCGAAAAAAAAACAAAGGTTGTGCGTATTTTTATTTGAATAAGCAGCGGGATGAATAATAAGGGTATGTAAAGTTCCTGATAAAAAAAAGGCGGAGAAAAATATTTCGGGCTTTGCATCAAAAGTCAAACCTTATGCACCCACCTGGGTGCTTCTCGAACCACTTTATGAACGATTTAATATTATTATCCTCATTAGCAATCAGTTTATTAAATAAAAATGTCTGAGTTTTTCAAGATTTAAAATCGGCATCGTACTTAGCTGCCTTTTTACCAGTGCAGACAAAAATATTAATTCGCAAAAATATATTAGGGATTGAAAATAGTACAAGGCCCGGCGGCTTATGGCAATACATTTAGCGCCCGTACAACTCATGCTGCTCATGCAACTCATGACCTGGATCGCTGGCTACCAGGTCTTCCACCCATTCCTTTAAATACTCGATAAAAGGAACCAGTCTCCGGCCCGACTCCGTTAAGGTATATTCCACCTTTGGCGGTACTTCTACATAAACTTTACGGCTGATCAGTTTGTCATTCTCCAGTTCTCTCAATGTCTGGGTCAGCATTTTTGGGGTAATACCGCTGATGGCTTTTTTCAACTGGCCATAACGCAGGATGCCGTGAATATGAATGCTGTAAATGATACGTCCTTTGTACTTTCCGCCGATACGCTGGAAGGCGAAGTCAACGCAACATTCGGGAGTCGGTTTATGAATTGTCATAATTAAATACTAACCATTTGATAATCTGTATAGTATACTTTTAGTATGTAGCATTCCAAAAAGTGCATACTTGATGCAAAGATACCTGCAATCTAATTTTGAACAAAAATTAAATATAGAAAATGAAAGCAATCATATTAAAGGCCGTGGGCGGCCCGGAAAATCTGCAACTGGCCGAAATAGCCGTTCCGTCAATAAAGGATGATGAAGTTTTAATAAAAGTAAAAGCAATCAGCGTCAACCCCGTCGATGCTTTTGCCCGGCGTAACCAGGATTCCCTCAATTATGTACTACAGCTAAAGGGTGATGAAAAACACATCATCCTGGGCTGGGACATCGCAGGCATTGTAACCGAAGCCGGCCCGGCGGTTACTAAGTTCAAAATAGGAGATGAAGTATTTGGCATGGTTAAATTTGTAGGCAAGGCCAATGGTTACGCAGAATACGTAGCGGCACCAGAAAACGATCTGGCGCTAAAGCCAGGTAACATTTCCTTCGAGGAAGCCGCAGGCGTTGGAATAGCGGCGTTGACCGCCTGGCAGTCAATTGTAACCGGCGGGAAAATAAAAAAGGGAGATAAAGTAGTAATAACCGGTGCATCAGGCGGCGTAGGCCATTATGCGGTTCAGTTTGCTAAACATTTCGGTGCTTATGTGATCGCTGTAACTTCAGGAGAGAACAGAGATTTTGTACTGGGGCTTGGTGCGGACGAATTTATTGATTACCACACCCAGGCTTTTGAAGAACTGGTAACAGATGCCGACATAGTACATGATGCAGTTTGGAGCGATGATGTGCATCATATCAGGCGGTCGCTAAGGGCAATAAAGCCGGGTGGCACATTGCTTAGCCTGATTGTGGATTTCGATCATGAAATATCAGAACAGCTTAAATCAAAAAATGTAACCGGCTACCGTGTCCTGGTACATAAGAGCGAAGAAGATCTGGCTGCTATTGCAGAGTTGTTAGCTAAAGGGATTGTTAAAACCCATGTTTCCCAAACGTTTCCTTTGGAAGAAATGGCCAAAGCCCATTCGCTCATCGAGACAAAAAATGCAGTGGGCAAGATTATCGTAACGGTGTAAACAAAAAGGGATAAGCGAATATTATTCGCTTATCCCTCCAATATTTATGTGTTATGGAAGCCAACAAGGTTTTACGGCTTACTGCTAAGGTAAAGATTGATCCAATTGATCGTCCCCGATTCATACAAATGACCCGTGAACTTAAGACAATTGTGGCTAAAGAAGGACCCACGCAGGTATTAAGCTATGACTGCTATTTCAATGATGCAGATATAGGGGAATTTCTGATTACGGAGGCTTATACCGATGAAGCAGCTCTGCTGTCGCATTTAAAGCTAATCAGGCCGATTTCCGTTAAGTATAAGGTTCCCATGGAAATAATCCGGTTTGAGTTGTGCGGTGAATTGGCTGAAGCGACCATAAGCCTGTTTAGGGACGCCTATAGCGATATGCTTGAGCACTATGGTTTCAGGCTGTAAATATTTCAGTCCTCGCAGGATATGCGAAGCGACTTTGCGATGTATAATGCAAAACCCCAATTCTAACTTAGAATCAGGGTTTTACCATGCTCGGTGCGCCCACCTGGGCTCGAACCAGGGACCAAAAGATTATGAGTCTTCTACTCTAACCGACTGAGCTATAGGCGCTTTTTTAAGTCGAAAGTCTTTAGTCTTAAGTCCTAAGCCTGATAAGGTATTTTCTTTTCTTACGACTTAACACTTTCGACTTGAGACTAACGAGGCTGCAAATGTAGAAATTTTATAATTATTGCGAAACTGAATTTTTAGGTTTTGGCAAATTTTGCTCAGTTACCCTAAACATTCCTTCATCAAGGCCTTCCCGTATTTTTTCAGCCATTTCTGCGGCGCTGCATTCATTGTGGTATATGGTAAAGATCGCGGCCTCATTAAACGAGTCGTACATTTTGTTGTAAATGCTATAATCGGGCACGGCGCCTTCTTTGCGGTTGGCTGCCCGGTCGGCGCATATTTTTTTATCGGGCCGTACTACTACATAATTGAGTACCATGCCACGGCTGCCAACTATTTTGTATGCCGTTG
>Ga0210389_10000472_pt1 | contig 37294 bp, 28 predicted proteins | sample IncBWH28OmetaG_FD_160127 | JGI IMG/M metagenome (GOLD analysis project Ga0210389, IMG submission 160127) | Forest soil microbial communities from Barre Woods Harvard Forest LTER site, Petersham, Massachusetts, United States - Inc-BW-H-28-O ... | reverse complement strand
CTTGCCGTCTGGGTGCGCCTTCTGCCAGGTAGCAGCGAACTCCGAAGTCAGTTTTCTTGAAATCGAATGCTTGCCCATTGGGCTCGAATCAATCTTAAGCAGGGTAGCCATGATAATTCCTCCTAGCAGTCAGATGTAGCATAACCAACATCCGTTGTATAAATCTACACAACATCTGTCTGTTAGTCAACACCTGCCTCAATCTGCTATACTTATCTTGACTGGGAGGTCCAGTGCTTCACTCCGACTGCCAGAAACTCGATCCCCGCATCCGCAGGACCCGTGGGCTCTTGCAGGACGCCCTCAAGCGCCTCCTGGAAGAGAAAGAGTTCGACAAGATCACGATTCAGGACATCGCCGAAGCCGCCACCCTGAACCGCGCGACCTTTTACGCCCACTATCCGGACAAGTTTGCCCTGTTGGAAGAACTCATACGCGTCAACTTTCTCCAACTCCTCGAATGCAGGAAAATCCGTTTTGACGGTTCCTGCGCCACTGCGTTTCACCCGATCGTTCTGGCCGTCTGTGACTATCTTGCCGAACTGCAAAAATCCCGCGCCTCCAAGCAGCGCCAGTTCGAAGCCTTTGTCGAGGGCACGGTAATCGACCAGATTCGCGTCATCTTGATGGACGGCTACAAGAATCATCCGGTGGAAGGAACCATCAATCCGGAACTGCTCGGCGCCACGGCGAGTTGGGCCATCTACGGTGCCGCTAAGCAATGGGTCAACACTCCCGAACATGTACCCGCCGAAGAATTCGTTGCCACTGCCGTAAACCTGGTGCGGCCCATCCTGGCGGCAGGTACAATTCCCGCCGCAAATTCCTGATCCCCCACAGGCACCCTTTGCCCCTCCTGTAGCCCCAAAGGCACGGCACCTCTCGATAACCGCTTAGTGGCCTACTGGGAAAGCATCTAGCCCGCCTTCTTGACCGCTGCATCCGCGTTGCTTAGTATCGAAAAACCATGTCAGATCGCGAGTCGCGGGTCGGTCAGACCCTCTCCCACTACAACATCACCCGCAAGATCGCCAGCGGCGGCATGGGCGTTGTCTACGAAGCCGAAGACTCCCGCCTCGGGCGCCGCGTCGCCCTGAAATTCCTTCCAGAGCAGATGGCGCAAAACTCACAACTCTCCGAACGCTTCCAGCGCGAAGCCCGCGCCGCCTCCGCCCTCAACCATCCCAACATCTGCACCATCCATGCGATCGAAAACGTTGACGGCCAGAATTTCCTCGTCATGGAACTCCTGGAAGGCCAGACCCTCGCCCACATGCTCGGCCGCGTCACCTTCTCGATGGACAAACTCCTCCCCATCGCCACGCAGATTGCCGACGCCCTCGAATCCGCCCACGCCAAGGGCATCGTCCACCGCGACATCAAGCCCGCCAACATTTTCCTCACCGAACGCGGCCAGGTGAAAATTCTCGACTTCGGCCTGGTGAAAATCGAAGCCGACGATCTGCACACCAACGAACAGCATTCCACCAAGATCGAGCCGCAGCACCAGCTCACCTCTCCCGGCGCCGCCATGGGCACCGCCTCCTACATGTCTCCCGAACAAGCACGCGGCCACCTCGTCGATGCCCGCACCGATCTTTTCTCCCTCGGCTCTGTGCTCTACCAGATGGCCGGCGGCGTTTTGCCCTTTGCCGGCGACACTGCCGCCGTGATTTTCGACGCCATCCTGAATCGCGATCCCGAACCGCTGGACAAGCTCAATCCCACGCTTCCTGCCGAGTTCAGCCGCATCGTTTCCAAGCTCCTTGAAAAAGATCGCACCCTGCGCTGCCAGTCCGCCACCGAACTCAAGACCGACCTCAACCGCCTGAAACGCAATCTCGACTCCGGCGTCAAGCGCGCCGCCGAACTCACCGAATCAAAATCGGGCGTCCCCAAGCCGGGAACCAAGTCCGTCGCTGTTCTTTACTTCGAAAATCTCAGCGCCGCAAAAGAAGACGAATACCTGCGCGACGGCATCACCGAAGACATCATCACCGAGCTTTCCAAAATTCGCGGCCTCAACACCTTTTCCCGCCCCACGGTTCTCGCCTTCCGCGACAAACCTGTTACTCCCTCCCAGGTCGGACACATTCTCAAAGCCGCCTTCGTCCTTACCGGAACTCTCCGCCGCTCCAGCACTCGCCTCCGCATAACCACGCAGCTCGTGGACACGCAGACCGATTTCCCTCTCTGGTCCGAACGCTACGACCGCGAAATGAAAGACGTCTTCGAGATGCAGGACGAAATCGCCCGTAAAATCGCTGAAGCGCTCCGCGTCACGCTCTCCCAGCAGGAGCTCGAAGACCTCGCCACCAAGCCCACGGAAAATCTCCAGGCCTACGATCTCTATCTCCGCGGCAAGCGCTACGCCCGCCGCCAGACGCGCCAGGACCTCGAATTCGCACTCCAGATGTTTGAAAACGCCGTCGCCATGGATCCAAGTTTCGCGCTCGCCTACGCCGCCTGCGCCAACGCCTGCGCGATGTTTTATTGCAATTACAGCCGCGACGCCATCTGGGTGGACCGCGCTCGAACCGCCTCCGGAAAAGCCGTCGCGCTGCGTTGGGATCTTCCCGAAGTCATGGTCAGCCAGGCCTGGGTGCTTTACGCCACCGAGCTTCACGACGAAGCCGTCCGCATGGTTCAAAAAGCCATCGAGCGCAAACGAGATTGCGAAGGCGCCTACTATCTCTTATGCCGCGCGCTTTTTTCCGCCGGCCGCTATCAGGAAGTAATCGACGTCATGGAAACCGCGCTTGAAGTCAGCGGCGAGGACTATAACGTCTACGTCCCGGTCGTGAATTCCCTCGGCGCGCTCGGCAAAAAAGATGCCCACAGAAATCTTCTTCTCCGCCGCATCGCCGCGCTTGAAAATCATCTCAAGCAGGTTCCCGAAGACGCCCGCGCGCGCGTCCTGATGGCCACGGACTACGCCGAATTCGACCGCGTCGAAGATGCCATTCGCGAGCTGAACATGGCCATCACCCTCCGCGCCAACGAAGCCTCCATCCTCTACAACGCCGCTTGCACCTACGCCATCCTGAAGCGCAAGCGTGAAGCCCTCGAAACCATAAAGAAGGCCTGGGACGCCGGCTTCAAGGATTCCGTCTGGGCCCGCCGCGATCCCGATCTCGCCCTCCTGAACGACGATCCCGAATTTCTACGCCTCTATCCCCTCCCCGCCGACTCCGAAACCCCCAGCTCCCAAACCAAAACCGTCTAGCTTTAAATTTTTTCCGCCGTCTCTACTTTGTAGGGGAGGGGCTTGCCCCTCCCTCTTCGATTTAACAGAGCAGCACCAGACGCCCACCGATAGATTCGTTTGGAACGGGCACAAGATGCCCGCCTCGGAAGGCGGCCGCTACAAAAGCAGGATCGTAACGTCAACTTTGATTCCTATTCCTCTCCAAAAAGAGCGAAGCCCGGGCTGACGCCCGGGCTTCGTCTGGTTCAGGGTCCCGAAGCTGGCGCCGCAACTTCTCGCCAACTCCGGTGGTGGGTTAGAACTTCAGGTTTGGGTGGGATTTGCGAGGCGTACTACGGAGACCTTTCCTGGGGCGCTTGCTGCCGCCCTTCTCAATAATTTGCAAAGCAGCTTGCGGTGGCTGCGGGGAAGCGTCTTCAATTCGCTCAGGTACACGCGAACCTCCGCCGTGCTGGCATTGCAAAAATCAATCCTTGCCAGTGCGCCGCTCCTGGATGCTGGCGGATTTGTTTTTGCTTGCGCTTGCATTGGCCCGTACATAAGTGCTCCTCAAATTTTCCGTTCATCAATGGACGTGAGCGACCTGTACCCGCGTCCATTGATATTGCGCACTTTGCTCCACTCCCGTAGAAAGGACAATACCCGCGGGGTGAACAACAGGTGCATTTTCCATGAACTCGCCAACTGCTCTAATCGCTTGAGGGAACTCCATTTATCCTCGGCCACGCACCCTCTTCCTGCGCGCCGGCCGGGCGCCACTGCGTTGCCCACTCTGCCAATTCCCTTCCGCAGCCTTCCCGCTTTTTGCTATATTCCCAAGAATCAATAAAATATGGCCAAATCCTCCACTCCCGACGATTCCCGCCGGACGCGCTTCGGTCCCTTCTCGGTTGACCTCCGCGCCGGCGAACTCTTCAAGCGCGGCAAAAAAATCAAAGTGCAGCTCCTGCCGCTTCAATTGTTGGGAGCATTGCTCGAAAAACCAGGCGAGGTTGTCAGTCGGGAAGAATTGAAGTCGCGCTTGTGGCCGGCGGACACCTTCGTCGATTTCGAGCACGGCCTTAACACAGCGATCAAAAAACTCCGCCAAGCTCTCGGCGACAATCCCGCAAAACCCGGCTTGATCGAAACCCTGCCGAAAAAAGGCTACCGCTTCATCGGCCGTCTGGAATCGAACGGCGCGAGTGTTCCAAAAAATCCACCTCCAAAAACCGCTCTGGCGGGAAAAATATTTTCCGTGTTTGCCGAAGATGGAATCGCCTGTGTCCTCGCGCCCGTGGACGCGATCTCCCGCGACGAATGGCAGCGCCTCATCAGGCTCGGCGACGATGTCGGCGTTTCCATGATGATCGCCCAAAACCGTTTGCTTCTGATTGAAGTGGGAAAACCGGTCCGCGTGCTTTCCGCCGAAGGCCCCCAAGGCTGGCTCGAAGCCCGCATCCTCGAAGGCGAGCACTACGGCAAGACCGCGCTGCTGCCTCGCAAGTCCCTCCGCTAGCGGTGATGCTGCCACATCCTGTAGCTCGGGCCTTCAGGCCCGAGGCCTTTCTTAGCCGTTGGCAAACGTGCTTGTTGGATGGAAAACTTGCTTGTCGGTTGGGAAACCCTCACCCCTGAAGGGGTGAGCTACAGCTGCCGTTCGTGATTCATTTGTTGTTGGAAGATGCTGATGTCTTCGCAGCGTCCGACAACTTCATCACCAGCACCTGCCCATTGGAGTGAAACGTTCCGCCCGTCGCCGTCCTCGCCTCCAGCATCGGCTGTTTCGGTGAAAAGTGCGTCACCTCCGCCACCAGCCCCGTGCTCGAAAGCGTCTTCTGCACGTAGTCCTTCTCCAGATCGATATCCGGATCGATCTTGTGCGTCAGTCCATTATTCCGCTGATCTTTTTCAAACCCGATATCATGCGTGGCCGCGCCCACCCACAGCATCTGGCCGTTCACGGTGAACGGCGCCTTCCACACGCGCAAGTGATTCCGCGAAGCCACGACGGTAATCGGCTCGGCGTGGGCCCAGCCATAATCCTGCGGACGCCCAAACAGGTACAGCTGGCTCATCGGCATCGTCAGATACGATTCCTTGGACATGCTCGCGATGAACCCCGCCAGCACCGTCTCTTGTACGCTGGCATCCACCTTCACCCACCCGGCCGTAGTGAATACGTTCTTCATCTGATCTTCGTCGCCGAGGATCAGAAAATTCACCATGTCGCCCGCGTTTCCCGCCTTGTCGCCGATGCGCCGCGGAATTTTTTCAAACAACCTGTTATCCACGCCGGGAATGTTGGACACCTCTTTCGCCACCTCACGTGGCGCGGAAGCATCCACCGCATAAACCTCTACCTTCACCGTGTAGGAACCCGTCCCTGTATCCACATCCGATTGGTTGATTCCGAGCGCCAGCTTTCCACTGACCGGCGCAACAATCTCCTTCTTCACGCCAATCACAAATGGCTGCGCGATATCCGCATCCCCGATTCTTCCAATCACAGCTCCGCGCCCCGCGCCGTTGTAGGGCAAAATGCGAATCAGGTCCTTGAACCCGCGCGTCAATCCATCCGGCCCGTTATCCGCCTTGGCATCCGTATAGCGCAGCGATCCTTCCGACGTCACCGCGAACCGCTGTCCCGGCTCCAGGCTGATTCCCGTGTCCACCCAGACTTGCGCTCCCTCTAAAGTGAAGTTCTTCGTCTGCGTCGGCTTGCTGGCATCCGCCGCGGCGGCCGATTTCGCCTCGGGAATCGCCGCAGGCTGCGCGGTTTGGGACGAACTCTGATCGCCCGACGATTGAGCCAGAACGATGTTTGCGCTGGAGAGGAAAAACAGAAAAATCGCGGGACCCAGGCAGGCTCCCATACTCGCCTTGCTTTTCATGGATTGCTCCTCCCTGGGCGGGCCTGCCCCTCTTTCGTGGCAGCCCTCTTTCATAACAGCCCTCTTCGTAACAGAAAGATGGATACGTGCGCAAGCCGCCGAGTTGTCCGGAGCCCAGACAACGTATTCCCCGCTCCCTCTCATCCATTAATGGTATGAATTCCCGCAAGTTAAGGACTCCCCACATCCTTGACTACCGGGGGGAGCGCCTGTACATTGGCAAAAGGCTGCGACACCGCGATTCGTGTATGTCCGTATCCACAGGGGATACCGCCATCCAAGACTCATGAGCCGGCCATACCGTTCCCACTAAAGTGGCAGACTGCCGTGTGCGGCAAGACCAGATGAATTTCAAGCATTCAGGAAAACTTAGTTTTGCCTTGTTGTCGTTGGCTCTGTGGACCTTCTCCGCCACGGCCAAGGCACCGCTTCCCCGCCAGCGCCCCCACATCGCCCCGGCCACCAATATCACCGTCGACGGCAACGAAGCCATGTTCGCCACCATGTGCGTCCTCTACGCCTCCGGCTTCGAAAGCGACGTCAGTACCGACAACTGGTCCGCCTTTCGCGCCCAGATGCGCGCCCGCCTGCGCCAGCAAAAAGGCCCGGCCGTTGACGCCGCGCGTCAGTTCTACCAGCAGCATGAATCGCGCGACCCCGCCGAAATGCTCTCGCGCTACGTCTGGTTCGGCATCGTCTCCGGCCCCGCTCCAAAGTTCCAACCCGTTCTTCGGCGCGACGAGCTTCCTCCCGACCTGCTGACCCTCGAAGGCTTCAGCGAAATTCTTTCCGCCTACTACACCGAGCAGAACATCGGCCAGCTTTGGCGCCAGGTCCAGCCCATCTACAATCAGGAAATCGAGCGGCTCCACGACCCCATTTCGCAAATCGTGCTTGTCGCCAACACTTACTTGCGTGAACTGAACGATCCCAGCCAGATGCGCACTTTCTCGATCATCGTCGAGCCGCTGGTCGGCCGCATCACCAACGTGCGCAATTTTGGCGACCATTACGCCATCATCTTAAGCGGCAGCGAAGACGTTCCCACCGATGTCGTTCGCCACGCCTTTCTGCATTTCCTTCTCGACCCGCTTCCGCTGATGTACCCGCACATCATCGCCGTGAAACGCCCGATCTATGAAATCGGCGCCAAGGCGCCCAGGCTTTCCCCCGACCTTCGCGACGACTTTCCCTCCTGGTTCGCGGAGTGCACCGTCCGCGCTGTGGAACTGAAAATCAAGCGCATGTCGCCCAGCGAGCGTGAGGTTGCCCTCAACACCAACGACGCCGACGGCTACGTACTGGTGCGCCCGATTTTCACCGGGCTCTCCGACTACGAAAAAAACGAACCTTCCATGCGCAATTATTTCCCGGAGATGGTGCGCAAGATGGATGTGAAGGCTGAAGTCGCCCGCGCCTCCGTGATTACGTTCGCTCGAGAATCCAGTCCCGAACAATCCGCGCAACTCAACACCGAAGCTCTCAACCGCAGGCGCCGCGCCGCCTCCACAACCTTGCCCGATGATCCAGCGATGATTGCGCAACTGACGGATGGGGAACGCTTCATCGCCGACCGCAATCCCCGTGCGGCCGAAGCCGCCTTCAAAAACGTCCTCGCCAAGCACCCCGATCAGATTCGCGCGTGGTATGGCCTGGGCCTGGTCGCGCTGCTCGATCACGACGGCCCGCGCGCCAAGCAAGTTTTCGGCCGCCTCACCGCCGGCGATGCTGCCGCGGCTCAGGACCCGATGGTGCTGGCGTGGTCCCACGTTTATCTGGCAAGAGTTTTGGATGAAGAAGGCCAATTGGAGCAGTCAAAATCAGAATATCAGGCAGCGCTCGCGGTTCCGGGGGCCCCAGCCAAGGCCCAACAAGCCGCCCAGAAGGAATTGGGTGACTTGAATTTGAGAAAATCCACGGAACGCCCGTAAGCCGCCGCCCTGATTCGGAGGAAGTAAGATTTATGAAAAATTCAATGCAACTCGCAACGTTGATTTTCGCGGGAGGAGTTCTCCTCTCCGCCCCGCGCATTTCCGCTCAGGGGACCCAACAGGCCCCGCCGACTTTGAATCCAGAGAAAAAACAGGACAAGCCCGCCGAAGTTACGCCGCTTACTCTCGACAACGCGCCCCCTCCGGTGAGCGCCGAAGAAGACGCCGCCATCCAGGCCTTCCGCGCCGCCCCGATCAGCGACATTGCCAAGAAGGATCAACTCGGCGAGGCGTTCCTGCAAAAGTATCCTCAGAGTCGTTATCGCCCGGAAATTTACTCCCTGCTACTTCGCGGCTATAGCAGTCTGGGTCAGATCGACAAGATGGAGACCGTTGGCGACAAGGAAATCGAGTTGAACCCCAACGACGCGCAGGCGCTGGCTATCATGGGCTCCACGCTTCCCCGCGTCATGAACGCCTCCACGGTCGAGCCCCAAAAGCGCCTGGAGAAAGCCGAGCAGTATTCGAAAAGGGCTCTCGAGATTTTGCCGACGCTGGTAAAACCCGCCGAGTTAAGCGACGCCGATTTTCTCAAGGCCAAGGACCAGACTGCCGCTCTCGCCTACAGCGGCCTGGGACTTGTGGCTGTCCGCCGCTCGAAATTTGCCGAAGCGATTCCGAATTTCGAGCAGGCCGTCAAGCTCGACCCCACTCCCGATCCCGTGAACTACTATTTGCTCGGCATCGCCAACGAAAAAACTTCCCATTTCGAGGATGCGGCCAACGCCTTCACCAAGTGCGCGGCTGTTCCCGGCGGGCTGCAGGCCACCTGCAAGTCCGGCGCCGACGAAGCGAAGAAAATGGGCACCACGCAATTGAGCGCGCCAAAGTAATTCCTCTGTGCCGCGCCCCGGAGAGCGAACGGAGACCATGCTCCGCGGTGAAGATGACCGGTTGATGGAACGCATCGGGTACGTGTTTCGCGACCCGCTTCTGCTGGACCGCGCCCTGACGCACAGTTCCGCCGTTCCCGAGCTGCGCTCGGCGCGCGGCGAGGACATCGCCTTCACCGGCTCCATTGTGCAGGACAACGAGCGCCTGGAATTTCTCGGCGACGCCGTGCTGGAACTTCTCACCAGTGAATACCTGCTGCTGAACTATCCCGAATGGACCGAAGGCCAGCTTTCGAAGAGCCGCGCCCGCATCGTGAACGCCCACTCTCTTGAAATTGCCGCGCGCGGACTGCACCTTGGCGAACATCTGCGCCTAGGCCGCGGCGAGGAAAAAACGGGCGGCCGCGAAAAGCCCGCGCTTCTGGCGGACGCGTTTGAAGCCATCGTCGCTGCCATGTATCTCGATGGCGGCCTCGGCCCGGCGCGCGATTTGCTCCGGCGCACGGTTTTTGAGCAGGCCCTCGAAGACGGCGATCGCATTTCGGAATCGGATCGTAAAAGCGCTTTGCAGGAATTTCTGCAGGCCAAAGGCGAACAGCCGGCCGAATATCGCCTGGCGGGCGAAACCGGGCCCGACCACCAGAAGAAATTTCGCGTGGAGGTCTGGGTGAAGGGCGAATTCATGTCCAGCGCCGAAGGCACCACCAAAAAAGAAGCGGAGCAGAAAGCCGCCCGCAGCGCGCTGGATAAACTTCTAGGTGCCGAGGCAAAGCAAGGAGAAGAGGTCGGACCGAATGCCGGATGAATCGCTGGTGCACGACCCGCTGACCCCAGCGCCGGAAGTGGTGGCGCTGCCGCAAGTTTCCTCGGCGGCCGAACCCGTCCACGAAAATTACACAACGCTTGCCGAATATCTCGAATCGCTCCTCGTCACCGTTATCCTCGCCCTTTTCGGTACCAGCTTCGTTGTCCAGGCGTTCAAGATTCCTTCCCCATCGATGGAGAAAACTCTTCTCGTCGGCGATCATCTCCTGGTCAATAAATTCATCTTCGGCGGCCGCGGCCACTGGTATGAAAAACTCCTTCCTTACCGCGACCTTGAACGCGGCGACATCATCGTCTTCAAATTTCCTTATCAGGATCATCCGCATTTCGTGAAGCGCGTCATCGGTCTTCCCGGCGATCGTCTCAAAATTGTCGATCAGCAGGTGTACGTGAACGGGAAACTCCTCAATGAACCCTACGTCGTCCACGATCCCTCCTCGGGCTACGATCCGTTGAATTACACTTTTCCGCCTCCCAGCAATCAGCTTTTTATCCCGCCCGTGCAGATCGAGTGGGCCCATGAAATTCGCAAATACGTTCAGGGCGACGAACTCGTCGTTCCCCCCGGCAAATATTTTGCCCTGGGGGATAACCGCGACCAAAGCCGCGATAGCCGCTACTGGGGCTTCGTCGACCGCGAAGCCATCATGGGCCGCCCGTTCCTCATCTACTGGTCCGTCGACGCCACCAGCAACGATTATTCGGACACTTCCTTCGGCCAGCGTATCCTCGCCATCTTCGACACCATCACTCATCTCCCCGCCCGCACCCGTTGGAGCCGCATGCTCCACACCGTCCACTAGCCCCAATCGTTCCATCGATGTTTCCTTTTGTAGGGGAGGGGCTTGCCCCTCCCTCTTGGGTTACTCCAACGCGCGCATCCGCCTTGAACCTACCCCTTCTACCCACAATTTTTCCCGCCCCTGTTTTTTCCCCGCCACTTTTGAGAAACTTCAACGGCATGCCTCGTCTTCGCACTTACGGTAAATGGATCGGAGCGCTCGCGATTCTTCTGATTCTCGCGCAACTCGGCCTTCCCTTCCTCCTGCAAACGCGCCGCATGCGCGCTTATCTTCTTTCGCACCTAGAAAAATCCTTCGGCCGCCCCGTGGAAGCTCGGAGCTTTTCCATGGATATCCTGCCCTTCCCCCGCGTAGACGTGGAAGGTGTCAGCATCGGCGAAAATCCCGCCTTCGGCCACGAATATTTCCTTCGCGCGGACCGCATGACGGCCAACGTGCGCTGGCTCGGGCTGCTGCGCGGCCACTTCGATTTCGGCACTATCTCGCTTTCGAGGCCCAGCCTGATTCTTGTTCGCAACGAATCGGGCCGTTGGAATCTCGAAGGCTGGTTGCCTCCGGCTCCGTCAAAATCCGGTGGCGTCCCGATCGCCTATGGTCCGCAAAGGCCCGCGGCCTCCGGCAACCATTTGCAAACAATTGAATTCGACGACGGCCGCATCAATTTCAAAACCGGCGACGAAAAGCGCCCCTTCGCCTTCACCAACGTCTCGGGCAGCGTTGAGCAGACCGGCCCCGGCCGCTGGCAGTTGCGCCTGGAAGCCCAACCCTGGCGCAGCGGCGTTCCTTTGCAATCCACCGGCACCTTGCAAGTTCGCGGCGAAGTTGCCGGCACCTCCGCTCGCCTGCAACCCGCGGAAATTCAGGTGCATTGGGACAAAGTCTCCATCGCGGATCTCTTCCGCATGATCACCGGCAACGATTTCGGCGTCCGCGGGGCGTTCACGCTGGACGGCAACGCCAGTATCGGCAAACCTGATTCCGGTGCACCGGCACCGCCCGGCGCGTGGAAATTCTCTCTGCACGCCAGCGCTGCAAAAATTCATCGTTGGGACCTCACCGAACGCGGCGACAATCCCGGCGCCAGCTTGAATCTCAAAGGCCTGTGGGACGTAGCCGCCGGCGAAGCGCACGCGGACACGCTCACTCTCGATCTTCCCCACTCGCATTTCGAAGGTGCGGCCCGACTCAAGACCGCAGGCATGTCCGACTGGAATTTGCGCATCGAAGATTCCGGCATCCAGGCGCAGGATCTGCTGGCGTGGTACCGCGCGTTTCAACCCGACGTCGCCGAATCCCTGGACGCCAGGCAGCTTTTCAAAGCGAGCTTTGCACTGCGCGGATTTCCGCTCTCGTGGGAAGACGTGCAGATTTCGAGCGCCGCGGGTGAACTCCGCCTGCCCGGCTTTGCCAAGCCGCTGCGTATCGGACCGGTGCTGGGTGCCGCCCACAATAATTTTTTCGAATTGCTGCCGGTGCAACTGTCTCTGGCATCCCCCGCGAAGGAAACTGCCACGAAGTCTGAGAAGGCGGCCGCAAAAACCACCACTACCGCTGCCTCCACCGATCAGCTTGAAATCCGTTTCCGCGATGATTTCATTGCCGGCAGAGGTTCTCTGCGCGTGACCGGAAAATTCGACGACGCCGGCGACTTCTTCAAAGCCGCGTCCGCCTTTGGCCACACCTTCAATCGCGGCTGGGAAATCACCGGCGGCACCGCCGGCAACGTTTCTCGCGAATGGGAACATGGCGTCTCCAACGGCCGTTGGAGCGGTTCGCTCACTTTCACCAAAGCGCAACTGCAGGCCGCCGGCCTGAATCTTCCACTGAAGCTCGACGAGGCCCGCCTGGATTGGAAAAACGGCCATCGCTCCGCAACAATCGTGCGCGCCGACGCATTCGGCGCTACGTGGTCCGGCGCGATCAGCGACGCCCAGGCACTCGATGAATCCGACGGCAACAACTGGAAGTTCCAGCTCCACGCCGATCATCTCGACGCGGCGGACCTCGATTTGTGGTTCGGCCCGCGCGCGCGCCCGAACTGGCTGCAGCGCCTGCTTCCTTCGCTGCTCGGCAAATCCGATGCGAATGCCAAGCCCAGCGAACTCCTTCGCCGCGTCACCGCCGAGGGCGACCTCGAAGCCGATTCCCTTTCCATTGAAAAAATAAAACTTGCGAAGGCCCGAGCCCACGTTGCGTTTCACGATCTGCACCTGGAAGTCCGCGACGCCGCAGCCGAATGGGCGGGCGGCACAGCGCGCGGAAGTGTCAGCGCCGTTTTCTCCGTTCCGCCCAAATATGAAATCTCCGCGGAGGTGGATCGCGCCGATCTTTCCGAACTGCCCTGGTCCACGCACTGGGCCGAATATTGGGGCGGTGCCGCTTCCGGAAAGCTGCACCTGACAACCTCCGGCGTTGGACGCAACGCGCTCGTCGCAGCCCTCGCCGGCTCCGGCGAATTGCATCTCAAGTCCCTCGAACTCCGTGGTTGGGACGTTGGCGCCAGCATGGATACGGGTACACTCCACACCGGCGCTTCCCGCTGGGTCTCGGGCGAAGGTGAGTTCACCATACATGACCGCGCGGTTCAGTTCGATGCGCTGGTCCTGGAAAATCCTCGCAACAAAATGCAGTTGGACGGTACTCTGGATTTTTCGCAAGACCTTAAGCTTACTTTTGCGCCCGCCGCTGCCGACAAACGTGGCGTGAAATCCGTCGCGGCCCCACGGCTCTTTCAATTGCGCGGCCCGCTGGAAAAACCCGTTGCCGCCGTGGAAATCACACCTGTGGCGCAGGCGAGAAAACAGCAGTGAGGAAAAGTTTCCGAATCGGGAGGATCGCCCAAAACATGCCCTGGAACCGCCTGCGGTTTTGCTTCGTAATTTTCACTCTCACTTTTGCCGGCACGCTACATGCGCAACAATCTTTTACTCTCGATCAGGTTCTTGGCGCCCCTTTCCTGAACGAGCTTACCGCGTCAAAGACCGGCCGCCGGCTCGCCTGGAGCCAGAATCACAAGGGCCCCTCGAATATTTGGGTGGCTGAAGGCCCGGGCTTCGCCGCGCGCCAACTTACCAATTACAACCAGGACGACGGCGGCGAGCTTTCCGAACTGCGTTTCATGCCGGGTGGCGACGCGGTCGTCTACGTCCGAGGTGAAGGAAAAAATTCCGCCGGCGAATATCCGAATCCCACCAGCAATCCCGCCGGCACCGAGGAAGACATCTGGCTCGTCTCATGGCAAGGCGGGACGCCGCGAAAGATCGACGCTGGCGACACGCTGCAAATTTCTTCGCAGGGCCGCATTGCCTACGCGAAGGGCAACCAGGTCTGGCTGGCCGGCCCCAATGCTGAAGATAAGCCCGTCCAACTTGTCGTTCGCGGCAAGAATGAACCGCTCGGCTGGTCACCCGATGGCCGTCGCCTGCTCTTTTCCACTTCGCGCAGCGATCATAGTTTTATCGGCATCTACGACGCGGATGCGAAGAGCGTGAAGTTCGTCGCGCCGTCCGTCGATTCCGATTCCCATGCCGTCTGGTCGCGCGACGGCAAGCAGCTTGCCTTTGTGCGGCGCCCCGCGGTTCAGCGGGATTCTCCCAATGGGTATTTCATTGAGCCGGATCGCCCGAAACCATGGGCCGTTTGGGTGGCCGACGCCGACGCGTCCCATGCGCGCGAAATCTGGCACAGCAGTTCCGCTCCGGAAGGCTCGTATCCTTATATGGCTTCGGACACCGGCGGCGGAGTTCTCAACTGGGGCGCGAACGACACGTTGCTCCTCGCCAGCGAAGAAGATGGCTGGCAGCATCTCTACTCGCTTGCACTCGCGGGTGGCGCGCCAAAACTTTTGACACCGGGAAAGTGCGAAGTCGAGCAGTGGTCGCTCTCTCCCGATGGCGCTTCGGTTCTCTACAATTCCAATTGCGGCGACACGGATCGTCGCCATCTCTGGCAAGTCCAGCTTCCCGGCGGCGCCGCGCAGCAACTCACTCGCGGTGATTCGATCGAATGGGCCGGGGTGTTTGTCGGCGATTCCAGCTCCATTGCGTATCTTCGCTCGGACGCGCGCCACTTCGGCCTGCCCTTTGCCCAGGCCGCTGCGCCCAACGCCGCCGCAACTCCGTTGCTCGATGCCGCAAGCTTCAAGGATTACCCCGCGAACGATCTCGTCATGCCGCAACCCGTCGTCTTCAAGTCCGCCGACGGCCAGGAAATTCACGCGCAGCTGTTCCTTCCCCGCAATTTGCGCGCCGGTGAAAAGCGGCCCGCGCTGTTATTCCTCCACGGCGGGCCGATGCGCCAGATGCTTCTCGGCTGGCACTACATGCGCTATTACTTCAACACCTACGCGATGAACCAGTTCCTTGCCAATCGCGGCTACGTCGTTCTGGCGATCAATTACCGCAGCGGCATCGGGTATGGCCGCGCGTTTCGCGAAGCCCCGGGCCGGGCGGGACGCGGGGCATCCGAATATCAGGATGTGCTCGCCGCCGGAAAATATCTGCAGGGCCGCAGCGACGTCGATCCGAAGCGCGTCGGTCTTTGGGGCGGAAGCTACGGCGGTTATCTCACCGCCCTGGGCCTGGGCCGCAACTCAGATGTTTTCGCCGCCGGCGTGGACACCCACGGCGTGCACGACTGGCCCACTGACAATTGGGAAGGCAAAAATATCTCTCCCGACCTGAACAAACTTGCCCACGATTCCTCGCCCGTTTCCAACGTGGACACCTGGAAGTCTCCGGTCCTCTTCATCCATGGCGACGACGACCGCAACGTCATCTTTTCGCAGACCGTCGACCTCGTCGCGCGCCTCCGCCCCCGCGGGGTGCACATCGAACAACTCGTCTTCCCCGATGAGGTGCATGACTTCCTTCTCTACTCCAGCTGGCTCCGCGCCCTGCAGGCGAACAGCGATTTCTTCGATCGGCAGTTCTCATGGCCGCAAAAATAGTCCACTCGCGAGGCGCGCGAACTGGTTTCGTGAACTGGAATTTCACTTCGGCAGTTCTCGCCGCAATCGCTTTGCTCTGTGCCGTTAGCCTGCGCAGCGATACACGCCCATTGTTCGTTCCGCAACTGAAGTCGGGGCAAACTCTCCTCTACGAAGTCCACGGCCGCCTGAATCGCTCCGTAAAAACAGAAAGCCGCGTCTCCACCTTTTTCGGTCCGCAACAGCTTCAGGGCGATCTTTCCAGCCAGATTCGCGTCAGCGTAGAAAAAGTGCTCGCTGGCAAGCCTCATCCCGTCGCCAGTGTTCAAACGGAAGTTCAGCCGATCACTTTGACACAAGCCAATTCGGCAACCTCCCCGACACAGAAATTAACTTTCGACATTCTCGGCAGCGGCCAACTCGGCAACATAAATGGCCTTGACGATCTCTCGCCCGAACAGCGCCTGATCTGGCAATTCTGGGTCGCCCGTTTTGCCTTCGGCTGGACGCTTCCGCCTTCCCGCTTGAAGCCCGGCGAGAAATGGAAATTCGAAGAGCCGGAAACCAGCGACTCCCTGATTGCAGGCCTCGTCTGGGAACGCGAAACCACGTACGCCCGAGACGATCAGTGCCCTGTTCTACCTGCGGAAACCTGCGCGGTCTTCCTGACGCAATCCACGCTTAAGCAAAAATCTTCGCCAAAAGATTCCACGCCGGAATCCTATCGCCTTCACGAACTGAAAACCCTCGGCACCGCCAAGGGCACCAACCAGGCAATCACGTATATCTCGCGCAAAACCGGCCTCGTCCTCCGGGCCAACGAAGACGTCCAGCAATCCATGGACGTCACCGTGATGAAGTCCGACGGCACCAACGACGTCCACTACAATGTCGAAGCCACCAGCCACCTGGAAACCCTCTTTGTTCCCCAGTCTCCTGCCGTGCCCGCACCCTAAGTTCCCTTCGCCACGAAAATTTGCCACTCGCGGTATAATGGAAGTTTCCGCGGTGCTCGAAAAACCCGCTGGAGACCCCTACGATGAACTTCAAGCTGCGCAGCAACTATCAGCCACGTGGCGACCAGCCGGCTGCCATCGACCAACTCTTTCGCGGACTTGAGGCCGGCGACAAGCACCAAGTTCTTCTCGGCGTCACCGGCTCCGGAAAAACTTTTGCCATGGCCAAGGTCATCGAGCAGGCCAACCGCCCAGCGCTCATTCTGGCGCACAATAAAACGCTGGCCGCGCAGCTCTATCACGAGTTCAAAGGGTTCTTTCCCGAAAACGCGGTCGAATATTTTGTCAGCTATTACGATTTTTACCAGCCCGAGGCTTACGTTCCCGCCGCCGACATCTACATCGAAAAAGAAGCCACCATCAACGACGAACTCGACAAGCTGCGGATGAGCGCCACCCGCTCCCTCTTTGAACGCCAGGACGTCATCGTCGTGGCCAGCGTCTCCTGCATCTACGGCATCGGCTCGCCGGAAGCTTACTTCGGGATGCTGGTAATGCTCGAAAAGGGCTACCAGACTTCGCGGGAAGCCCTGCTGCGGCGTTTCGTGGACATTCAGTACGAGCGCAGCGAAGATCTCCGCCGCGGAACCTTTCGCGTTCGCGGCGACATCCTGGAAATCTATCCGACGTACGAAGACAACGGATATCGCATTGAAATGTGGGGCGATCAGATCGACAAAATCCGCCAGATCGATCCGCTGACCGGCGAAATCCGCGCCGGGCAGGAAGACATCGCGCGCGTTCCCATTTATCCGAAAACGCACTACGTCATGCAGCCCGACCAGCGCGACCGCGCGATCGTCAGCATCCAGGACGAACTCGATTGGTGGAAAAAAGAGTTAGAAAAACAGGGAAAGTTTGTTGAAGCCCAGCGCGTTGTGCAGCGCACCATGTTCGATATGGAGATGATGCGCACGATTGGCTATTGCCACGGCATCGAGAATTATTCGCGCCACCTCAGCGGCCGCCTGCCCGGCGAAGCGCCGCCGACGCTGCTGGACTACGTGCCGCAGGATTATCTCCTCTTCGTCGACGAGTCGCACGCCACCGTGCCGCAGGTCCGCGGCATGTTCAACGGCGACCGCGCTCGCAAGCAAACGCTGGTCGACTACGGGTTTCGCATGCCGTCGGCGCTCGATAACCGTCCACTCACGTTCGAAGAGTTCGAGCACCGCGTGAACCAGGCCATCTACGTTTCCGCGACACCCGGCCCGTATGAACTTACGAAATCAGGGGGCGTTTTCGTTGAACAGGTGATTCGCCCGACGGGGCTTGTCGATCCGGAAGTCGAAATTCGGCCCGTGAAGGGCCAGGTGGACGATTTGCTGGAAGAAATACGAATCCGCGCGGCGAAAAACGAACGCGTGCTGGTCACCACGCTCACCAAACGAATGGCCGAAGACCTCAGCGAGTATTTTTCGGAAATTGGAGTCCGCTGCCGCTATCTTCACTCGGAAGTGGAAACGCTGGACCGCATCAAGATCCTTCGCGATCTCCGCCGCGGTGAATTCGATGTGCTCATCGGCATCAACCTGCTCCGTGAAGGCCTCGACCTTCCCGAAGTCTCTCTCGTCGCCATTCTCGACGCGGATAAGGAAGGGTTTCTCCGCAGCACGACTTCGCTAATTCAGACTATTGGCCGCTGCGCCAGGCACATCGAGGGCCGCGCGATTCTCTACGCGGACCGGCGCACCGACTCCATGAACCAGGCCATCGGCGAAACCAACCGACGGCGCGCCAAGCAGGTCGCCTACAACAAGGAAAACAACATCACGCCGCAATCCATCATTAAGGGCGTGGACATGGAACTCGCGCACATCGTTGAAGCTGATTACGTTACTGTGCCGCTCGACATTGTCGGCCTGGATGCCGCCGTCTCCAACGTAAAATCCGAAGCCCAACTGGCGGAATTGCTGACGCAACTCGAATCCCAGATGGGCGAGGCCGCCAAGAAATTTGAATTTGAAAAGGCCGCGCAGATTCGCGACCGCATCCGCTCCCTCAAACAGCAAGACCTCGCCGGCCTATTCGGAAAAGAATCCGCCGAAGGCGCAGCCGCCGCGTCGTAAAAACAAACGCGCGCGTCTAAACCAATCCTCGGCGAAGCTCTTCCAGGTTGTAAAAAGTTTCGCGCCAATAAATGCCGCCCTGGCGCAGCGTAATTACCGTCGAGCGCAACAAAATGTAGCTGAACAGCACCGCTCCTAGCGGCAGCGTGAGGCAATATAGCGGCGAAACCCGCATCACCAGGTCTCCGCCGAGGTGAAAGCCGAGCGCCGCCACCACCGCGATCCCCGCGAGCACCCGCACCCAGCCGCCGCCAAACGCGAATCCAAAAAAAGGCGCGACGTTGAACAACAGCATGCTCACAATCTGCAGCGCCACCATCCCCACGCGGAATCCCGCCGCCGCAAAGAAATTCTTTTCCAGTCCGCGAATCAGATTCCGCAGTCCCAAATGCCATTCCACGCTGACCGCATCCTGGGCTACCGCCACGCCAGAGCGAAATCCCGCCTGCTTCACCAACTTCCCGAGTTTCATGTCGTCGATCACTTCCATCGCCAGGCGGCGGTGCGTGCCGCAAGCTTCGTATGCGCTGCGCTTCAACATTTGGAACGCGCCCACGCCGACGTACGCGCGCGAATTCGGATTGCTCACCGCGGGCAAATCCGCCGCTAACTGAAAGCCCATCACAAAAAAAGAAATAACGACCGTATCCCAGAAGCCGCTGCGCGCCACGTCGCCAACCAGCGCAAGATGATCCCATCCACGAGCACGCGCCAGCGCTACCACCCGCCGCAACGCATCGGCCTGAAACTTCACATCCGCGTCCGTAAACACCAGCCAATCGCCGCTGGAAGCTTCATAGGCCTTCTGCAGAGCGTGCGGTTTTCCCAGCCACCCCGCCGGCAATTCACGCACGTGCACCACGCGAAGCTGCGGATGGTTCAGCGCAAACTGGTCCAGTATCCGCGCGGTCGAATCACTCGAACGGTCGTCCACCGCCACGATTTCCAGGTTGGGATAATCCACTGCCACCAACGTCGCGAGTGCTCCGGGCAACTTTTCCTCTTCATCGCGCGCCGCAAACAGCACCGAAAGCCGAGGGCAATCGGCGTCGGCCGCGGGAGCGCAGTCCTTCAGCCACGGCAGCCGAAGCGCGCCATACGCCACTTTTAATCCGTAGGTCGACCAGAAGAGAGCGATCAGTCCGAAGAGAACGAGCCAGAAGAGATGCATGCGGATTGGAGTCGAATGCCAGCCTCAGGGTATCCTAGCATGGATGCCAAAGACCCTGGCCATTCTTGGTGCCGGCCGCGTGGGACGCGGGCTCGGGCGCTTGCTGCACGAACGAGGCTGGCGTGTGCTTGTTGTCGCCGCGCGATCCGAGGCCACTGCCCGCAAAGCCGCGAAATTTATCCGCGCCGGGCGTCCGTTCGCTGGTATGAGTCATCATGCTCTGGCGGCCAGAACTATTCTGCTGAGCGTCCCCGACGACGCGATCCCCGAAGTTGCCGCCGAGCTCGCTCGCGTCGGCGGACAACAACTTCGCGGTAAAATCGTGCTACACACCAGCGGCGCCTGCGATGCCGGCGCGTTACAAGCTGTCCGCGAGTTCGGCGCTGCCGCCGGATCGATGCATCCCTTGCAAACTTTCAACGGTGTCAGCGTTCCGCCGCTTGAAGGCAAGATCTTCGCGATCGAAGGCGACGCCCCCGCTGTCCGCGTCGCCCGTTCCATTGCACGTTCGCTCGGCGGCGTCCCGGTAAACATCGACGCAGAAAAAAAACCTCTCTACCATGCAGCGGGCGCGTTCGCCGCCGGCCTCGTTCTCGCTCTCGAGGAGGCGGGCGTACAGATGCTTAGAACTTCCGGCTTGCCGCATCGCGAAGCGCTGCAGGCCCTGCTGTCGTTGTCGCGGCAGGTTCTGGATAATTACGAGAAGCTTGGGCCCCACAAAGCGTGGACCGGCCCGCTGTCGCGCGGGGATTATGGCGTCGTGGCCGCAAACGAAGAAGCCATTGCGCACTACCACCCCGAATTTCTGGAAGCCTACGCCGCCGCCAGCCGCCTTTCCGGCCATGTCCTCGCCGCCGATCCCGCTGTTGTTCTCGGTCAGCTCGACAAACTTCCGCGCCATTCTCCGTTGCTTTCCAAATCCAAAGGGGGCTCCGCTTGAGTTCATTGCAAATTCCCATTCAGCACACCACGTTGAAAAATGGACTGCGTGTGATTATCGCGCCGGACGCGACCGCGCCTGTAGTCACCGTCGGCGTCTATTACAAGATCGGCTTCCGCCTGGAGCCGCAGGGCCGCAGCGGGTTTGCGCATCTTTTCGAGCACATGATGTTTCAAGGCTCCGAAAACGCGGCCAAGATGCAGCACATCAAGCTGATAAATTCGAGCGGCGGCGTGTTGAACGGGTCGACGATGTACGACGTTACAAATTATTACGAAGCGGTTCCCTCGAATGGTTTGGAGCGGGTTCTGTGGCTCGAAGCCGACCGCATGCGCGCGCTGAAAGTTGATGACGAAAATCTTCGCAACCAGCGCGACGTCGTGAAAGAAGAAGTCCGCGTCAACGTTCTGAACCAGCCCTATGGCGGTTTCCCGTGGCTCGATATGCCGCCCGTCGCTTTCAGGAACTGGGCCAATGCCCACAATTTTTATGGGGATTTTCACGACCTGGACGCCGCGGACCTTGCCGACGTACAAAAATTCTTTAAAACTTATTACGTCCCCAACAACGCTGTTCTCCTGATGCTTGGTGACGTCACGCCAAAAGACGGGCTGGCCTTCGCGGAAAAATATTTCGGCTCCATCCCCGCCGGGGCGGAGCCGCCGTTTGCTGACCCCACCGAACCGCCGCAAACCGAAGAGCGCCGCGGCCGCGTGGATGAAAAATTCGGCACGCTTCCGGCCATCGCGATCGCTTACGTGATGCCCGCCCGCCGCACGCCCGACTGGTACGCGATGGCGCTGCTCGATCAGGCGCTGCACGGCGGACGCGCCGGACGCACTCACCGCGAACTCGTCCTTGAAAAACAGATCGCCGTCGAAGCGGATGGCGGCGTGGACGACATCTTTGGCTTTAATGGCCCGGCGCAGATGACCACGCGCATCCTGCACAAACCGGAATATTCGGACAGAGCGACGCTCGACGCATTCGATGCCACCATCCGCGAAGTTCAACAGAACGGCATACCCGAAGACGAACTTCAACAGCTGAAGGTGAAATGGCGCTCCGACTATTACTCCACGCTCGAAGGCGGCCGTGGCGGCTACATGCCGCGCTACGGCTTGATGCATCTCCTCGCGTGCTTCACGCTCTTCGACAACGAACCCGAACTCGTCAATTCCATACTCGACGGATTCCTAGCCGTAAAGCGTGAAGACATCCAGCGCGTCGCGAAAAAATATCTTGTCCCCGAAAATCGCGCCATCGTCTTCCGCGCACCGGTGAACACCGAAGCTAAGGAGGCTGCATAATGGCTTCCCGCGCCACGGAAATTTCCGCCGCCGTCCCAGCGCTCACCGCAGAGCGCCCCGTCACGTGGCCCAAGCGCACGCGGGCGCGCCTGGCCAACGGCCTTGAGGTGGTGCTGGCCGAAGCGCATTCCATTCCAAAATTTCACGGTGAACTTTATTTCCGCGCGGGCAATGCGCTCGTCTCCGATCGCTCCACGGGGTTGGCGGAGATGACCGCCACGCTGGTTCGCACCGGGACGTCCAAACGCGCCAGCCGCCAGATCGAAGAAGATCTTCGCCGACTCGGGGCGGATCTGGGGAGCAGCGCAGGGCAGGACACGAGCGCCATCGGCTTCGCCGGGCTTAGCGAGTTTGCCGAGCCGATTCTGCAGCTTGTGAATGAACTCGCGCGGGAAGCTTCTTTCCCCGAAAACGAATTCGAACGCGAACGCCGTCAGAAACTTGAGGAAGTGAAACTCGAGCGCACCTCGCCGGGGTTCCTGGCCGGCGAACGCCTGCGCAAAATTCTCTTTGGCGCGCATCCCTACGCGCGCGTTTCGCCCACGGAAACGCAAGTCGCAGCCTATAAACGCGACGATTTGCAATCCGTCTACCGCGAGATTTATACACCGGAAAATGCGTTACTGATGCTGGTGGGCGATTTCGATCCGCAGTCCATGCTGAAAACCATCGAAAAAACGTTTGGCAACTGGTCCGGCAAGAAACCCGCGGCGAAGGAGTTCCCTGCTCCGCCGAAACCGCAGGGGCGCCGCGTCTACCTGGTTCACAATCCCGGCTCGGTGCAAACGCAAATCCTCGTTGGGTGCCATTCCATCACTCGCAAACATCCGGACTGGCTGCAGCTTGGGCTCACGAACAGCCTCTACGGCGGAGCTTTCAATTCGCGCCTGGTGATGAATATCCGCGAGGACAAGGGCTACACGTACAGCCCACGCAGCAGCGTGCATCCGCTGCGCCAGCACGGGTATTTTTCGGTTTCCGCCGCCGTGCGTAACGACGTTGTTGCCGCGTCATTGACTGAAATCTTTTACGAACTTGACAAGCTGCGTTCGCTGCCTGTGCCCGAAGCGGAACTTGCCGACGCGCAGAATTACCTGACCGGCGTCTTCTCGATGGGACTGGCCACACAGGAAGGTTTGCTCTCGCAATTCTCGACCGTCGAGTTGAACGAACTCCCAGCCGACTTTCTTGAAACCTATCGCGACAAAATCCGCGCCATTACCTCCGCCGATTTGATGGCCACCGCGCGAAAATATTTTGACTCCGCCAACATGCAAATCGTGATTGTCGGTGACCGCACGCAGATCGAAGGGCAGGCTGCGCTCTTCGGAAACCTCACGATCTTCGACAATCAGGGCCACCAACTCGGTGGTTAGTTTCTAGGGCGAGACGACCCGCCTTCCTTCCTTTGTCAGGGCAAGCTGAAGGCGGGCCCTACAAACGCTGTTCGCCAATTGGGAGATTGGTGCGTCTGCTCGAACCGGGCCGGGCGAGACCGGCCCCTACAGGGAATAACGCTCTCCTGTTGTTGCTTTAGCTACGTCATTCTGGCATTATCACCGCATGCTCCGGTGCCAGTATCACTATGCGCATTTCTTCTACGTTCTCGCGCTTGCGTTAGCCCTTGCTCCCACGGCCCTCGCCAAGAAAAAGCCTCCCGCGCATCCCATCAACATCAACACCGCCGGCGCCTCCGACCTGCAGCAAGTCCCGGGCATTGGGCCTTCTACGGCGCAAAAAATCCTGGACACTCGCAAATCTTACGGAACATTCAAAAGCGTCGATGATCTGCTCGCCATCAAAGGCATCGGCCCAAAAAAACTGGAAAAGATGCGCAAGTACCTCACCGTGGGCAAGCCACCCTCGAAAAAACAATCCAGTACTCCGCAAACCGCCGCGGTTCCCGCCAAACCTCCGCCGGTAAAGTCTCCTGCTAAACAAACTGGCACACCTACGCCAGCGGCAAGCGAGGACGAGGAGCCATAGCTGTAGCTCGCCCCTTCATGGGCGAGGATTTCCATAGCGGCGGCAATGGTGCCGTCATTGATGAAAACCCTCAGGCCTGAAGGCCTGAGCTACAAGATTGGGTTCTGAATTTAGAGCCGTTGATGGGTTGGCTTTTGCGTGGAAAGGTTCAACGGCACCTGGTCGGCTATGCGGATGCCGTAGCCTTCGAGTGCTACGACCTTTTTTGGGTGGTTCGTTACCACGCGAATGTCTTTTAATCCGAGATCGATCAGGATTTGGGCGCCGATGCCGCTTTCGTGCTGGACCATGCGCTGGCGGGCCGGCTCGCGATCTAGCTGCCCGCGCGAATGAAAATGAATCTGGGGCAGTTTGCCGGATGTTTCCGGCGTGTCAATCGTAAACCCGCGTCCGGTGTGGTGCAGGTACAAGAATACGCCGCGGCCTTCCTGGGCGATCTTTTCCAGGGACTTCGCAACCAAATCCGAGCAGTCGCAGGTTGTGGAACCAAACACGTCTCCGGTTAGGCAGTGGGAATGCACGCGCACCAACGGGGGCACAGTTCCCTCCAGCAGATCTCCGCGAACCAACGCTACATGCTGGTCGTGGTCCACGTCGCTGGAATACGCAATCATCTTGAACTCACCGAAGCGCGTGGGCACGACCGCCTCCGCCACCCGGCGCACATAGCGCTCGTGTTGCATGCGGTAGCGGATCAGATCCGCCACGGTTAACATTTTCAAGCCGTGTTCGCGGCAAAATTCGATCAGCTGCGGCACGCGGGACATTGTGCCGTCTTCATTCATGATTTCGCAGATCACGCCGGAGGGATTCAGCCCCGCAATTCGCGCCAGGTCGACGCTTGCTTCGGTTTGGCCCGCGCGTACCAGCACGCCGCCATTCCGGGCGCGGAGCGGGAACATGTGCCCGGGCCGCGCCAGGTCCTGCGGCCGCGTCTTCGGGTCGATCGCCGTCAAAATCGTAATCGCTCGGTCGGAAGCACTGATTCCTGTGGTGACACCAACCTTCGCGTCAATCGCTTCGCAAAATGCGGTGCCATGCACGGAGGTGTTGATCGGCGACATCAATGGAAGATTCAGCTCGTCGCAGCGCTGTTCGGTCAGCGCCAGACAGATCAGGCCGCGGCCGAATTTCGCCATGAAGTTGATCGCTTCGGGCGTGATTTTTTCCGCCGCCAGCGTCAGGTCGCCTTCGTTTTCGCGGTCTTCGTCGTCTACCAGGACGATCATGCGCCCCTGGCGAATCTCTTCCACCGCTTCTTCCACCTTGGCAAAGCCAAATCGGGTATCGCTCATAGGTTCAGCATAAAATTATCCGGCGCATGTGTAAAGCAGCGACACGGCCGGGAGAAAGCTGGGGGCGGAGCAGGAATGTCGGCGCGCCGACATTTAAAGTAACGCTTGAAGGTAATTTTTTGCTAAATACTGGGACTGCCCGAAACTTATAAGCGCCGTGCGTTGTGGTACTTAGAGGAAAAACATTCGAAATGATTTCCACAGAAATTCACAGGATGTCCCATTTTGGGAGTGCTTTGCGCCTTAGACGAATCTGAATCGCGAGATGACAGCGACACTGTAAAAGCGGGAGCTTTGCTCCCGCACTCAAAAACTACGTCAGCGACCAGCCGACCAGGGTCAGCGCCATGAAACCCGCGAGCGCGGCAAGGCTCACCAGCGACAAAGTTTTCCCGTTACCGAGCAGAAGATTTCGCGTCTCCGCCTTGCAGCAGAGCACGGTGGCCACAATCAAAATCGCGCCCCAGGAAATCGCGCAGGGCAACCCGGGATACATGGCCAGAGTGGCCAACGTTTTTTCCGAAGGCTGACCGGCCGGAATCCACCAGGGGAGAATCGGCGCGAATCCGGCCGCCAGTACAAAGGTTAAAATCTTCCGGCTCACCCAACTCCTGATCTTCGTCACGGGCTTGGCCTTGCGCACCTGGCGCCAAACGTAAAACTCCCACATCAGGAGAGCTGCGGCCAGGGGCATCCAGCCATAGACGCTCGTCTGTCGGTCCACCCAGAGCCAGGTGCGGAAAAAATGCCCTGTGGGATGCGTGGCCGCCATTTTGGGCAGCAATAACCAGCCGGTGACCTCATTCCCGATCACCGCCAAAAGGATCACCAAGAGGCTGGTCAGCTGAATCCACTCATAACTCGGCGACTTGCCGCATCGGGTGCATACCGGACGTTCTGGAAGTATTCTCAGACCGCAATTCTCGCAGTACACGGCGACCTCGCTTTTTCCCAGTTGGGGACACCGCCCCGGCAGCAAAAATCGTAACTCCCGGGAAACGCCACGCCTACTGGTCGCACGTGCAGGCCCCACCAAACTCGCGGCCATTGTCCGAAAGTCGCAATCCGACCAATGTCCGCACTCCGGGAACTCCTCAAACCCACGCAAAAAAATTGAGGGCAGGCGCTAAGCCTGCCCTCGGTGAATTGGCTGCTTGTTCTCTTAAAACTGCAAGAACAAAGAGAACTGGATCTGGCGGGACGAACCAAAATCGCCCGTCGGGAATCGCGTGCTGCCGATGAACCCGAGGGATTTGCTGGTCGCCGTGAGCACTGGATTGCCAAAGTTGGGATGGTTGAACAGATCAAACATGTCTGTTCGGAACTGCAGGTTGAAGCGTTCCGTGATCTTGGTGTCTTTTCTTACCGAGAAATCGGTGTTCACGAAGTCGGGTCCACGTAGAGCGTCGCGGCCCAGTGTTCCCGGATGGCAACTGCCAGGAACGACCGGGTAGGTGGAGCCTCCCGGCACGGTGGGAGTGCTGTTGAAGGTGCACGGCACCGCAATCGTAGCGTTGGCAGTCGTCGCACATGCCGGAATGGCGGGGGCACCACCTGTCGGGGTTCCATTAAATGGTTCGCAGAGAACCGCATTGCTAAACCAATTCGATGGATTTCCCGAAGTGCGGATTGGCGCAAGCAGGTCTGGCCTCACCGTCAAAGAAATGTTCGGACCTGGACCGATCGAAAGCGTCGGATTCAGCGGGCTGCCGCTTTGCGCCTGGAAGAAGAGACCAAACTGCCAGCCGGCGATAAGGCGATTGCCCTTGAAAGGGAGTTGATAGAAGCCGCTGAGCGCGAAGCGATTGCGTACGTCGAACTCCGACAGGCCGTAGTCGCCGCGAGGATTGTACGCGTTCTGGAGAATGTAGGTCTCGCCGCCAGAAAGAGAGTTGTAGTCGAGAGATTTGGAGTAGGTGTAGGTGGCGAGAAATTCCAGGCCGCGGGAAACATGCTTGTTCGCCGTGATCCAGACTGCATTGTAGCTGGAGTTGCCGCCGCTGCTGATCTGGTTGATGTTGTTATAGGCGCAGCCGAGCGGCTGGCACTGCGGAGGAACCAGATTGGCAGCGGTGGTCGCCGGAAGCACGGGGAATGGCTTGGTGGTTCCGTAGAAGCCATCGGTGACCAGCGGCTGATTGATGTTCTGAGTGAACTGTAGGTGCGTGCCCTTCACGCCGATGTAGGCAATTTCCAAGCCGAGATCCTGGGTGATTTGCCGTTGGATCGAAAGGTTCCAATCCTGGGCATAGGAGTTGTCGAAACCCGGATTAATAGCCGCTGGGCCAAGACTTGTGGTGGCAACCGCGGCGCTGGGATTTTCCGCGGTGATGGAATTGGTGGCGGAACTGGCGGAAATTGGCACAGCAAACGGCGGGTTGCTGCTGAGCGGGGACACGATGTTGGTGGTCGGCGCTTGCGTCATGATGGCATAGGCGCCGCGAACGGAGGTCTTGCCGTTCTTGAACGGATCCCAGGCAAAACCGATGCGTGGCTGGAAGTTGAGATTGTTCTGCTGGTACGGCTGTCCGGCGGCGATCAAGGCTCCTGTAACCGGGTCAACATTGGTGAAGCGGCCGACGGATTCGGACGGCGTGGCATTCCAGGCATAGCGCAGGCCAATATTGATGGTCAGGTTGGGTTTCCATTTGAAGCTGTCCTGCGCGAAGACGTCGTAGGAGGGAGCCAGGATTTTGTCGTTTCCGGAGCCGAGTTGGACGGTGAACGCGTTTGCCGAGTCGGCCAGGAAATTGGCGACCGAGCTGTAGGAAAGGCTCCCGATGTTGAGGGCGATATTGTTGTTATACGCGCGCCGGATCTCTCCGCCGAACATGAAGGTGTGGCGCCCTTTCAGCCAGCTGAGCCCGTCGTTCAGCACAACTGTGGTGTCGCCGCGGCCCTGAGGTTCGAGGAGCGGACCGCCGAAGCCGATGGTGCCGCCCACATTGAAGAACGGAAGGCCGGATGCAACCGGAGAGCCCGCAGGCATGGTTATGCCGAAGTTGGCAGGATCGAGCAATCCGTTGGGGGTGAAGATGAGATGGATGCGATTGAAACCCAGGCGAACCGTGTTGCTGAGTGTGGTGGAAAAAGTGTGATCTTCGCTGAAGCTCAGCAATTGGCGGAAACCATCGCGCGTGTCGCCGAAACCGGGGACATTCACACCGATGGCCCCATTACTGGCCGTCGGTTCCTGGCGGAGATCCTTTTGCACGACATAGTAGAAGTGAAAGCGGTCGATCTGGCTGAGCTCGTAGTCGACGTCGGCGGAGCCCTGGTTCAGAGAGACGTTCGCCACCACCCCTCCGCTGAACAGGTTGAATGTGTTGGGGTCAGCGGCATTTCCGCTGCCGACCAGGTTTGCTGCCGGGATAAGCGGCAGCAATTTCTGGATGGCGGTGGAAGTGACGCCTGCCCGGTCATTCACGCTGGGCACTGGAGTCGAAAGCGTCAGATTCTGGCTCTGCCGCAAGCCTTCGTAGGCGAGGAAGAAGAACAGTTTGTTCTTGATGATGGGGCCGCCAAAATCCGCGCCGAAATCGTTGCGCCGGAAGGGGGACTGGATGAGCGGCTTGCCGGCAGGGGTTGCGCGAGCGTTGAAGAAATTGCGAGCGTCAAGGGCATTGTTGCGGATGAATTCAAACAACTCTCCGTGATATTCGTTGGTTCCTGAGCGAGTCGCCAGGTTCACGATAGCTCCGGAATTTCTGCCGTACTGGGCGGGAAACGACGAGTTGTCAATCTTGTATTCGGCGAGTGTGTCAATCGGGGGCTGAAAGGTGATCTGATTCTGGACATTGTCGTTCAGGTTGACGCCGTTCACAAGCCAGTTCGTGGTGTCTTCACGCTGGCCGGCGGTGTTAATTGCGAAGGAGCCTTGACCGCGCAAGGGAAACGAAAGAAATCCGTTCGCGGGAGGGGTGATGGTCCCAGGCGTAAGCAAACTCAGATCTGTGAAGTGGCGGCCGTTGAGGGGAATCTGCTGTACGGTTTTGTCATTCAGAACCTGCCCGATCTCGTTTGTGCTGACATCCACCAGAGGGGCTGTGGCGACAACTTCGACGATTTGCGAACTTTGCCCCAGGGTCAGCGAGACGTTTTTCGTTACCGTGGTGGCCACGTCGAGCTTTAGTCCGGTTAAGACAGTAGTCTGAAATCCGGTGGCGGAGATTTCCAACTTGTATAAGCCAATCTGGAGCGAGGGAATCAGATACGCGCCAGCCGTGTCCGTAGCGGTTTCCGTTCGAATAGCCGTGCCCTGATTAGTTGCGACGACTTTGGCGTTGACCACTGCGGCGCCCGCCGGATCGGTTACCGTTCCTTGGAGGGTTGCGGTGGACTGGGCGTTCGCCGGCCACACTACTCCGAGAAGCAGGACGAGTGTGAATAGAACTTGAACCATGGATCGTGTGGATAGAGCGGTACCCTGCGATCTTTGCATCGTTTAACCCCTTGTATTTTTTCGCAGTCTGAAGCGCGCGGAACCCTGTGGATTTCTAGCTCAGACTGCTCGTTCTCGCAGTAAGCCCTCTTTGAGGGCAGGCTGGACCTGGAGGAGCGACGGGCCCACGACCCGCCACCCAAAAGGACAGTGGCAATTTGGTTGCCAGATTCTCGTTTTGGGAGTCTCGCTAACCAATTGATTTTATATAGCTTAGAGAGCTGTTGGAGTATGCTTCAAGGCACGTATAGAACATCGATATTACATTTTGTATCCGACTTATGGAAAATCGAAGGTTTGCGTTCGCACGAGTCAACTTCCGTCTTTTTACAGGATGAATGCACTTCACTGGTTTTTGCGGGAATACTGACCGCGGAAGACTGCCGTCCACGTGGCGCCGTTGTCCGTTGATTTCTCCCAGGACTGCTCGACCTGATTGGGGTTCACGCGGACTACCTTGATTCGATTGAGTATCGTTTTTCCTTCGGCACTTTGACTGGGTCCGGTGAACTCAGCGAGCCCTTCCGAGACTTTTCCTTCGAATATGTGCACGCGGCCCTCGTTGTCTGCGAACATGCCGTGCCACCTTTGATCGTCGGCGCTGTAGGCGAACGTATTTTTGCCGGTGTGGCCCTTTGCGCCCTGCCAAGTCTCAATTACCAGGCATTTGTCGAGGTCCAGGGAAACTTTGCTGGCAGAGCTGCCGGCCATGCCGGGGTAGGTTACGGTCCAATCGCCTAGCCAGAAATCGAGCTGGCGGCTTTCGGGGTTTGCAGAACACGGTGGTGAATCGGGCGCGGCGAATGCGGGGGCGGGCGCCAAGGAAAACCATGCAGCTATAAGAACGAATGCAAGAACGATGGTGAGCCGGCTTGAACTGGGAATACTTTTGGTTGGTTTCATGACTGATTGCCCCCTTTTGTGAATGACACTCTGCGAATGGCTTAGTTTGGCACTTGCCTGACTTGCGCGCTTTCGCTATTGTGACAATAAATGTTGCAAAAGCGGCAGAGTGCGGTATTCGATGCGCGGGGAGATCGTCGCTGGCAGATTGCGAGCCCGACGCGCGACTATCCCGCAGGGCATGTAATCCCTTCGCACTTTCACGATCGAGATCAACTGGTCTACGCTTCGCGAGGGGTGATGACCGTGCGCACCGGTTCCGGGGCCTGGGTGGTTCCGACGCACCGCGCGGTTTGGATACCTGCGGGCGTCGCGCACAGCATCACGATGTCAGGGATGGTGGCGATGCGTACTTTGTATCTGAGGCCGCGGCTGGCGAGGAGTTTGCCGCGGGCTTGTTGCGTGGTGAACGTGCCTCCGCTGCTGAAAGAATTGATTCTGCATGCGTGCATGTTTCGAGGGTTGAGGAGCAGGATCGGGTGGCAGGCGCATCTGATCAACGTGATTCTGGACCAACTGAAAGCGATCCAAACGGTTCCGCTGCAGCTTCCCACGCCATCGGATCCGAGGGCGCTGCGAATCACGGAAGCATTGTTGGCCGACCCGGGGGACCGCCGGCCGCTCACGGAGCTTTGCAGAGCGGCTGGCGCCAGCAGGAGAACGGTGGAGAGACTTTTCCTGGAGGACGCGGGCTTGACGTTTGGCAAGTGGAGGCAGCAACTTCGGTTGATGGAGGCGATGCGGCTCTTGGCGGAGGGCGCGAAAGTTACTCACGCGGCGCTTGAATCGGGCTACAGCACGCCGAGCGCTTTCATTAACATGTTCCGAAAAACGTTGGGAACTACGCCGACCTGCTATTTCAGACCGGGGACAAGGGCAAAATAAGTCAACCCGAGTTCCGTTGAACCCATACGCAATGCCAGCTTTCAAAACGGAAACAAGATTCCTTTTTCTTTTAGTTTCTCGAATCTCCCCGCGGCGAATCTAAAGAGTTGCGCGGGCTTTCGTCCAGTTTCGCGTCGCTCCCGCAACGGTTTCAGAATACGCAGGAGTCCGATTTTCCGACGAAAATTTCGCTTGTCCAACTTTTTGCCAAGAATTGCTTCGTAAACTTCCTGGAGCTCGGTCAGCGTAAATTTCTCCGGCAAGAGCTGGAACCCCACCGTCGTATACTCCAGTTTGTTGCGCAGGCGCTCCAGCGCGTAGTCAACGATCTTTCGGTGATCAAATGCCAGCTTGGGCAACTCCTGTGTGGGGAACCACCGCGCCTCAGCGGCGTCCGCTCCGGCCATTAGGTCCAGCCGCTCTGAACCAATCAGCGCGTAATAGGCCGCGGTGATCACCCTGCCTCGGGGGTCTCTGTGCGGCTCGCCGAACGTGTAGAGCTGTTCGAGATAAACATCACGCACGCTCGTTTCTTCGTAAAGCTCGCGTTTCGCGGCTTCGTCCAAGGATTCTTCCCGCCGGACAAACCCGCCCGGAATCGCATACTGCCCTGCAAACGGCGGAACGCCCCTTCGCACCAACAAGGCGTGCAGGGCGCGTGCCCGAATCGTAAAGAGGACCACGTCCACGGTGACTTTCATTTCTTGCATTCGTTAGCCCACCACCAGCCGCGCTGATTCCGCGGCCGCTCGAATCGTCAGCTTAGCCCCGGAGTTGAACTGCAGGTAATCGCTCTCCACGCCATCACTGAAAATCACTCCTCCGGATGGCATCAGGGATTCCAATTCCAACCCCTGACCGGCCGCGATCATTCCGGCGACAATGCCAACGCTCGAATGACGGCTTAGAAACGGCTCGCGCACCACAAAAAATAGCCTCGGGTCTTCCCACTCCAGGTGCACAGGTTTCACCCCGCGAACACCGGACAACGCCGCCAATCCAGCCGTCATGTTAAAAACGGATGAGATCCATCCCGTGCAACCTGCTCCCGTCGAGATGAGCACACCGCTTGAAGACTGGGGCTCCTCGGCCTTTTGCCAGCGGATTCGATAGCGCGCCGAAACGTGGCTCTGAGCGCCGACAAACAGATCATTGAACGCCAGTAACCGTTGTCCGTCCTCCAGTGCAGCCAGCGCCAGGGTGATCTTCCGCATCTTTGAACGATGCTCGACTACACTCTTCAGCGCAACTCGCGTCTGGGCGGGTTGAAACGGCAGCAGCACTCCGTCGAAGCGCTCGGGGTCCGGGTTAACGGCAACGATCGGCTGTGCTCCGACATACTTCGCCGTGTTCGCGACCACACCATCTTGCCCCAGCGTGACAATCAAGTCCCCAGGCAGAAACGTCAGTGTCGGCAGCAGGCCGCGATCCACCACTTGTATCTTTAAACCCACTTCAATCGCCTGCCGGACAGTCTCCAGTGACTTCTTGTATGCCTCGTCTTCCAGCTCATATTCCGTGAAGTCGCCACCGGAATGTTCGATGTAAAATTTTGCCTGGGCGTGGGTGTTAAATCGCTCCACCAGTTCGGCAAGCCGGGTCTTCCTGGTGATCAGGACGATTTTTTCGTACCCGGCTTGCCGTTTTTCGAGCTCGGCTGTGTATCCCACGGCTCACTTCCCTTTCGGAGGGGCCGCTAGTTTCGCAACCTCAGGCCTGGCCGCAAGCAACGAGTTCAGCAAGTCTGGCGAGATATTCAATTCGCCGATTTTCTGCGCGTTGGTGGCCATTTCTTGAAACGCCAGGGCAATCGTGGTCCGCGAGTCTATGTTCTGAGGGAACAGCATCATCAAGGTTCTCCAGTCCACTTCGCGCACCGGCTTGATCGTCGCTTCCATCGCGTATGCCCGGCTGTCCGCTTCCTTTTTCTCGTTTTCGACTCGCTGGTCCATCAGCGCGGCCCGCTGCTGCTCCAGGGCGATGTCCGCAGCCATGCGTGTTTCGCGAATCTGCCGCTGCTTCTCTTCGACGGCGATTTCCGTGTTCAGCTCGCTCTCTTTGATTCGCCGCTCCTGCTCCACGGCATTGTTTCGCCGCGCGTAGATCGCCTCGTCGGACCGCCGCTGCAGCGCTTCTCTGGCCTCGGCTTCCAGCGCTTTGGACATCTCTGGCGTGGCCCGGATCGAGAGGATCGACAAGTTCAATATTTCGATGCCCAGCCGCGACACAACATCGGCGGCGCGCAATCGTGACAGTACCGCCCCGCTTAAGACTCCGCTGCCCATCAGGGCCTCGCGGAGGGTCAACTTCTGCATCTCTTCCCGCATGGAGGTTTGCGTCGCATGCACCAGCCGCTCCACCAGCTTGCGGTAGTCATCCGTGCGGTAGACGCCGTTCGGTGCAACGCTCAAATCCAGAACTTCGGCGATGCGCTTCGGTTCGGAAACGCGATACGTCAGCTGACCTTGAATCGTGATTGCCTGAAAATCCGCGGTCGCTTCCTGAAACGCAAAAGGAGCATCCGCGCTAGCCAGCGGGACGGTCAAGATGGTGGAAGTCGGGGCGTAGTAGAAGAAGGCCAACCCCGGCCCTTCGCGCCTTACCTTGCCGTTGCGAAACTGAATCACGTAGGTAGTGGGAGCCGCTTTCATGAATCGGATGGGGAGCATGTACCCTCCTATGGTGTCTTACTGACACCATATTAGTGTATGTACGACACTTTGTCAAGAAGAGCCCGCAAGGGAAATTCCACCCCAAGACCCAGGTACCAAACAGCGGAACCTGGGGCACCCTCCGCCTCTCTAATTTCCCGGAAATTGTTAAAGTGACATTCTCTCTGCGGCTTCCATGTCAACAGAGTGAAAATCATTAAACCCCGGCCACCCGCCGCCGGTTTTCGTTTGGTAGAAAAGAAAATGCGACCACAAGACCCACCCTCTCTCGAGGGTGGGGCACCCGGCACCCGGCCATTTCCAAGTAAATCCGACAGGCCAGTCTAAAGTCTGGCCACAACAACGGGCTATCTATCGCGTTACCGTGCGGCGGTGGCGGCGGTTTCTTTTTTGCGGGATTCTTTCCAGAGGGTTATGTAGGGCTTTAGGTCTTCCATCATTTTGGCGAATTGGTGGAGGTCGAGGGATTGGGCGCCGTCGCTGATGGCGCGCTCGGGGGCGGGGTGGGCTTCGACGATTAGGCCGTCGGCGCCTACGGCTACGCCAGCGCGGGCCAGGGCGGGGACCAGGCTGCGCTTGCCTGTGGCGTGGCTGGGGTCGAGGATCACGGGGAGGTGCGTGAGTTCGTTGAGGACGGGGATGGCGGAGATGTCGCAGGTGTTGCGGGTGGCGGTTTCGAAGGTGCGGATACCGCGTTCGCAGAGGATCACGTCGGGATTGCCGTGGGCCACGATGTATTCGGCGCTCATGAGGAGTTCCTTGATGCTGCTGCTCAGGCCGCGCTTCAGGAGGATGGGGCGGCCACATTTGCCGAGGGCTTTCAGGAGCATGAAGTTCTGCATGTTGCGGGCGCCTACCTGCATTACGTCGGCGTACTGCGCGACGAGATCCACGTCGCGGTCGCCCATTACTTCGGTGACAACTGCTAGGCCGGTGGCCTTCTTGGCTTTTTGCAGGAGCTTCAGGCCTTCCTCTTCCATGCCTTGAAAATCGTAGGGCGACGTGCGCGGCTTGAAGGCGCCGCCCCGGAGGAACTTTGCGCCTGCTTTGGCTACGGCTTCGGCGGAGCGCATGATCTGGTCTTCGCTTTCGACGGAGCATGGCCCGGCAATTACGGCGAATTCGTCGCCGCCGATTTCGGCGCCGTTGACCTTGATGCGGGTCTTGCCGGGGCGGAATTCCTTGCTGACGAATTTGTAGGGGGCGGTGATGCGCACTACCTTTTCGACCTGCGGCATGGCCTCGACGGATTCCATGCAGGCGGTGACGTCGCCGACGCCGACTACGCCGATCACGACGCGCTCTTCGCCTTCGATGGAGTGGACCTTGTAGCCGTAGTGCTTGACGATGCCGGTTACTTCGTCGATTTCTTCGCGCGTTGAATGGAGCTTCATGGAAATAATCATGGTGGCTTGTTCCCTTTCGCGTTTTCTGCCGCCCGAAAACAAAAAAGCCCACTCGGTGCGAGTGGGCCAAAAGTCTTTTGATGCTCTCGAACTAGACGGTGGCCTCTCGCTGCCGGATGTTCCGGAAGGTAAATCGCCATGCGTAGGTATAAAACGAGAACGTCATGGGAGGGAGTTTATCGGATTTGGGGGAAAAGGCAAGTTGGAATTGGCGTGAACCTGCCCGGCTGTTGACGTTCTGCGTGTAGTTAAAGAACGAAAAACAGATCCCTCATCCCGCCAAAACCGCGGGATTCGGGATGACACCGGCGCTGGGGCATTGAGAGAAGGAAGTTGTCCAAATTGAGTTTGGGTGGTGCTGCGGCAGCGGGAGGGGCAAGCCCCTCCCCTACAGAGAGGAAAGCGCACAGGCTAAAGCCTATGCTACAGCGGACGCGGGTCAGTAGAGGAGGATGGCTATGCGGAAGCGGGTGAATCCGCCGGCGGAGCCGCTGGCGTCGCAGGCGCCGACGGCGGCGGAGTGATACTTGCCTGTGCGCAGTTTTTGCTCGATATCTTGCGGCAAGGTGTTCAAGCTGGAGGTCTCATACCGGAGTACCGCAAACGGTTGCTGGCCGGCCCAGCCGCGATCCATTCCGCAGGTTTTGCGGGCATCCAGGGCCGCGTCGACCACGCGCATGCCGCGCGCGGAGAGTTGCGAATCGATCTGCGATTCCTGCTGCTCGATGCTCAGTTGCGGCACGCCGACCGAAAAATCCTGTACCGCGAAAAGCAGGTTGCCGCTCTGCACCACCGCGATGCCGATGGAGTTCAGCTCGCGGTCAAGGAGATTTGCGCGGTGCGGTGGGGAATTCATCCACTGCACATGCAAATGCTGCGGGGACGGCCCTTCGGCTACGTTCTCTGCAATCAGGCTGAAACGCGCGCCGGCCTGCATGGCGCGTTCCTGCAACGGTGGCTCGCCGGGAAACTGGTGCGACAGCGTGCTGCGCTGTGCCATGCGTAACGCGTGCTGGCGCGCGGCGGCGGCCAGGTTTGCGTCCCATTGAAACGGCTGCAAGCCCATCGAAACGCGGTCGTGATTCGCGGCATTCAGCAGAATCGATTCCGGCGAATTTCCCTGGGGACGCGAGGAAGCAGCCGCGTGCAGCGCGGGCGTCAAGAGCATGGCGCCAAGTAGCAGCGCGGTCAGTAGTGTGAAGAGGCGAAGGGTGGTACGCATGAGGAAAACTCCTGCTTCCATTGAACACGATGGGGTGGGAAAGGACTCGGGGGAAAGGAACAGGCGTTTACAAAGGGAAAGCTGGCCGGGAGGACAGGGGAGGAAAAAGGAGGTTGAGGAAGTAAAGGAGGAGGGAGCGAGTTTTCAGATTACGAATCGGGTAGTGCGAAGAGGGACCAGTCTAAAGACTGGCCACTACAAAGTCGGGGAAAGGCACCCACCACAAAAGTAGGCTGGGCCACCTGAAGGTGGCCGCTACGATTTAGCCGCGGACGTGGACTGCGCTGAAGCTTAGAACTACGTGGCCGCCGGGCGTGGGGCGGCCGAAGCTCATCATCGGGCGGAAGCGGGAGAACAGCAGCACCTGGTCGAGTTGATGGCGCATCTCCGGCGTGTCCGGGCCAACAATAATTTCGTAGGTGGACATCTGCCCTTGCGCGTCCACGATTACGTCTACCAACAACTCGTGCTGCAGGCCGACATCGGGATGCTGCATCTCCGCCGAAGCCTGAATGTCG
>Ga0210389_10000470_pt1 | contig 37336 bp, 27 predicted proteins | sample IncBWH28OmetaG_FD_160127 | JGI IMG/M metagenome (GOLD analysis project Ga0210389, IMG submission 160127) | Forest soil microbial communities from Barre Woods Harvard Forest LTER site, Petersham, Massachusetts, United States - Inc-BW-H-28-O ... | reverse complement strand
CAGTTCAGTTAATCGCGGCCGCGGAATTCGATCTGGCGTCCTGCACGCTCGCCCGCGTCTCCATCACCAGATGGCGCACCACGTCCTTCAGGTCGCCGGTGTGCTGGTAAACGCGCAGCTGGCGTTCCGCGCTGGTTCCCTCGTTTAGAATCGTGTGAATGTATTCGACGGCGCTGCGGCTGCCCAGGTCGTCCACCACGTCGTCGATAAATTCCATCAGCTCCAGCATCAGCTCGCGCATCGGCACTTCGGCCTCGCGCCCGAAATCGATCATCTTGCCTTCGATGCCGTAGCGCGCCGCCCGCCACTTGTTTTCCTCGATGAGCGCGCGCCGGTACAGCCTCCAACTCTGATTGCGCGTATACAAACGGTGCAGCTTGACGACGATCGCCTGGGTCAGCGCCGCGATGGCCACGGCTTCTTCCACGCGCGTAGCCGTGTCGAACATGCGGAACTCCAGCGTGCCGTACGTCGGGTGTGGGCGAACGTCCCACCAGATTTTCTTGCCCGTGTCGATGCAGTTCAGCTTGACCAGCAGGTTGATGAAATTCTCATACTCGCTCCAGGACTCAAAGACTTCCGGGATGCCCGTGCGCGGGAAGCGCCGGAAAACTGTGGTCCGGAACGATTTCAACCCCGTGTTGCGCCCCATCCAGAACGGTGAGCTGGTCGAAAGCGCCAGCAGGTGCGGCAGGAAATAGCGCACCATATTCATCATATCGATGGTCGTCTGCTTGTCCGGCATCGCAACGTGCACGTGCATGCCGAAGATCAGCAATGACCTGGCAAGCTGGCCCATTTCCTCGACGATGTGCTGGTAGCGCTCGCCGGGGGAGATTACCTGATCGATCCAGCTGGAGAAGGGATGTGTTCCGGCGGCGGCCACACGCAAGCCGGTGCTTTCAGCCGCCAGCACCAACTCGCTGCGGGTACGGTGCATCTCCAGGCGCAACTCGCTGACGTTTTCACAAATCTTCGTCCCCGTTTCCACGATGGACTGGTGCATCTCCTGTTTCACCAGGTCGCCAACCCCGCGCGCCGCCGCGGAGGAAAGCAGCTGCACAACGTGCGAGCGCAGCTCCAAGGTTTCCGGATCGATGATTTGAAATTCCTCTTCGACACCGATGGTGAAGCGGTGAGCCATTGTGGCCCTCCCGGCTGCTGGGTCTCAAGTGGGGACTTCGGAGCCATATCATACTCCTACCCTTCAGAAAATCACATCGTACTCGCGGTGGCGAAGCGCCGGTCCATTGACAGCACACGGGCCCTGCCATACACTCGCGCGCTGTCGGGTCTTTTTGCCGGATGCAATCATTTCTAATACGGAATTGAGGGTGTCGATGAGCAATCGCTCTTTGCTGTCGAAGGGGCTCGTTTCCATAGCTTGGCTGATCCAGGCGTGTTTGCTTTTCGTGGGATCGGTGGTCGCAAGATCGCCGCAGGAGCCGGAGAAAAAAGCGGAAGAAGAATCCAAGGTGGCAAGCATCGAAGTCACTCCCATGAAATCCACCGCCGCCGTCGGCACCAAACTGCAATTCAAGGCAGTTGCCAAGGACGCCAACGGGCAGGCGTTGCCCGATCCGGTCAAGCACTGGTACGCGGCCCCGTTCGACTCCGCCGTCGCTGAGGACACCGGCGAGGTGTCCTTTGTGCAGCCCGGTGAAATCACGGTGGTAGCGGCGATTGGCAAAAAGACCGGCTACGCGCACATCTCCGTTGGCAGGCCGCACATCGCGCGCATCGATATCTCCGGTCCGTCCGCGCCGCTCGCCGCCGGAGCGACCCATCGCCTGACGGCGACGCCGAGAAATGCCGACGGCAACCCGCGCACGGATATTGCGCTGACCTGGACTTCGGAAACTCCCCTGGTGGCCACTGTCGATGCGGCGGGCCTGGTGCACGCGCTGAAACCGGGCGACGCAAAGATTCGCGCTGCGGGCGACGGAGTCACCGGCGAAACCACCGTGCGCGTCGCGAAGAATTCCGTGTTAAGCCTCGAGATCGCTCCGGCAACCGCCAGCGCGAAAACCGGCGATGTTTTGCATTTCGCAGCGAAAGACAAGAAAGGCGGGGCCATCTCCACTGAAGTCTCCTGGTCGGTGCAGAACTCTGGCGCCGGCATCTTGCCCGATGGTTCTTTTGTCGCCGAGCGGCCGGGCACCTACACGATTCAGGCGGCGGTCGGTGACCGTGCGGCCTTTGCCAGCGTCGTGGTTGCTCCGCGAAACATCGCCCGCGAAACCGAGGTTGTCGGCCACGTGATGCCGAAAGACGAACAGTTCGCCGAGGAGTGGATCTGGGACCACTACGCGTATCTCTCCGGCATCAGCGACAAAGTCTACGTCTACGACATCGCCGATCCCGCGCATCCGCAAACCGCCGATCCGCTTAAAGTCGACGCGCGCCTCGTCAACGACGTCAGCGTTACATCCGACGGAAAGATTGGCGTGATCACCCGCGAAGGCGCCTCCAGCCGCAAGAACGGCATCGTTTTCCTGGATACTTCCGACCCGATGCATCCCAAAGTTCTTTCCGAATACACCGCAACGGTAACCGGAGGCGTCCACAGCGCGTACATCAATACTCATTACGTCTATCTCACGGACGACGCCACGGGCTCCATGCGCGTGATTGATTTCGCCGACGTCAAAAATCCGAAAGAAGTGGGGCGTTGGCAGGTGGAAAGTTCCGGGCAGATTCGCATTCCGCTTCCCGCGGAAGAGGGCGGCGGCTTCACCATGGCCGGCCGTTATCTTCACGATCTGCAGGTGATTGACGGCTTGGCGTATCTCGCTTACTGGCGCGATGGCGCGATCATTCTGGACGTTGGCAACGGCATCAAGGGCGGCAGCCCAGAGCACCCGCAGTTCGTCTCCACCTATCGTTTTAATTACGACGAACTGTATGGCTCCGGCTGGCTTGCGGGTGCACACGCCGTTTTCCGCTACAAGAATTATCTATTTGTCGGCGATGAAGTGTTTCCCGGGAGCTTTGATCTGGCGTCGAAGGCGCGTATTCCGGTTCGCGGAATTGCACACGTCCTCGATGTCAGCGACCTCGCGCATCCGCGTGAAGTGGCGACCTACAGCGTGCCGGAAGGCGGCTCACACAACATCTGGGCCGTCGACGACGTCCTCTACATGGGCTATTACAGCGGCGGTGCCCGCGTGCTGGATGTTTCCGGCGAGTTGCGCGGCGAGTTGTATAACCAGGGCCGGGAAATTGCTCATTTCTGGAGCGCTGATCCCCAGGGCTACCGGCCCAATCTCCCGTTCGCGTGGGGAGCGTTTCCTTACAAAGGTCTGATCTACGTGAACGACGTGCACGCCGGGATGTGGATCATCAAGCTCGGCAAACCAAAACCCTATTCGATGACCACCGACCCGCCTCTTCAATAGGACGGATGTTTCCGTAATTTTCCTGTCGCGGCCTTTAGTCGAGAAGCGCCGGAGGCGCGGCAGACCTTAGCCCAGCGCGTAAGCGCTGGGTCTCCAGTCCCATTAATGTCGAGCCCACGAGGGGCGGCACAAGCTTTCAACCCGAACCTCCGCGGCAAATCTCTTCATGTGAATGCTTGACCATTACTCCATCTTCCAAAAATCAATCCCCGCCGCCTGCGGCGGTGTATCCACCTCCGCCACAATTTTTTTAACCTCTAGATCCACGACTTCGACGGTGCCGGGCTGTTCCCCGACGCCTTCAACCGTGAAAAAACCGTAAAGATTGTCCGGCGAAACCACCACGCCATGAACCACTTTCCGTTTGGTCGGCAGACGGGCAAGCTCCTTTCCGCTCGCGGCATCGAAAATGGAAACGGAGGCATCGCGCTTGTTCGTGGCCAGCAGCAGCTTGCCGTCGGACGTAACGCCGAGATTGTAAACTCCATTGCCGGCGGGAATCCGGCGAACAAGTTTCCATTCCTTGGTATCCACTTCCACGATATCGTTCGATTTGTTGCAGGCCACGTACACGCGGCTGCCGTCGCTCGAAGGCTGCGCCCACGTGGGACTGCAGGTGATGGCCGCCATATTCATGGGCATGGTTATGCCCTCGTGGTGCTCCACTTTTTCCTGCGGAAGGCCGGAGTAACCTTCTTCTTTGCCGGCGCTCACTCGGAAACTTCGCGAAACCTTCATCTTTTCGGTGTCCACTTCCACCAGAAGGTCATTCATCATGCACGCCGAGTATTGATGCCGCCCATCGTGCGAAATTCTGGAGCCGTGCGGCATGATGCAGGTGGGGATGCGCGCCAGTTCGACCATTTCGTTGGTATCCACAACCGAGACGCTGCTGGGTACCGGATCGCCGTGCAGGTTGAAGTTCACCGCGAACAGAAAATTTCCGTCAGGCGTCACATCGGCGGTAGCGGGAAATAGTCCCAAGCCCACTTGCTTCACTACGCGGTCAGTCGCGGTTTCATATTTCAATGCCGTGCCATAGGGCCGGCCGTGCCCGATGGTGACATAAAAATTCTTTTTGTCCGGAGAGAACGCTATGCCATGTGGGCCGCTGATATCGCTTTGCAGGATGCGGGTTTCCGTCGTTTTCTCGACCACCGCGCCTCCAGACCCAAAACGCACTGTGGCGATTCGATCGGCCGATTCGCACACCAACTTCACCCAGTATTGCTTAGCCGGTCCGTCTCCGCCGCGTGCGCCCAGGCTGAAACCCAGCGCGGCGCACAAAAAGATCGCTTTCCAGGTAGATCGTCGCAGGTCTTTCATTGGCTTCTCCGATGGCTCACGCGCATTCTATCGCACTTGCTCCGTCAATTTGGCACTCGACGCAGATACGCGCTTGCTGAGACACTTTTCCCATGCAGATCACGCCTTTTCGCATTGAAGAGTACATGGGCAAGCATGAATTCTCCGCCCGCTACCTGCTTTCCTCCTCCGACGCCGAGTCCGTCACGATCGAAGAAATTCTGTCCCTCGAACCCCGCGCGCACGATGCTTTCATGAAGCACTGGTGCGGTTACACCGAATCGCCGGGCGCGCCGTGGCTGCGCGAAGCTCTCGCCGCAATCTATAAGACAATTCATGCCGATCAACTTATCGTCGTCTCGGCCGCGGAAGAAGCCATCTTCCTTTTCTATCACGCCCTGCTGACGCCGCAGGATCACGCCATCGTCGAAACCCCTTGTTATGAGAGTGCCCTCACGCTGCCGAAAAGCACCGGTGCAGCCGTCAGCGAGTGGAAGCGCAGGCCTGAAAACGGCTGGGCCCACGACCTCGCCGCGCTCGAAGCCCTCATCCAGCCGAACACCCGCGCTCTCTATATCAATACGCCGCACAATCCCACTGGGCTCCTGATGCCGCTGGAAGTTTTCCGTGCGGTCCTCAAACTTGCGGCCAAGCACAATATCTATGTTTTTTCGGACGAAGTGTATCGCGAACTGGAACACGACCCCGCCACCCGCCTCCCTGCGGCTTGTGATCTTTATGACCGTGCATTGAGTCTCGGCTCGGTCAGCAAAACGTACGGCTTGCCCGGGTTGCGGCTTGCCTGGCTTGCCTCGCACGACCAGCCCTTCTTGCAGAAAATTATTTCGCTTAAGCATTACACGACGATCTGCGCCAGTGCCCCCAGTGAATTCCTGACCGCGCTCGCGTTCCGGCATCGCGAAAAATTCATAGCCCGTAATCTGCAGATTGTTCGGCACAATCTTCCCCTGCTTACGGCGTTCTTCGCCCGCTATAGCAATCTCTTCGATTGGACGCCCCCAAATGCCGCCACCATCGGGTTTGCGCGCTTCAAGCCGCAAGAGGATGTTCAAGAGTGGTGTGAAACTCTCGTGCGCGATGCCAGTGTGCTGCTGCTTCCGGGCACGGTCTACGACGAGCCTCGCCACATTCGCTTTGGCTATGGGAGAAAAAACATGCCGGAATCGCTGACGCAATTCGAGGCCTATCTGAAGTCGGCTTCTTTCGCGCGTTCCGCGTGAGCTGAAAAATTCAACGTTTGCAGATTTCAAAAAAGAGAAAAGGGCACCCCGGGATCGCGGGTGCCCTTTTCAACATTCTATGATTCCGGCTCGACTTGCTTTTTAAGCAGCTCCCATCGAGCGGCGCGCCTGGAAGCATTCACGGCAAAATACCGGGCGGCCTTGCGTTGGCCGGAAGGGAACCGTGGTTTCCTTCCCGCATTGCGAGCAGTTGGTTCTTGTTTCGGCTCGTGGAGCGGAACCTCCTCCGCCGCCACCGCCGCCTTCCGCCCGTTTCGCCTTGCAACCCTTGCAGCGCTTGGGTTCGTTCTTGAAACCCTTATCGGCGAAAAACATCTGTTCGCCGGAGGTAAAAACAAACTCAGCGCCGCACTCCGAACACTTCAGGACCTTATCGTGGAATTCCATGACCCCGCTCCCCCTGGACCCGTATCGGGCGGGGGGCCGGGCTCTTGCACGTCGGGCCGAATGAAGCGCTTGGACCTGTGGTCCGGGACAGCTGGGCGCGGATCCCTTGGGCCTGCGGGCATAGAATTTGAACAAATACCCAACTTGCTCTGCCTGATAGGGGCCTGATCCCGGAAGTGCGGCGCCGAGCTGCGTCTAAAGCAGGAGATTAATCCTGCTCGCGACGCTGCTTTTTGCGCAGTCGCTTCCGCGAAAGCGCTTCTTTTGCCCGGCGCTTCTCGCCGGGTTTCATGTAGAAGCTGTGTTTCTTTATTTCCTTGATGATGTCCTCTTGCTGCACCTTGCGCTTGAAACGCCGCAGCGCATTCTCAAGAGACTCATTCTCCTGAATCACTACTTCTGCCAATGTACTTCACCCCAATTCCGGTTCGGATTGCCTGCATGCAGTGCCGTCGCTGTTGTACCGCACTGCTCCTGAATACATTATCGCATGAGGTTGTTGGCTTCTTGTAGTCAATTCACCCCCACAAGTCAAGCAATCTTTCGCTGCAACGGCCTTGCCCGCCCGATAGATAGCTCTGGAGTTACTAGTTATACTTGTATAACCTCCTGCCCGGCTGCCTCCCGCTTGCCACTGCTGGTACACTGGGGAGCCTCAAACTTCTGCTTCGGGAGCCGACCTCCATGCCCGATATGCGCGACGCGGTTGGAGTACTTCTTGCCGGAGGTCAAGGCGAGCGCTTGTGGCCTTTGACGCGAGACCGCGCCAAACCCGCGGTTCCTTTCGGGGCTCTCTACCGCATCATTGATATCACCCTTTCCAACTGCGTAAATTCCGGGTTGCATCGCGTTTTTGTGCTCACCCAATACAAAGCGCTCAGCCTTTCGCGGCACGTGCGCGCGGGATGGTCGCCGCTGATGGGTTTGGGGGAGTTCATCGAAGTCCTCCCGCCGCAGATGCGCGTTTCCCAACAGTGGTACCAGGGCACAGCCGACGCGGTGTACCAGAACATCTATTCGCTCGGCAGCGAGCGATCGAAGTACACCTTCATTTTGTCCGGCGACCACATTTACAAAATGGATTACGCCAAGATGCTGCAGCGGCACATCGATACCGGCGCGGAAGTTTCCGTGGCCACGATCGAGGTGCCGGCGGCGGAGGCGGCGCGCCAGTTTGGCGTAATCGAGACCGACAAGGACTGGCGAATTGTGGGTTTTGAGGAGAAGCCGGCCGCGCCAAAAACTTCTCCGCACAAAACCACGCACTGCAACGCCTCGATGGGCGTGTACATCTTCAACACGCAATTGCTGATTCCCACGCTGATGGCCGATTCCGAAGATCCTAAGTCCGCGCACGATTTCGGCAAGGACATTATTCCCCGCATCATTTCCAAGCATCGCGTCTTCGCCTACAACTTTGTGGACGAAAATTCCAAGGAGTCGCTCTACTGGCGCGACGTCGGAACCATCGACGCCTACTACGAAGCGAACATGGACCTTGTGAGCGTTTCGCCGGTCTTCAATCTCTATGACAAGGCGTGGCCGCTGCGCACCTGGCAGCACCAGTATCCCCCGGCGAAATTCGTCTTTGCCGACGCCGACCGCATGGGCATCGCGCTCGATTCTATCGTCGCGCACGGCTCGATCCTCTCCGGCGGACGCGTGCAGAATTCCTTGCTCGGCTACGATGTTCGCGTAAACAGCTATTGCGAGATCACCGCATCCCTGATTTACAACCACGTGAACATCGGTCGCCATTCGCGGATTTGCCGCGCCATCATCGACCGCCACGTCAGCCTTCCCGAGCGCACGGAAATCGGCTACGACCTCGAAGCCGACAAGCGCCGCTTCCACGTCACTCCCTCCGGCATCGTCGTCGTCGTCCGTCAGGAATCCCTCATCGAAGAACCCGAGTCGCCATAGGGCCTGACTGGCAATAGATTTACGCCCTTGTAGGGCCTGCCTCCTGAGGCGGGCCGCTCTTCTTTTTTTCTCCAATCGCCAGCCACTCGCCACTGCACATCCTTTGTTACAATATTTCGTTACTTCCATCACTCAGGAGCCTGCACACCCATGTCCACCAAAATTACCCGCGTCCGCGCCCGCCAGGTGATTGATTCGCGCGGGAATCCCACGGTCGAAGCCGACGTTTATCTGGAGTCGGGCGCGTTTGGGCGCGCAGCGGTACCCTCCGGCGCATCCACTGGCGAGCATGAGGCGCTCGAACTCCGCGACGCAGACAAATCGAAATACCTGGGAAAGGGTGTGCTGAAAGCGGTGCATAACGCCAACACGGAAATTGCCAAGGCTGTCACCGGCGCGGATGCGGCGGATCAGCGCGCTCTGGATCACACCATGATTTCCCTGGACGGCACGCCCACGAAATCGCGCCTCGGCGCCAACGCGATTCTCGCGGTTTCGATGGCCGCCGCGCGTGCGGCTGCGGTCGCGCTGAAGCAGCCGCTCTACAAATATCTTTCGCGGTATTCCACGGACACTTCCGCGAACCTGCTGCCGGTGCCGATGATGAACATCCTGAACGGTGGCGCGCACGCGGACAGTTCCGTGGACTTTCAGGAGTTCATGGCCATGCCTGTGGGCGCGCCGTCGTTCAGCGAAGCGCTGCGCTGGGGCGTGGAAGTTTTTCACGCGCTCAAAGCCGCGCTGAAAAAACACGGATATTCCACCTCCGTCGGCGATGAAGGTGGTTTCGCGCCGAGCTGTAAATCAAACGAAGAAGCGATCCAGATTGTGCTCGAAGCGATCAGCGCGGCGGGTTATAAACCCGGCGAACAGGTGGCGATTGCGCTCGACCCCGCGGCCAGCGAATTCTACGACAAGGCCAGCGGCAAATACGTGTTCAAGAAATCGGACAAGTCCTCGCATTCCTCTTCGGAGATGGCAGCGTACTGGACCAGTTGGGTGGAAAAATATCCTATCGTTTCGCTGGAGGACGGCATGGCGGAAGACGATTGGGCCGGCTGGAAGAATTTGACGCAGAGCGTGGGTAGCAAGACATCGAAGAAGAAAATCCAACTGGTGGGCGACGATCTGTTTGTGACCAACACCGAACGCCTTTCGCGCGGGATCAACGAGGGCATCGCCAACGCGATTCTGATCAAGCTGAACCAGATCGGCAGCGTCACCGAAACCATCGATGCGATCGAACTGGCGCGCAAGGCCGGATACAACTCCATCATTTCGCACCGCTCCGGCGAAACTGAAGACACCTTCATCGCCGACCTGGCCGTCGCCACCGCCGCAGGGCAAATCAAGACCGGCTCCGCCTCCCGCACCGACCGCATCGCCAAGTACAACCAGTTGCTCCGCATCGAGGAAGAACTGGGCTCCGCCGCTCGCTTCAACGGCAAGGCCCCGCTGCGTTGAGTTGTTTTGCGCTGGTGGTCGAGGTGCATTCTTGAGTCGAGGAAGAATTTAAAGGCAAGGAAGAGCAGGGATAACGCAGAGGCGCGGAGGGCGCAAAGGTTCGCAGAGAAGAGCGTTAGCGCCGGAGGCGCGGCAGAAGTTAGCCCAGCGCGTAAGCGCTGGGCTAACTGGCAGAAAGAACCGAGCGCCGTAGGTGCGACAGTTAGCGTGAGATTGGTGATTATGCGGCAGATTTCTTGGATTGTTTTTGGCGGCGGGCGTGGGCCACTACCAGGCGGATTTCTTCGTAGGTGACCTGCTCGGGCAGGGCTTCTTTGATCGGCCTCAGCAAATCCAGGCCAAGGCGGCCGGCGGCTTCCAGAATGTGTTGCTGGTGGATGGGATGCACCCAATCCGGGCGGAAGGGCGTTTCGCCTTTTTCAACCAGGTCGGCGACGAGGACCACGACGGAAGAAACTTTTCGGCCGCGGAGTTGGGCGATCTCTTCAAAGGTGCGGCCTTGGTTCAGCAATTCCAGTGTTTCCTGCGAGGGGCTGGAGGCTTTCGCGTGCCAATCCTTGCTGGCGCGCGCGCCGTTGGAAAACCGGCGCAGGGCGTCGAGAATTTCTTCCCCGTAAAGTTCGCATTTCTTTTCCCCGATGCCGGAAATCTGGCGAAGTTCGCCGAGCGTGCGTGGCTGTGCCTGGCAGATCGCGTCAAGAGTAGTGTCGTGGAGCACGATAAACGCTGCAATCCCCTTTTCGCGGGCGGTATTCCGGCGCCATTCGCGGAGGAATTCGCGGAGATCTTCGTTCACCTGAACGGTGGGATTCAGTTCGTATTGGGAAGCCTCCAGGACGCGGTTGGGATTCTGAATCGGCAGGGATGCTCTGGACGAGCTTTGGTTTATGCCGGCCAGCCACTTTGGAGTGCCGGCGCAGATGTCGCAGACTTCGCAGCGATCCCATTTCGTCGCTTCGCCAAAGTGAGTGCAGATTTCCTTTTGCCGGCATTTCTGCCCGCCGACGAAGTGCTGAACCTGGTGGTAGCGATCCCAGGCGCGGTCTTTTTCTTGCGAGTCTCCGATCTGGTTGATGAAGAATGCGCGCAGGCTGTTGTCTTTCTTTTCCCAAAAAATGTAGCAGTCGGCGGGCAGCCCATCGCGTCCCGCGCGGCCGGTTTCCTGATAAAGCTGCTCGATGCTTTCGGGCAGGCCGAGGCGGACCACGGCGCGCACGTTTGGCTTGTTGATGCCCAGGCCAAAGGCGACGGTGCCGACGAGGACACGCGCCTCCTCGCTCATCCACTTTTCCTGGTTGGCTCGGCGCGCGCCGCTGTCCATCTGGCCGTGATAGCCGACGGCGGCGATGCCGTTTTCTTCCAGCAGATCGATAACTTCGCCGACGCGGGCGATGGTTGGCGTGTAGACGATCACGTTGCCGTCTTTCACTTTCTTGACCGCTTCCACGACGCAGGCGTCCTGCATGTTGCCGGTGCACTGGCGGACGAAGTAGCGGAGGTTTTCGCGGCGGAAGCTGGAGACGGATTTCAGCGGGTCGCGCAGGTGCAGCTGGTCGACGATGTCGTGGCGGACCTGTCGCGTGGCGCTGGCGGTAAAGGCGGCGATGGGATGATCGGGGAAGAGGGCGCGGAGTTTGCCAAGCTGGCGGTATTCGGGGCGGAAGTCGTGTCCCCATTGGGAAATGCAATGCGCTTCGTCGATCGCGAAGAACGAGAGCGGCACTTGCCGGAGCCAGTCGGCGGTGCCCTCCATCACGGCGCGCTCGGGGGAGACATACATCAGGCGGTATTCCCCGGCGATGGCTTTTTGCTTCAGCTCGCGGCGGTCGGATTCAATCACGGCGCTGTTCAGAAAAACAGCGGAGATGCCCATCTGGCGAAGCTGCGCAACCTGGTCCTGCATCAGCGCGATCAGGGGAGAGATAACGACCGCGGTGCGATCTTCCTGCAACACAGCCGGCAGCTGGTAGCAAAGCGATTTGCCGCCGCCGGTGGGCATCACCACGCAGACGTCTCGGCCAGACGCGAGAGCGCGAACAATCTCTTCCTGCCGCGGACGAAAGGCGTCATAGCCCCAGTAGCGCTTCAGCGCCCCAAAAAATTGCGAATCGGCGATGGTGGCGTTGGGATGGGTGGTGGTAGCGGACATCAGCAGCTCCGGGAACGACGCAACCCCAGGGGAAGGGAGGCGAAGCGAATGGAGCAGTTTCGCTTTAGTTTCGCCAAATGTCAAGCGCAGTTTTGTTAATTTCCTGGTTGGTAATCCACAGCCGAGGAAAGGCTGTGGATATGACTGTTTTGGACCGGGATAGCAGCGAGCATATAGTAGGAGGGCGAAGAGCGCCGGCTCTCAAGCCAGCGGCGTTTTTCCGTCGTCCCACTTGCACCGGGCGTGGCCGAATTTGGCTCAAGCGAACGCTGGGATTTCAAAACTGACGCCGCGCCCAGCTAATCCACTTCATTCCCGGGATGACATTGCCGCGGGGTCCGGGGTAGACTCGCGATACGGAATTAGTAACTAATTCAGCTACGAATACAGGTGAACACTGGAGAGCATCATGGCAGAAGAGAGCAATACAACGAGTTCCACGCCGCAGAGTGCCGAAGAGGTTTCGGCAGTCGCATCTATACTGTCGGAGCTTTCCAAATTTGAGCCGTCGGTTCGGGAACGCATAATCCAAACACTTGCGACATTTTTCGGTATCTCGTCCAGAGACCTCACGTGGCGCTCGCGTCAGGAACCGCGCCCCTCCATCGGAACTCCCAGTTCCGACCCGGCCGCATTCTCCGAAGATCGTTCCATCTCCCCCAAACAGTTCATGCTCGAGAAACAGGCCAGGACGGACGTAGAAAAGGTAGCCTGTTTGTCATATTATCTAACGCATTATAGAAACACAGGGCACTTCAAGACCTTAGATATAAGCAAGCTTAATACCGAAGCTGCCCAAATCAAGTTTTCTAATCCCGCAGTAGCCGTCGAAAACGCTGTGAAGATGGGTTATGTAATTCCGACCACAAGAGGCAACAAGCAACTAAGCGCGATCGGCGAGTTATTTGTCCAGGCGCTTCCCGATCGTGAAAAGGCCAAGGAAATCATGGCCAACGCTCGGCCGAGGCGAAGAGCGCGTAGAACCGAATCCGAACAACCGGAGGAGGAAGAAACCTAGATGTCAGTATCTCAGTTCGGCGGCCCTAAACGCCATAGCGCTGTTCGTCTAGTAATTTTCAACCACAAAGGAGGAGTCGGGAAGACAACTCTCACGGTAAACGTTGCTGCGGCGCTAGCAGAAATGGGCAAGAAGGTACTCCTTGTTGATTCCGACCCTCAAGGCAACCTGACTTCTTACTTAGTCGAAGAGACTGTAGTTGACGACCTACTCGACAAAGCAGATACGGAGGGTGGAGCAACGCTCTGGTCTGCGCTAAAGCCGATAGTCGAGGCGAGCGGCGAATTAAAGGTCATTGCCCCCATAGAAGCCCGACAGAATTTCTTCCTTCTTCCTGGAGACGTGCGGCTATCCGAATTCGAACAAGAACTAAACTCAATGTGGACGGATTGTATTGCGAGGAAACCCAGGGGGTTTCGAGGAACCACTGCCTTGAGCAGGTTAGTCGACCAACTGGCCGCCAATCTTAGTATCGACTACGTTTTCTATGACGCTGGTCCCAATATTGGGCCCCTGAACCGAGTAATCCTCCTGGACTCCGACTACTTCATCGTGCCTGCCGCGTGTGATTTATTCTCCTTAAGGGCCCTCAAGACACTAGGCCATACATTGGTCACATGGATCTCCGACTGGGAAACGATTCTGGAACTCGCCCCGGCCGACATTTACCTTCTACCCGGCAAGCCACGATTTCTCGGATATATCCCGCAACGCTTCCGAGTCTATGCGGGAAGGCCTGCTTCGGACTCCTCAAAATACCTGCCGCGGATTGAGAAAAGTGTTAGCAGCGACCTTGTCGCAGTGCTAGGGCGAGCAAACTCGGAGCTAGTACGGGCCTTCGATACTGGCTACCAACTAGGGCAAGTAAAGGACTTTTCGGGTCTAGCCTCAGCCTCGCAAAACGAAGGAGTCCCGATCAAAGACGTCACTGGAGGTACACTAAGCCTAAAAGCCGAGGCTGTGCATGTCTTCCATGAAATCGCACAAAAGATTGTCGATCGGACAAGCAAGGTCTAGTGCCACATGGCTGCCTTTACCCCCACCCCCGGACAATTGAGTTTCGTGGAAGAACTCGTTGCCCATTACCAACAGAACCAGGGGCCAATAAAGCGATCTTTGGACAGTCTACACAGCTTTATCCCCGAAGCTGAAGCCCTGCGGCCCCTGATTCACTCGGTAAAGCACAGAATGAAGGATCCTTCCAATTTGAGAGACAAACTACTCAGAAAACTTAAGGAAGCACACGATGAAGGGAGTGAATTTGACATAAGCCAAGAAAATTTGTTTATGAAGATAAACGACTTGGGAGGTTATCGGATTCTGCATCTTCATACTACCCAGGTGGACCAAATCAACAAGGCGTTACTAAAAATACTTCAGGATGAAGCGCAATTCTCACTAATTGAAGGACCTAAAGCAAACGTATGGGATAAGGAAAGCGAGTCCTATTTTCAGAGCATTGGAATCACAGTGGAATACAATCCGAGACTCTACTCAAGCGTCCACTATATTATCCAACCCAACAACAAGGCCAAGGTAACGTTGGAGATTCAAGTTCGCACGCTATCCGAGGAAATCTGGGGTGAGGTGGACCATAAATTCAACTACCCCCATTCCATCGATAGCGTAGCTTGTCGAGAACAAATAAGGGTGCTCGCGCGATTGGCTTCAAGTTGCAGCCGGTTGGTAGATTCCATCTTCGCCTCGCACGCTGATTGGAATAAGGGAAAAACAAATCAGTCCTGAAGCCCTCCCCGCTTTTTAAGATCGCGGAGTCCAACTGCTTTTTATAGTTTCCCCCCCCCACATTTTCCACAGACCATTCGAACGCTTCCCCAGTACCGTTACCAATTTTTGTCCTAAGAGATACTTGTCAGTACCTTGCCTATTCGCCAACTATTCTCCATGAGCAACCCACGATGACAAACAAACGACCAGACGTTTCCTACAACCTTTGCACCTTTAAATTCGCCAACGGCAAATTCTGCACCATGCCCGCCCACCCCAAATACGAAGGCCTCTGCCTCAACCACGCCACCATCCACCGCCGCACCTATCATCGCGAAGACGATCTCGTCAAAGAACTCGCCAGCCCCGCCGGCGATTTCATCACCCAGATCGATATCAATCACGTCCTCGGCAAACTCTTTGAGGCCCTCGCCGCCAATCGCGTCTCGCCCAAACGCGCCGCCACCCTAGCCTATATCGGCCACCTCCTGATGCGCTCCCAATCCGGCGCCAGAAGAGAAGCCAGCACCTGGCCCATCGAATCCAAGATCCTTTCCAAACTAGTAGCCATCAAATACCCTTCCGAGCATTCTCACAACGACGCCTCCCCAGCCCCGGCACCGGACCCTTCCGCCAAATCCTGATCAGCCAATCCACCATGCCTCCCCATAAATCCGCCGAAGCGATGCTCTCTCGCGAAGGCGGACCATTTTCGATTTTCGATTTTCGTTTTTCCGTGGGGATATCCTCGCTCCTCATTCCTCGCTGTGGGCTGTTGACTGTAGACTGTCAGCTTTCCTCACCTAACTCCTTTCCTTCCCCTACATACACAAGCCACAACCGTAACCCCTTTCTTTCCCATACATACGCAAAAACAGGGGGGTACACATCCCCCAAAAATGTCGGCGCGCCGACATTTTCAATTTTTCCCCATATTTTTTGCAGTTTTTTGCGCTCAACGCGCGGTACGTGGGAGAGGAGAAGAACCGACCTGAAGGTCGGCCACTACAAAAGCGGTGGTTTTGGTTGGTTCAGGGTTTGGAGGAATCGGCGGTGATGTGGCCGGAGGAGCGGTAGGAGGCGACGATTTTTTCGAAGGTTGGCTGCATGTCGTGGAAGAGAGGCTCGATGCACCAGGCGGAGATCTTGGTGTAGGTGTTGCCCGACTGGATGAAGGCGGAGAGGAATTCCACGGGGAGGTTGTTGCTCTTCTGGAGAGTGCCGCGATAGAAGACCAGGAGGGCGGGTTTGCCGTCGATGGTGGATTCGGAGCGGGCGAGTTCTTCGAAATTGGAGAGGGTTCTGCGGACACCGAGCATGGTCAGTTCGCGGTAACTATCCATCGAGCCGGGGTAGTCCTCCTGGATGACCATGGCGAAACGCATTTTGTCCTTGGAGCTGAGGCCGGCGAGCGTGGTGGGAGAGTTGCGAAGGTTCGGGTCAATCAACCAATCCTGGGGAAGGGTGAGGGAGAACTTGGCGGTGCGGTTGAGATATTGCGTGCCGATGAGGGATTCGTCCATCTTCGGGAGAACCTGTTTGACCGCGGTTGCGTCGGGAGCTTTTCCGGAACCGTTGTCAGCAAAGCTGATGGTCACAATGTCGGCGCGGTTCAATTGAACTTTGCCGTAAGAGGTTTCCACCTCGATCTTGTCGGAGGTGATGCCGGTCATGTGGCCGACAATTTTCGTGCCGTCTTTCAAAACGATCTCTTCCGCGATTGCAGGCAAAGCCGCGGTCAGAAATAGCAGGCAGATGGTGAATGATCGAAACATGGAGCCCTCCTGCGCGGCGTGGGGCCGCGTTCCGTCGAGAGATCTTTGTGCACCCTACCATTGGGCAGGCCGTTGCGTGAGTGTTAATTTCGGGTATCGCAGCGCTGGCGTCGATAGGCGGATGGTACCAGCGGTCCAGAATCTAAGTAGCGGATTAGGCACCGCAGCGGGGAGTCCGAAAAGGCTTAACACAGAGGGCACAGAGGAAGAGCGCAGAGGACACGGAGAAGAAAAAGGGCCGAGCGAGTTCGGCCCCTACAAAGAAGTACGGACGGGCGTGGTTAGGGCTTTTCGTTCCACCACCAGAGTGGGGGGAGCGGCTTTTGCTGGGGGTAGATTTGGTTGAGGGTGTCGCCCTCGAAGAGTTCACCGTTTTTCATTACGTATTGGATGGCGGTGGTGTTGTGGATGTCGTCGAGGGGATTTTTGTTGAGGACGACCAGGTCGGCGAGTTTGCCGGGTTCGATAGAGCCGAGATCCTGCGCGAAGCCCATGGCTTCGGCGCCGCGAAGTGTGGCGGAGCGGAGCACGTCGAGATTGGAAGCGCCGCCGGAAGCGAGCGCCCACATTTCCCAGTGATAGCCGAGTCCCTGGAACTGGCCGTGGCTGCCGATGCAGACGCGGCCACCGGCTTTGATGAGCTTGGCGTCCTCGGCGGCGAGGCGCGGGAAGGCTAGCTCGTCTTTGCGCGTCCAGATGCGGCGGCGGCGAGTGCGGGCGTCGACGATATTGTGCGGCAGGAAGCGGCGGACTTTGGGGTCGTCGTGGACTTCGGTGGCTTCGTAGAAATAGTTTTCGGCCCACGGACCGCCGTAGGCGACGATCAGCGTGGGCGTGTAGAAGATGCCGGAGCGGGACCAGAACTGAACGGCGTCGTCGAAGAGCGGAGTGATGGGAAGGCTGTGTTCGTTGCCGCTGAAGCCGTCGATGGCGTGGGTGAAGTCGAGCTTCATGTCGAGCGCGCCTTCGGTGGTGGGCATGACGCCTTCTTTTTTGCAGGCCATCACCATCCACTGGCGCTGCTTGCGATTGCCGACGAGATAGGACTTGAGATAGGTGGTGCGGTAGAAGTGGCGATAGCGGCGGACGACATCGTCGGCGTCGTCGGCGGATTGGAAGTCGGTGTCGGGAAAGACGCCGGGGCCGGTGGAGTAGGGGCGGGGGCCGATGATGTCGCCGGTGTCGATCAGGTCCTGGTAGGCGAACATATCGTTGGAGAGGGTTTGGGGATCGCGGCCGGCGGTGACGCCGTAGGCGAGGTTGGCGAGGAAGCTCCAGTTCTGGAGGTCGAGAACGCCGCGGCGGATTTCGGTCCAGTGCGGGTGAATATCGATGAAGCCGGGAACGATGGTTTTGCCGGAGACGTCGATGAGTTTGGCGTCGGCGGGAACGGTGAGGCTGCCGGATTTGCCGACAGAGACGATGCGATTGTCTTTGACGAGGATGTCGGCGTTTTCGAGAACTTCATCGCCGTGCATGGTAATGACGCGGGCGCCGCGAAGGACGGCCTGGCCGGAGGGCGTGTGGCGCGGGAAGGTTAGATTGACGGCGATGATTTCGGGTTTGAGTTTGGGGAGTTTTTTCTTGTCGTCGTCTTTGTCTTTTTTGTCTTTATCGTCGGCGGAAGCGGCTGTTTTGGAATTTTTGACGGACTTTGGCTTTTCGGCAGGCTTGGCTTCGGGCTTTTCGTCTTCCGGTTTTTTTGGGGCTTCAAATTCCACTTGGTCGAGAGGCAGGCGGAAGAAGGTGGCGCCTTCGGCCCAAGTTAGAGTTTTTCCGCCGTCGGCAAAGCCCATGTAATCGCCGCCGACTTCCGTGATTTTGCGGAGAGGAAGAGGAGATTTGGAAACATCGACGGTGGGGGTTTCACCTCCGGAGCGCGGGACGGCGAGGAGGTAGACCTGGTTGGTGACCTGAGCGAGGGCCCATTTGCCGTCGGGACTGATGCGGACATCGTCGGCGGGATTGCCGTCGGGTTTGTCGGGATCGGGGAACCAGGTTTTGCCGACGACTTTGATGATGCTGCGGCGGTCGGTGCCGTCGTAGCGGAGAGACATGAGGCCGGAGTCGGTGTAGATGTAGACGCGCTCGGGCTCCGGCCCAAAGTGCGGATGAACGGCGCCGCGCGCGGGGAGAATCAGGTTGGCGTCGCCGCCTTCGGAGGGCAGCCAGATTAGATCGACATTGACGGGCGTGGCGTCCCACTCGTCGAACTGCTCGACGTGGCCCTGACGAGGGGCGCGGATCGCGACAATGCGCTTGCCATCGGGAGAAAAAGCGAGGTCGCGATAGTAGGCGGAGACGCGGGTGAGTTGCTCGGGAGTGCCGCTTCCGTCGGAGCGAATTTTCCAGATTTGTCCGCCTTCCTGGGTCCAGGTGACGTAGGCGATCCATTGGCCGTCGGGCGACCACGCGGGCATGAATTCGGGCGTCGTGGCGGCGGTGAGGCGGCGCGAAGTGCCCGCCTTCGCCGCAGAGTCAGCGGCTACGGCGGGAGAACCGCCGGGAATGTCCATTACGTAGAGATGAGTGAGGGCGGAGAAGACGAGTCGCTTGCCGTCGGGAGATTGGACGGGTTGTTGGATCAGGCGGAGCTGGACGGGGCCTTCGTCGACGCGCATGGAGAGGTTGAGGTCAGGGCCGAGTTCACGGGAGATTTTTGCGGTGAAGGGAATTTCAGTGTCGTCGCTGGTGGCGACGGAGATGCGATGTATTTTTCCACCGTATGCGGCGACGACTTCCTTGCCGTCGGGAGTGAAGGCGTAGTTGGGGAGGAAGTCGCGAGTGAAGAGGGATTCCTGGTCGTCGCGCTGGACGGGATATTTCAGCCAGTGCTCTTCGCCACTTTTGAGGTCGCGGATGCGGAGGCCGGTTTCGGTTTCGACGCGGGTGGCGTAGACGAGGAGATTGCCGTCTGGAGAGATTTCAGCGCGCATGGCGCTGCCGGGCGAGTCGGTGACGATGTCTTCGTCACCGGTGGTCAGATTGCGGCGAATGATTTGGGAGAGCGGGAAAGTAACGTTGTAAAAGCCTTCGGGATTCTTGCGGGCGGTGTAATAGAGGAAGCGGCCGTCTTTGGAGAGCGACGGGCCGAGGGCGTTGAGCCAGCGGCGGGGAGAAGTGTCGGCTCTGGTGTGGGACTTGGTGACCTGAACACCGGCGCCGCCCTTGATGTGGTACATCCAAAGTTCCGCTGCGCCGATGGGAAATTGCGTGAAGCGGGAGGCGATGACGTAGTAGCCGTCGGGAGTCCAGGTTGGCGAAGCGAATTCGCTTTGTTCGTCCTGGCTGAGCTGTTTGGGATTGGAGCCGTCGGCGTCGGCAATCCAGATGTTTTCGGAGCCGCCGCGATCGCTGAGGAAAGTGATTTTCTTGCCGTCGGGGGAAAAGCGCGGCTGAGAGTTGAAGCCCATGCCAGTGGTGAGCTTGCGGGCTTCGCCGCCGGAGAAGGGCATGGAGTAGAGGTCACCGACCAATTCGAAGATAAGAGTTTTGCCGTCGGGAGAGACGTCGAGGGAGAGCCAGGTGCCTTCGGAGGTTTTGAATTCGACGTTGCGTGAGGGCTTGAGCGGGAGAGGCTGATCCTTCTTGTCCTTGTCGTCGTCGGCGGCGCGGGAAGGCGCGGGTATCGCAAGGATCGCCGCAAGAATGGCGGGGAAGAAGATGGCTTTCATGTGTGCCTCCAGGCGCAGCGGGCTACGTTAGTCTTGCCGGACAGCCGTGTCAACGAGGATCGCCTCATTGAAACGTAACAGATGGGTGCATGGATACAGACCCCGGCTTTGTTAGTTGGACGCGCAAGAAAGAAAAAGGATAACGCAGAGGCGCAGAGGTCGCAGAGGAGCGCTGAGAAGAAAGAGGCTGGCCGATCTGAAGTTCGGCCACTACATGTTGATATCAGGAATTCGGCAGGCGCGGTTAGCGGGAGTGGGTGATGACCCAGTTGGCGAAGGAGTGCCAGAGGGCGGTTTTGCCGAGGGGAAGGCGGATTTGCTCCACGACGATCAACATCGCTCCGGCCCAGAGGGTGGCGCGGTGAATTTTGCGGATGGACCAGAGGTCGTAAGCGATGAGGAAGAGAAGGAACAGCTCGCTGACCAAACTGGCGGCCAGGACGTTCCGGGACACGAAGGCGAGAGGCCAGCGAGCGATTGCGGCGACCATGAGAGCCGTGGTGGCGATGTAGATATAGCGCTTATGAGCGGGGCAATCCTTGCGGTTCCGGAAGGCAAGATAGATGAATGTTGCAAAGAGGAGCATGTCGCTCATCGGGACGAGGTAAAAGGCCTGGGGATCGCGGCCGAATGGATCGAGTTGGCCGGCGTGGCGGATTAGAGAGTCGGTGCTGGCCAAGACACCAAGAATCACCATGAGGCAGCCGAGGAGGAAGCCGGCGATGCCGAGGCGGCGGTGGATGTCGGTGCGGCCGGCGGCGACGAGGGAGGTCTGTGTTACGAGAAGGAGAATCCAAGCGGTGAAGGCGGCGCCGTGGATGTGAACGATCGGGCTGGGCAACGGGGCGCGGAAAACGCCTGCGAGAAAATAGCTGCGAGCGAAACCGATAAAAACCGAGACGAGCATGAGTAGCGCCATGATGGAAAAGAAATAGTGATCGTAACGTCGGCCGGGCAGGCCGGGTATGGGGCGGACAGACTGGTGCGGTTCAGCTACAAGTGTTGCCAAGATACCTCCGTGAAAACATGGACGGGCAAGGAATGCGCGTCGACCTGGGAATTGAAGGCATTGTATACGGAATCGGTGTGGAGCGCTCGCGGATAAAGGCAATCGGAACGGAGGGACCGATTTGAAGACCGGCCTCCAGAGCAGACTAGAGATTACGCGCCATCAAGGTTTGGCGGAGGGTTTTGTGCCGGGCTTGGCCATTAATTTTTCGGCTTCGGCCAGGGCTTGGGCGGCGGGGATTTCAGCGCCGGATTTGTCGACGTAGTGGATGTCGAAGGGTGCGTCGAGAAAGAAAATGGCGGCGCAAGGTTTGGAGCCGGTGCATTTGGCCTGGTGGATGTGTTTGGAGGGAAGGTAGGCGTAGTCGCCGTTGGTGAGGAGAACGGGTTTTTCGCCCTTCATGGAAACTTCGAGCAGGCCGGCGAGGGGTACGGCGCCTTCGCTCGAAGTGTGCCAGTGCCAGGGGACGATGCAGCCGGGAGTAAATTTCATTTCGACTACAGAGGGGCCTTTGCCTGGGTCGCCTTTCAGGACGGCTAGAGTGAGGCAGTCTGGGACGCCAGGGACGGCGGCGAATTTTGCGGACATGCCTTTGGCGACGACGGCAAGGTCGGGGGATTCCTGGGCGGCCGCGGGCAGAACGGCGAGAAAAAGTGTGGCGAGAAGAATTGTTTTCATGCGTGGCTCCGTTTGGTGTCGGAGTACGTTAGACGTTTTCGACGAAGAGTGTCAATGGAGATTGCGGGAGCGAAGAGCGTGAGTCAATTACAAGAGGGCGATTCGTGAGTAAGCGCGGGGGCTGGTACTCTGGAGTTGGATTGTTTGCAGCGATGGCCGTCCTGATTCGTTAAAGGTTGGAGTCCTGGGAAAAATGTGCCGCGCCTACGGCGCTCTGAATTCTGTTGGCATTTTTCCCAGCGCTTACGCGCTGGGCTAATGAATGTCGCGCCTCCGGCGCTGGTTTGTAGATACACAATTCCTTTGTGGAAGATGAGGATTCAGTGGCACCGATTATCAGCGCGCAGAGGTTGGGGAAGCGGTTTGGGGCTACGCCGCTGTTCCGGGAGATTTCGTTTACGGTGTCGGAGGGGGACCGGATCGGGATTGTGGGGCCGAACGGGTCGGGTAAATCGACGCTGCTGGCGATGCTGGATGGACGAGTGTTGCCGGACAGCGGAGATGTGGCGGTGCGCAAGGGGATGCGGGTGAGTGGAGTGGAGCAGATGTCCGACTATGCGGCCGGGGATACGGTACGCTCGGTGATCGATGCGGCGCTGGACCGGGCAAAGGTGGCGGAAGCGGATCGGGCGGGGCGCAAGGCGGAGATTCTGGGGCGCGCGGGATTTGTGGATGCGGAGGCGCGGGCAGATTCGCTTTCAGGAGGCTGGCGGAAGCGATTGGGAATTGTGGAGGCGCTGGTGCAGTTGCCGGACGTGCTGCTACTGGACGAGCCGACGAACCATCTGGATCTGGCAGGGATCGAGTGGCTGGAGGGGGTGCTGCAAAATGCAGCATTTGCGTGCGTGGTGGTGAGCCACGATCGGTATTTTCTGGAGAATGTGGCGACGGCGATTGTGGAGATCAATCCCGTGTATGAGAACGGGACGTTTCGGGTGGAGGGGAACTACAGCACGTTTCTGGAAGGGAAAGAGGCGTACCTGCACGCGCAGAGGAATAGGCAGGAGGCGCTGGAGAACCGTGTGCACACGGAGATTGACTGGCTGCGGCGAGGGCCAAAGGCGCGGACGACAAAATCGAAGGCGCGGATTGATACGGCGCACAAGTTGATTGGGGACCTGGCTGAGTTGAACGCGCGGACACGGACGACGAGCGCGAAGATTGATTTTACAGCGAGCGAGCGAAAAACGAAGCAGTTGATGACGCTGGACGCGGTCACGCACGGGATGGGCGGGCGGACGCTGTTTCGGGATATTCATTTTGTGATTACGTCGGGGATGCGGGTTGGGTTGGTGGGGCCGAATGGAAGCGGGAAGACTACGCTACTGCGGTTGTTGAATGGAGAATACAAGCCGGAGCAGGGGAGCATGAAGACGGCGGAGAATTTGAAGATTGTTTATTTCGATCAGAACCGGGAGTTGGATCCGGATGTGACTTTGCGGCGGGCGCTGGCTCCGGACAGCGATGCGGTGATTTACCAGGGGCAGGTGATTCATGTGGCGTCGTGGGCGGCGCGGTTCTTGTTTTCGGGGGAGGCGCTGAATCAGAAGGTGGGGCGGCTTTCGGGAGGCGAGCGGGCGCGGGTGCTGATTGCGCAGTTGATGTTGCAGCCGGCGGATGTGCTGCTGCTGGACGAGCCGACGAACGATCTGGATATTCCGACGCTGGAGATTCTGGAGGAGAGTTTGCTGGAGTATCGCGGGGCGCTAGTGCTGGTTACGCATGACCGGTACATGCTGGATCGGGTGTCGACGGTGGTGCTGGGCCTGGATGGGTTGGGAGGAGCGGAGCGGTTTGCGGATTATGGGCAGTGGGAGATTTGGCAGCGGGGGCAGTTGGCGACGGCGAAGGGAGAAGAACGCGTAGTTGAAAAGGGCAGGGCGGCGGGCGCGGCGGTGGGGTCGAAGAAGAGATTAAATTACAAGGAAACGCGCGAGCTGGAAACGATGGAGGAGCGGATTGCGGAGGCGGAGAAGGAGCTGCAGGGCAAGCACGAGCTGCTGCTCGATCCGCAGGTGATGAGCGACGCGGTGAGATTGCGGGGGTTGTCGCTCGAACTGGAAGCGGCGCAAGAGGCGATTGATACGATGTATGCGCGCTGGGGGGAATTGGAGAAGAAGCAGGGAGGGAAGACCTAAGAGAAAACACGCTCGGGGCCGGCAGAGCATAGGGAGAAGAAGGGTATTCAAGGGCGCTCGTGTCGCTTTGGGGCTATCCGGCTAAGGCAGGGGAATTCTTGTAACCATGTGCATCCGCGTTGAGGACGTTGGCGACTTCGTCGCGTTGCAGGTAGCGGAGTTTCGCGGAGGCCTCGGTTCGTTGGGTTATTTGCGCGAGGCCGAGCAAGGTGGCGCGCTCGGCGGTGGTCATTTTCTTGTTGAGCATGACGCCGCTTCTTTCAACAGCCGCGAAAGGCGGGGAATTGACCTTGCCGTTGAAGGGATCCGGCATTTTCGAAGCGAGAACGGTGAGCGGAAGCAGCGGCATGGTGTGTCCCAGAAAAGTGGCCTGGCATGGATAGAGGACGCCGCCTTTGAGAATCCGAAGAGATACCTCATCCGTGGCCAGAGAGTGCAATGAATCAACATCCGGAAACTGCCAACTTGAGGAACGCGCAAGGGTACCCAACACCGCGGTATCCGGTTTCGGGAATGGCCGGGGAGCAATCACCAGGCGACGTTCGACCTCAAAGAGCAGCTTTTCGGCCGAATCACAATCAGCCCCACAGACAACAAGTCCGTGATTCCCGAGTATGAGCACATCGGTATCTGGCGCTAGGGCCACGGCTGTTTCTATCGCTCGGGCCAGCGGGATGCCGGAAGCAGCGTAGGGGATCCATTGCCAGTGCAGGGGATCGAGGCGTTGCTTCAGTTGGGCGGGGCCATCGAGACGTATAGCCCAGGCAATGGTGTTGATGGAGTGGACATGGATGACGACGCGATGGCGGAGGATCGCGTGCATCGGAGTTTCGATGGACGGGCGCAAGTCGCTATCCTGTACGCGGCCTGGGACGAGTCCGGTGGGATTCTGAATGGAGTCCCTGACTGCCGCGAGTTCGAGAGGCACGAACATATCGTCGTGCAGAGCACGAGCCAGCCATTTGCCGGAAGCCTTTAACCACAGGATTCCGTCAAGTTTAATGGAGGTATTCCCGTTGCTGGCTTGGACCAGGAGCGGATTGCTGCCGACTCGAGCGGATAGATCACGAAGGGAGACGACCGCCTGCTCATGGAGAACCGGCAATCGCCGAGAGGAGGCAAGAAGTTTCACAAACCAAGTCCTTCCTTGTTGCCGGCGGCGACATCTTTTTTTACCTGTAATATTCGCAAAGCGTCCTTGGCTTGCGGACGACTGACGGCATTCACCCTGGAGTTCGCTCGATTCTGGCCAATCTTGATGGATGCATTAAAAATGGTGCCGACGGAGAGAATCCCGGCCAATTTGTGGTCGGCGATGGAGGCCAAACCCATGGAGGCCAGGCAGCCGCAGGAGGCGCAATCGGGATTTCCGCCGAACTGGCACGGAGTGATGCGGGTTTCCAAATCCGCCGACAAAGTTTGGGTGGTGAGGGCGAAAACACAGTCCTGCGGACTTCGCGGCGGCGAGGCAAACTGCTGAATCACCACCGCCGGCATATCCAATTTCGGGAATTGCTTTCGCAACTGCATCATGTCAGCAATGGCACGAGCACGCTCCCCGGGACTGAGGATTTCCGGCAGTTGATCGCCGACCTGAGGGGTGAACATGCTGAACCAGACCTTCTTGATCTCAGGGCGCGGGGTCCAAAATTCAAGAAATTCTGCGAGGTAACCGGTGCGCTTCATCATCTGAGCGGTAATAGTGCAATGAATGGTGACCCGCTGGCCGACGATGTTTTTCAGGATGCGGTCATAGGTGGCCGGTGCCCGGCGGAGATCGTGCTCGGGCTGCAGACCGTCAATGGAGACAACCACGTTGAGGTTCTCAAGATTTGCCCAAGTGGGGCCCATAGTCCGGAAGGCGCTGGTCACAACCTGGACGTGAATTCCGCGAGACAATATGAGAGGAAGTAGCAACTCCAATTCGCGAAAGCGGACCAGCGGATCACCGCCGACGATCGACAAGTGCAGAGGCTTCAGGCGGTCGACGACTTCGAGAACACCGTCTACCAGGGCCTGGCCTCTGCGATCGTTCAGATCGCGTAAGGTTTGGCCGCCACCGAGGTGAGCGTCGTCGTATGCGTAACATCCGGGACATTTCAACGGACATTCGCGGGTGATTTCGATAGAAAGAGAAGGGGGCTCACCCTTGAGGATCTTTCCCCACGCTTGAAGAATCTGATAGGTGTGCAACGAAGGCGTCCCTTTTCTGACCGTTGGGCTGGACTACGGTCTGTGAATGTACTGGGCAGGCGCGACGCCTGCGGGAGAGACTGCTGATCACCAATCGGGTACCAAAACAACGATTGGGCGTGACGATTGACTGCGAGCTGGGGAAAGTAGTCGTTTGGAAAAATAGGGCGGCAATACGTCTTTCACTGAAACGCCTATCTATAGGTAGAGGGAAGAACCTGTGTCGAGAACGGAACAACAGGGAGCGCTTGTAATAGATTCCCCTTCCCAGCCCGTCACTTAGTATGCGCCTGATCGGGTTCAAGGACAATTTTTTCGCCAGGTCCGTGGGAGCGGAGCGAAGAAGAGAAGAGGAGTCGCGCGTTTGGGCGTAAGAGCCCACCCTTATAAACCAAGGGTCGGGCGCCCTCAAGTTCGTTTGTTTTGGTGTTATGACCGGAGATCAAAGGCAGGGGCGGGAGAGTTGCGGGTTAGTTGTTCTTCGTGGCATGGGGTGACATAATTTCAGACTTACGGTGCGTGAATGCCTGGGGAATCCGGCCTTGCTTGTGCGGCTGGACACGGGGCACTGTTCTGAGGGGGAATTATGGCGATGCGCGATAGCTGGGTGGAAAAGCGGGAAGCGGCGCAAGCGAACGCGAACGGAAGCCGGAACATGTCGCAAATGCATCTGGCACGGCTAGGCGAGATTACGGAAGAGATGGAGTACGTCGCGAAGCGCGAGAAGCTGGACCCCGAGGTGGTGCGCAGCGAAGTGGCGCGGGGGCGCGCGATTATTCCCGCGAACATTCATCACCGGAACCTGGAGCCGATGGGGATCGGGATTGCGTTCAACTGCAAGATCAATGCGAACATCGGGAATTCCGCGACTACATCAGAGATTCACGAAGAACTGAAGAAGTTGCATCACGCGGTGCATTACGGCGCGGATACGGTGATGGACCTTTCGACCGGAGGAAATATTCCGGAGATCCGGCAGGCGATTATCAATAATTCACCGGTGCCGATCGGGACCGTGCCGGTGTATGAAGCGATATCGCGGGTGCGGCGGCCGGAAGATATCAGCATTGATTTGATGCTGGAAGTGATTGAAGAGCAGGCGGAACAGGGCGTGGATTACATGACGATCCACGCGGGCGTGCTGCGGGAGCATGTGCCGCTGGTACGGAAGCGGATCACCGGGATTGTGTCGCGCGGCGGTTCGCTGATGGCGCACTGGATGGAGCACCACAAGAAGCAGAATTTCCTGTACGAGAACATCGAGAAGATCTGCAAGATTTTCAAAAAGCATGACGTAAGCTTTTCATTTGGGGATGGATTGCGGCCGGGTTGCATCGCGGATGCGAGCGATGAGGCACAGTTTGCGGAATTGAAAGTGTTGGGCGAATTGACGAAGATTGCGTGGGAGCACGATGTGCAGGTGATGATCGAAGGGCCGGGGCACGTGCCGCTGGACAAGATCAAGGAGCAGGTGGACAAGGAGATGGAGTGGTGCCATGAGGCGCCGTTCTATACGCTGGGGCCGCTGGTGACGGACATTGCGCCGGGGTACGACCACATCACGAGCGCGATTGGTGCGGCGATGATCGGGTGGCACGGGGCGTCGATGCTTTGCTATGTGACGCCGAAGGAGCATTTGGGATTGCCGAACCCGGAGGACGTGAAGCAGGGCGTGATTGCGTACAAGATTGCGGCGCACGCGGCGGATGTGGCTCGGCATCGTCCGGGAGCGCGGGACCGCGACGACGCATTGAGCTATGCGCGGTTTTTGTTTGACTGGAACAAGCAGTTTGAGTTGTCGCTGGATCCGGCGACGGCGAAGGCGATGCACGACGAGAATCTGCCGGATGATTTTTACAAAGAGGCGAAGTTCTGTTCGATGTGCGGGCCGAAGTTCTGCTCGATGAACATTACGCAGTTGGCGGAAGCGGAGAGCGGGAAGGATCAGGCGGAGCGGAAGCAGAAGTTCGCGGAGTTGCTGGTGAAGGTGCAGGGCGCGGGGGCGTGAGGCAGTTTGGGTGCTCCATTAGGGAGCGCTACATCTCCGCGCGGAAGCAGTAAGGTAACAGTTGTATTAGATTTGTTTGTCGTCAATGGCATTTTGGTTGAAGCGGCTCAGGCAAATCCTCGATTATTCTCTTCCTTTGTTAGGTTGGTTCGAAGAACGCCACACCAGGTAAACACAATCGAAAGCCGGGCCTTTGGGCCGCGGCATAACTGCATGAATGCGCCGGGATCCATCTACGATGTACTGGTGGTTGACGACTCGCCTGTTTACCGGAAGCTGGTGGAACAGGTACTTGAGTCGCAGCCATTCAGTTTACATTTCGCCCGGAATGGCAAAGAGGCGCTGCAACTGATTGAGGAGTATTCACCGTCGATTGTAGTGACGGACTGGATGATGCCGGATTTGTCAGGGCCGGAATTGTGCCAGCGGATTCGCGCGGACCAGGGCAAGCCGTACACCTACATCATTTTGATGACCAGCAACACGGAAAAGGGAAATGTGGTGAAGGGGCTGGAGGCAGGGGCCGACGATTATCTGGCGAAGCCTTTCGATCCGGGGGAACTGCTGGCGCGCATCGGGGTGGGGCGGCGGATTATTGATTTGAACCGGGAACTTGCAGCGAAGAGCGTCAAGCTGGAAGAGGCCGCGCGGACGGATCCGCTGACGGGATTGCCGAACCGGCGAGCGATTGAGGAGTGGGCGTTCAAGCAGTTGCGCGGGGCGGCGCGACACGGATTTTCACTGTGGGTGGTGGTGTGCGACATCGATTCGTTCAAGACGATTAATGATAGTTTCGGGCATCATGCCGGGGATATCGTCATCAAGACGTTTGCGGATTTGCTGAAGCGGATCACGCGTTCTTCGGATATTTGTGGACGGCTGGGTGGCGATGAATTTTTGCTGGTGATGACGCATGTGGAAGCTGGACATATTGAAACGACGGTGAACCGGTTCCGGGAACAGTTCGCGGCACTATCGTTTCCGTTTCAGGGGCAGAGCGTCAGTGTGACCTCGAGCTTTGGAATTGCCGGAAACGCCGGGAAAGAGATGCCGGAGTTTGGCGGGTTGGTGCGAAAAGCGGACCAGATGCTGTATGAGGCCAAGCGCAGCGGGCGGAATACTGTGCGCGTGTACTATCCCCAGGCGTAAAACAAAGATTCCACGATTAAGTGCGGGGCTGGCTGCTTGCCGCGAATTATGGTAGTAGTGCGTTCGGATGAGTTCGAGATTGCGAATCCAAATGTGAAGGTGGGCTGATGGGATTTCTGAACGAGGGTGTGGCGGTGATTACGGGAGCGGGATCGGGGATGGGGCGTTGTCTGGCACAGCAGTTGGCTTGGCTGGGCGCTTCGCTGGCCATTTCGGATGTGGACGAAAAGGGGCTGGCGGAGACAGCGGCGCTGCTGGGTTCGGCGAAGGGAAAAGTGACGCAGCACATTGTCAATGTGGCGGACGAGGCGAGGATGAAAGCGTTTGCGGAGGAGGTGGAGGCGAAACACGGGCGAGCGACTATGCTTTTCAACAATGCGGGCGTGGCGGTGCTGGGGAAATTTGAAGAGCTGTCGCTGGAAGATATTCGCTGGTTGACAGAGATTAATTTCTGGGGAGTGATTTACGGCGTGTTTTATTTCATGCCGCTTTTGAAGAAGGAACGGCGGGCGCACATCGTGAATACATCCAGTGTTTTCGGGCTGGTGGGGGTGGTCGGGCAAACGGCTTACTGCGCGAGCAAGTTTGCGGTGAGAGGGTTTACGGAATCGCTTCGGCATGAACTGGAAGGGACGAACATTTTTGTTACCAGCGTGCATCCCGGGGGGATCAAGACGGCAATCGCGAAGAAGGCGAAGCTGGGGGCACGGGCGAAAGCGAGTTTGTATCCGGACAGCGTTTCACGATTTGACCGCGTGGCAATCACGACGGCGGAGGATGCGGCAGCGCGGATCTTGAAGGGCGTGGAAAAATACGAGCCGCGGGTCTTGATTGGGAGGGATTGCAAGATCGCAGATATTTTGCAGCGGTTGCGGCCGGTGGGATATTGGAAGATGGTGGCGAAGAAGATTCAGGACCCGGACGTGAAGAGGTAGAACCTGCGCCCCAGAGCGCGGGAGGATTGCTAACCCTGAGCAAGCGGTGGACTTTGCAACGCTTGAAGGGAAGTACAGTTAACTTACAGGGAACAGATAAGCGCAGGGCGCGGAAATTGCGAAGGTGAAGTGAGCTAGACTTGCCCCAGTGTAGTTGTCCGGAAGACTTGGGGAGTGGCCGACCCTCTCGAGCGGACGGAACTCGAGTTCCAGGCGACCGAGCAGAGAACCGGGTACACCCAGGTCCTAACTTTCAGGAACGATCCAGACAAATCAACAGAGCAGGGATTCGACCGGGGACGGAGAAGACCATGCAATTGACAAGCAGATTGAAAGGAAATCTTTTCCTTGCGGCACTGGTGTGCGCGATGCAGGCCCGGGCCTTCGCGGACGACCCAAAACCCAAACCGGAAAATACCGTCAGCGTGCATCTGGCGGAACCGGTGGCGCCCCAGAAATTCGAACACGCGCCGAAGTTCTGGATCACGGAAATGGCAGACCGCTCCGGGAACGCGCAACCGATGCTGGTGCTGAAGTCACGGGGAGGGATATTTCTAGACCGGCAGCCGACGGTGATTGTGCGGGAGGCCCTGGAGGAATCGTTGAAGTCGGGGAACCTGCTTGCGGCAGACAGCAATTCGGCGGATTTGGCGATTCGAGTCTATCTTTTTCACTTCGGACTGGCGGAGGGCTCGGGACTTGATTTTTTTGGGAAGGTGGAATTCACCGCGATCGTGAAGAATCCGAAGACGGGTGAGACCGCGGAGGTGAAGGCTTCGGGAACGTCGATCGCGAAGGGAGCGGCGAGGAAGAAAAATGTGCAGAAAAACGTGCAGGAAGACCTGGAAGAATCGCTGAAAGACGCCGCACGCAATTTTTTGCGAGGGCAGCAATTGAAGGAAGCGGTGGGGTTGCTTTGGAAAGGCGGGGATACGGCGCCGGGTGCGGACGCGAAGCCATAGGGCGAGTGGAAGCGGTGGAAGAGGGATCAAAGGGCGATCCGCACGGCAAAGTTTTCCGAAAGTCACGGAGCGATTAAAAAATGGAGGGGTGAGAAATGCGAATCCGAATGAAGATGGCGATGCTGGTGCTTTTGGGGTTTGCCGGCATCTCTGCCGCAAAAGACACAAAAGCAGTCTTCAAAACGGCAGAGGCGAAACATTTTACCGGGGCGGAAGGGGTCGAGTTGTCACCGGCGTTCTACGACTACTTTTATGCTGAATTGCGGAGTGAACTGACGAAATCCAAGCTCGTGAGCGAGGTGATTGGCGAAGGAGAAGCGGTGGACGACGCCGACGCGGAGAAATCGGTGATCATCACGGGAACGGTGATCGAGTACAAGAAGGGAAGCGCGGTGAAGAGCGCGCTGATCGGATTCGGCGCGGGGTTGCGAAGCCTGAAAATGGATGCGGACGTGGTGAGGCGAAGCGACAAACAGGATCTATCCGTTTTCCACGTGCACGTGAAAGTGGATCCGAGATGGAATGAAAAGACGATGGCGAAATTCGCGGCACAGCAGATTGCCAAAGACATGAAGAAAGAGTTCGGAGAGAAGAAGTAAAGCGGCGGAGAGAGAAAGTTGAGCAAAAGGGAGACGACCGCGATGCGGATGTGTATCAGGGCGGCCATTCAAAGAGCGCTGGCATTGGGGATAACGGCAATGCTTCTGTTCGAGGGGGGAGCAGCCGGCTCCAACAAGGTGAAGTTGCGCGGTTATATTACCGGACGAGTGGACGAGAGGGCGGTGCTGATCCTGGATGACCGATTGGAGACAACAACGGCTAGCCGTGTGATGGGGCAGGACGGAAGCGGCGAGCACCCGATGAAGGCGGAGGAGTTGGCCACGGGGATGCTGGTTGAGGCGGAGGGGCAGTGGCTGGACCGGCACAAGTTTTTCGCCGAAAAAATCAGCGTGGATTTGCGGGAGAGCGACAAGAAGATTCGCGGCACGGCTTATTTGCAGGAAGAGCCCGAAGACGCGAACAAAATTGCGAATGGTCAAAACGGACAGCTGAAGTTGGACGGATTCTTGTTGGAAGTAAGCGGAGATACCAAGAAGGAATGGAATGTATCAAAAGCGACGGCAGGAGTCCCCGCTTCCAGCCAGGGACAGCTCGCGGCATGCCACGTGAAGTACACAGCGATCCGGCGGAAAGACGGAAAAGTGGATGCGGAGCAGATTGACCTGGGGCCGCCGGCTTCGGCGGATGCTTACAAAATGCCGCACGATATAGAGATACAACAGGCGAAAGAACCTCAGACAGGGATCGAGATTCTGGAATTCCGGCAAGGGAAGAAGGTGCAGGGGCGGCTGAAGTTGCTGGCGGAAAAAAGCGTGAGGGAATATGTTGCGCACCTGGGCGATTCCCTCTTGCCTGAGGGCGCCGAGGGAACCAGCCGACCGATCGAATTCCGATTTTTCGTAATAGAGGACCCGGAAATAAACGCGGCTTCGCTGCCAGACGGAACCTTGCTGATCAACACGGGTCTGCTGGGGGCCATCCAAAACGAATCGCAACTAGCGTTTGTGATGAGCCATGAGATCGCGCACGTTCTGCAGACGCATTACAAGCGAGAGGTGGAGGAAACACGAGGACAACGAGTGGGGTTGACCATCGCCGGGATTGCCGCGGGAGCGTTTATAGGCGATCTGGGGATATTCATGGCCAACATCGGAATCGCCTCGGTAGTGAACGGTCATCAACGCGAACTGGAAAACCAGGCGGACCGGTTGGGGCTGGAAAACGTTATTGAGCACGGATACGACCCGAGGGAGGCGCCGAATTTTTCGCGGCTGATCATAAACCGGTACGGAGACAGGAGTACGAGCAAGCTTTGGTCGAACCACGACTCGAGCCTGATCCGCGGGAGTTTTTTGACGATTCAACTGCAGCGCGCTTATCCCGGAGAGAACTGGGAAGGGACAAGGAAGAGCACGAAAGCGTTTGAGCAGATGAAGGAGGATTTGGGGCCGGTAAAGATCATGTAGGATGCCGGGGAGGCGGCGGCATGGGTCTGGGGCAGGGGAGACGTGAGTGACGTGCAGGGGTGGCGGTTCCGGTATCGCCAGCCGACCAGGTTGCGGCCGTTTTCAGAATGAAACTGCGAAGTAAGCCGGGTTCATATTCCACTACTAAAATCGGGCTCCCGAAGCGCGCGAGCGGTGTCTAACGAGTAGTGTCCCCTTAAGTTGTGCGGGAGGCCCGCAGATGCGCATATGCTACTTGTCTGTTTTCTTGCTGTGTTCCACAGCCGCTTTCGCCCAAACGTCTTCCGAGAAAAAAACCACCCCAAAAGTTCCCGAGACAGCGACGGATAAAATTGCGTCCCTACCGGTCAGAAAAGTGGTGCTCTACAAAAACGGCGTGGGTTATTTCGAACACACCGGACGGGTGTGGGGAAACCAGGACCTGCGGATTGAGTTTACGACGGCGCAACTGAATGATGTGCTGAAGTCGCTGACGCTGGTGGACTTGAATGGCGGGCGGATCAACGCGGTCCATTACAACTCGGTCGCGCCGCTGGATGTGCAGCTGCGGGGTTTGCAAATCCCACTGGGTGAGGACGTGACCAGCGCGGCACTGCTGATTGCATTGCGGGGGACTCGTGTTGAGGTGCACAGCGGGGCGAGCAACGTGGTGGGAAAAATATTCAGCGTGGAGACGGTTGAAAAAGCAGGTAGCAAGGAAAACCCGATTCAGGTGACGCAGTTGGCGATTGTGACCGATGCGGGGGAGATGCGTCTGTTTGAGCTGGGGCCGGCGGTGACGGTTCGCGCGGCCGATCCGGAGATTCATAAGGATATTGACCGCTATTTGAGCCTGATGGGAGCAACGCGATCGAAAGACTTGCGGCGGATGACGATTGGGGCTTCGGGGAGCGGTGAACGGGAAGTTATGGTGAGTTACATCAGCGAAGTTCCAGTGTGGAAGAGCACGTATCGGATCGTGCTGCCGAGGGCGCCGGCGAAGGCATTTCTGCAGGGGTGGGCCATTGTGGACAACACGGTGGGGGAGGACTGGAGCGATGTGAAGCTTTCGCTAGTGTCTGGAACGCCGCAATCGTTTATTCAGAATATTTCGCAGCCGTACTATACGCGACGGCCGGTGGTTCCCTTGCCGGAGTCTGTAATGCTGACGCCGCAGGCACACGAGGCGAGCATGGAGGCCGGGAAGCTGAGTTCACCCCGAGCGATTATGGGTGGAGTGGCCGGTGGCGTTCCAGGAGGCTCCGCGGGAGGAGTGTTGGGCGGGGTGATTGGCGGAGCAGGAATGGCGCCCCCGAAATTGCCGGAGGAACTCGAAGAGCCGGAGGAGAGCAGCGAGGTGAGCGATTTGCTGAGCAAGGAAGTGGCGGCGGCCGAGGGGGCCGCGGTTGGGGACCTGTTTGAGTACAACTTGAAGGAAAAAATCACGGTGCTGAAGAACCAGTCGGCGCTGGTGCCGATTGTGCAGGCGCCGATTGAGGCGGAGAAGGTCACGCTGGTCACCTCGGACGAAGACGGGGGGCCGCAGGCGACTCCGCTGCGCGCCTTGTGGTTGAAGAACAGTTCGGGACTGACGCTCGATGGCGGGACGTTTAATGTGCTGGAGCAGGATAGCTTTGCGGGAGAGGGGATCATGGAGCTTCTGCACCCGGGAGAACGGCGGTTGCTGTCTTTCGCAGCGGATAAGGCGGTGCGCGTAGCGAAACGCGACGTGACGGGCTCGAAAGCCGTGACGAGGACCACGATCCTGAAGGGGGTTATGGCAGTGCACCGCGAGGAGTGGGACACCACGACGTATTTAATTCACAACGCGGACGTGACATCGCGGCAGATGATTCTGGAATATCCGATCCGTAGCGGGTGGAAACTGGCGGAAGAGATGAAACCGGAGGAGACGAGTGCCACGCGCTACAGATTCCGGGTGGAAGTGGCGCCGGGGAAGACGGAGAAATTCGCCATCAAGGAAAGCCGTGGGGAGGTTTCGAGAATCCACATTTCCACGCTGACGGACAACCAGGTTGAGGCGTTTGTGCAGGAGGGAGCGATTACCCCTGCGGTTGAGGCGGAATTGCAAAAGGTGATTGCCAAGAAATTTGAAATCGCCGGGGTGGATCAGGAAATCAAGGCGCGGCAGCAGGAGACGGAGTCGATCGAGAAGGGCCAGACGCGGCTGCGAGAAAATATGAAAGCGTTGAAGGGCAGCCCGGAGGAGAAGGCTCTGCTGCTGAGGTATGCGAAGGAACTGGACGGACAAGAAGACCGGCTGGCCTCGCTGCAAAAAGAGATCGGCGAACAGAAGACAAAACGCGAGGGCCTGCAAGCGCAGTTCGACGGGCTGGTGCAGGGGATTACCATCGAGCAGGCGGGGCGGAGCGAATAGAGACCAAAGGAATGGCGCCACGATGGAGAATGGAACGAAAAGTTGAGAATATTTCCTTGTGGGGTCCATAAGAAAAATTGAAGGAAGTGGCGAGGCAACTAAAGTTACACTTATGGCCCTGTTTCAGGGAGGGGGCCGAAGATGCCTATAGTTGCGCCGATTGCCGAATGGGAAAGCTTGTCCGCACGCATTAAATCGGAAACGCCGGAAGCGTTTGATTCCGAGGGGCGGGTTCTCAATCTGATTGAGGGGGAATGGAAGGATCCGGGATTCGGGAGGCACTACGAATCGCCGATTGACGGGCGGAGCCTGGGGCGAATCCCGATGATTGACCTGGAGACCGCCCGGACGGCGGTGAAGTTTGCGAAGGCGGAGGCAGCCGGGTGGGCGCGTACGGATCTGGACGAGCGTCGGCAGTGCGTGAGTGAGTGCCTGGCGGGACTGCAAAAGCAGAAAGAGCTGATCGCGCTTTTGCTGATGTGGGAGATCGGAAAGCCGTACGCGCAGGCGTTGACGGATATTGAGCGGTGCATCAGCGGAGTGGAATGGTACGTTTCGCACATCGAGAGCATGCTGGGGAGGCGGGCGCCGCTGGGACTGATTTCGAATATTGCTTCGTGGAATTATCCGATGTCTGTGCTGATGCATTCGGTGCTGGTGCAGGCGCTGGCGGGGAACGCGACGATTTCAAAAACGCCGACGGACGGAGGGCTGTACGCGCTGACACTGGCACATGCGGTGGCACGGAGGTGCGGGCTGCCGGTGTCGCTGGTGAGCGGATCGGGCGGCCAGTTGAGCGAAGCATTGGTGCGGAATGAATTTGTGGATTGCCTGGCGTTTGTAGGAGGGAAGACGAACGGCGGAGTGATCGCTTCGTCGCTCTATGACGAAAACAAGAGGTACATGCTGGAGATGGAGGGGGTGAACACGTACGGGGTGTGGAAGTTTTCGGATTGGAGCGGGCTGGGGCAGCAGTTGAAGAAGGGATTTGATTACGGGAAGCAGCGGTGCACGGCGTATGTGCGGTATGTGGTGCAGCGAGAACTGTTTCCGCAATTTCTGGAGATGTACCTGCCGCTGCTGCGCGGATTGCGGTATGGAAATCCGGTGATGGTCGAGAAGGAGTCGGACGCGCTGCCAAAGCTGGATTTCGGGCCGCTGATCAACAGTAAAAAGGTGGAGGAGCTGCGAGTGCTGTACGTGGAGGCGTTGGGGAAGGGCGCGATCAGCCTGTTTGAGGGCGGGGTGCAGGAGAGCATGATTTTTCCAAACCAGGATACGTCGGCATATGTAGGGCCGGGGGCGCTGCTGAATATCCCGAAGAATTGTCGGCTGTATCACAGCGAGCCGTTTGGGCCGTTGGATACGATCGTGGTGGTGGACCATATCGAGGAACTGATTTCAGAAATGAACATTTCGAACGGGGCGCTGGTGTCTTCGATTGCGTGCGATGACGGGAAGATTGCGCGGCGGGTGGCGGAGGAGTTGCGGGCGTTCAAGGTGGGGATCAATGCGATCAAGTCGCGCGGGGATCGGGAAGAGGTGTTTGGGGGAGTGGGGCAGTCGTGGAAAGGGTGTTTTGTGGGCGGGCGGTATTTGGTGTTGGCGGTAACAGCGGGAGAGCCGGGGGAGAAGTTGTATGGGAATTTTCCCGATCATTCGCGGATGCCGGAGGAGTTGACGGTGCGGGCGGTGGGAGCGGGGGCCGGGCAAACATAGAGTGGGCGAGCGTTGGGGAAAATTTTGACGGCGGCGAAGACCAAGAATATACTGCGCG
>Ga0210389_10000468_pt1 | contig 37351 bp, 37 predicted proteins | sample IncBWH28OmetaG_FD_160127 | JGI IMG/M metagenome (GOLD analysis project Ga0210389, IMG submission 160127) | Forest soil microbial communities from Barre Woods Harvard Forest LTER site, Petersham, Massachusetts, United States - Inc-BW-H-28-O ... | reverse complement strand
CAGAATGTTCTTGCTCGGGAAGTGCCGATAGAAGGTCACCTTCGTTACCCGAGCCTGCTCGATGACACTGTCGATCCCGGTGCCACGGATGCCGTCGCGGTAGAAAAGATCGTGCGCGGTGAGGAGGATACGCTCGCGCGCGGGCTTCGCTCGTATGTCTGCCTTGGCGATTCCGAGGAATTGCACCACATCATTGTAGACACGTCTGTCTACGTTTGCTAGCTTCATGTAGACAGAGTTGTCTACATGAGTCCACATGCGTAAAGGAGACCGCCATGGTGACCCGCCCACCCGTACCACCGTTTACTGTCGAGACCGCCACGCAGAAGGTGCGCATGGCGGAAGATGCCTGGAACAGCCGCGACCCGGATCGGGTCGTGCAGGTCTACACGGAAGACACGCAGTGGCGGAATCGGGCCGAGTTCCCTGTAGGTCGCGAGCAGGTGCGCGCATTCCTGCGGCGCAAATGGGCGCACGAGCTGGATTATCGGCTCATCAAGGAGCTATGGGCCTTCGCGGGCAACCACATTGCCGTGCGCTTCGCTTACGAATGGCATGATGACTTGGGTCACTGGTTCCGCAGCTATGGAAACGAGAATTGGGAGTTCAAAGCGGAGGGCTTGATGCAGCATCGCTTCGCGAGCATCAACGACCTGCCCATCGCAGAGCAAGACCGTAAGTTCCGCTGGCCGCTGGGGCGGCGCCCTGATGATCATTCGGGGCTCCGCGAACTCGGCCTGTGAAACCGTGACGGGGCGACTGACTATCGATGGGCAATATCAGAAAAATGCCTACCCGATTCACAATCGCGTGCGCCAAGTCACGCCCGTGCCTAGTGCGCTCGCTCAAAGGAGTGATACAAGTCATCGAAAAGATTCGTGGCGCGTTCGATCCGAGCATCGTCCGAGGGCTGACTTCCGACAATGCCGGCCAAGAGCTGCTGAACGCCGGCGGTTTCCTTGCGGCCAAACTTCTGATCTTTGAGATCCAAATCGTGAATGATTTCGGCGATTGCGGCTAACGCTGCGTCTTTCAGTTCGAGTCGGTTGAGGAGCACTTCGAAGGTGCACTGATCCCCTTCGTGTGTGAATTCCGCCTGGTACATATCGAAGCGGATCTCCGAGGCCTCCGGTCGATAGTGGCGATCCGCAACCCATTTGAACTTAGCATCGGGATCGACCCAACGGCGGATGAGCCAGGCACTTGCCATGCGATCGACATGCACATTGGCTCGCGTGACCCAGGTCCGTCCTTTGAGCGAGGCGAGTTTTTCGGTTTGCACGGCGGGTTCTGCTCCCAACGTATCAACGCTGATGTTTCGCGGCTCAAGCTCGCGCAGCAATGCGCGGACTTGTTCACGGCCATTGGCCTGAAAAAAATCAATCGCCTCGACGGCGCTGATGCGGCCATGGAATCGGGCATGTTGGGTGGCCGTTTCCTCGGCGCTCGGCGGATCGCGTTTGCGCTCGAATCGGGCGGCGAACGCGCGAATCTCCTCGGCAATGGCGCGGTATTGCTCCTCGCGAGCGGCGTCGAAGATCGCGATGATCTCCTCATCGGTAAACCCCTGCACAGCGCGAGCATCGAGGATCAAACCCTCGCCGCCGGCGTCTCTAACCTCGCGCAGCGTCCATTCGAAGTCCTCCAGGGCCTCATCGGTCGCCGGCATCAGATACAGCGCGTTCTTGAAGGAGGCAGCACCTACCGCCTGCAGTCGTCGCCAAATCTTGACTCGCGCGTATGCAGGCTGCGCGGGTAGCTGGAAAGCCAGCACCCACCATCGGCGTGCAGCGCCGTCTTCGGGAGCGGAAGGGCTCATCGCTGAAATATATCATCGTTCTCCAATAGATGATACACTCGTAGCATTCAAATCGGAGGCTGCCATGACGCGACGCGACTTGGGCCGACTGATGACAGGTGCTCTCGCCGCAGCGGCGACGAGATCGCAGGCGCTCGCGCCACCGGGGTCTCACGCCGTTGCAGAGCACTGGCGCCAAGACTTCCCGGCGCTGCGGGACTCCAAGGGCGAAGAAAGGCACATCTACCTCGACAGCGCCGCGACCGCCCAGCGGCCGACCGCAGTGATCAATGCGCTGCGGCTATTTTATGAGCGCGATAACGCGAATCCTGGAAAGACTCAACACGCGATGGCGCGACGGGCTTATGAGCAGTACCAGAAGGCGCGCCAGACACTCGCTCGCTTTATCAACGCACCCAGTGCCGACGAAATCACGTGGGTGCGCGGAACCACTGAGGGAGCCAATCTTGTGGCGAGCGCGTGGGCCCGCAGCGTGCTTCGCCCTGGCGATGAAATTCTGCTGACAGTCGCCGAACACGCCTCGAATCTGCTGCCGTGGCGATTGGCCGCCGAGCAGACCGGCGCCCGGGTCAGATTCATCGACGTCGACGAAGCAGGCAGAATCTCTCTTGAGGATCTGGATCGCAAACTGTCGGCCCATACGCGGCTGGTGGCGTTTAGCCACGTTTCGAACGTGGCTGGGTATGTGAACCCAGCTGCAGAAATTTGTGCGCGTTCGCGGTCCGCCGGTGCGCGAACATTTGTGGATGCGGCCCAATCCGCCCCGCATATTCCGCTGGACGTGCGCTCCATCGGCTGCGACTTTCTCGCCTTTTCAAGTCACAAGATCGCAGGTCCCATGGGCGCCGGTGTTCTATGGGCCTCCGCAGAGCTGCTCGACTCGATGGCGCCGTACCAGTCCGGATCTAACATGGCGCACGCCGTCGACCTCGACGGCCAGCAATTCGAGAAGGGCGCCTACAAATTCGGCGCGGGTACGCCGAATGCCGCCGATGCGATCGGCATGGCGGCCGCGGTCGATTATCTTGAGTCGCTGGGGCGGCATAGGATTAGGTCTCATGAAGAAGCCATAACTGCCTACGCGCTCGAAGGTCTGGAAAGTGTGCCAAATCTTCGCGTCTTAGGGCCGCGCCAGGCCAAGGATCGCATACCGGTGTTCGCCTTTGTCGTTGCGGGCATCGCAGCCGAAGAGATCATGCACAGCTTAGATGCACGGGGGGTCGCGATTCGTGCAGGCGATTTGTCGGCTTTGCCCCTCTTGCAGCATTTTGGAGTCAGCGAAGCGGGCCGTGCGTCGTGCTTTCTCTATACCACACGGGCGGACATTGACTTGCTCATTGAAGCGCTGCAACAAAGCATTGCGAAGCGATTTGGGACTTCATAGTGTCGCATCACACCTGCTATTTCTCAACGAGCGAGCCGAGCGTGGCGGGCCACCGGCGTTCGAAATTTCGGTCCTGTTGGAGACCCAGCCTAAGCAAGGCTTCGACTCTCTGCAGCGCCTCAGGCCAGGTTAGCGCGGTTTGAAACGAATTCAGGGCGCTGAGAAGATTGTCGGCGGACGGCAGCGACACCTGGTTGATAAGACGCTTTGCTGCCGCGATCGCGCGCACATCGAAGGTGGCGATGCGTCGTGCAAGTCCATCGACAAAGCCATCCAGCTCTCCATCTGGAAGCGCGCGGTTGACGTACCCATATTGTGCCGCAGTGTCGCCGTCGAAGTCGTTGGCGCCAAGAACGATTTCGAGCGCGCGGCCGCGACCGACCAGAGGCGGGAGGCGCTCGGTGCCGCCGCCGCCGGGATGCAGCCCGACGCCGACTTCCGGGTGGCCCAGCAACGTGTTCTCGCGCGACGCAAAACGCATATCGCAGGCGAGAACGAATTCGCTGCTGACCCCACGGACGCAGCCTCGAATCTTCGCGATACTGGCCACGGGAGATCTTGTGATGCGCACAAACGTGTCCGTTAGGATCGGCAAGCCGGAAGGTCCGACCGCGCTCATGATATTGCCGATCTTGCCGGTTAAGTCGAAGTGGGCGAGGAAGAACTCAGGATTCGCGCTTTCGAAGACGACGACACGTAGGCTGGAGCTCGCGTCCATGCGCTCCAGCAAATCCTGCAAGGCCTGGTACAACGTGGCATCCACGATGTTGAAAGGCGGATAGTCGAACACGATTCGCCAATATGCGGGCGATTCCTCAACTACCCGCAGCGGTCCAGCATCTTTAGCCACGATTCACCTTCCTCTCGTCGACCTCGATAGAGCGGGCGGGCGATGTAATGTTCGCCGCCTCGTAGGAGCGCATCCGAGCAAGTCCCGCGTCGCTGATGCAAAGTTTCAGGAAGAGATTTCGCTCGAGCGCCAGTCCCTGCGCCAGCGGCGTCTCGGTCGCGTTGCGGACAAGCCGCTTAATGGCCGCAACCGATTCCGGCGGGCGGGACGCCAGTCGACGGGCGATTTCCATCGCCCGATCCAGCGCCTTACCGCTGACGCTCTCGTGGACAAGGCCAAGCCTTGCTGCTTCCTTCGGGTTGACGGCATCGCCCATGAGGATGTGCATGAGAGCCGCCGGCGCTCCAATGGTGCGCGGCAGCCGCTGCGTGCCGCCGGCCCCGGGGACAAGTCCCAGGTTGGTCTCCGGTAATCCGATCAAGTAATCGCCGTCCTCCGCGATGCGAAGGTCGCACGAAAGCGCGAACTCGAACGCGCCCGCCAAGCATGTTCCGGAAATGGCGGCGACGACTGGCTTTGGCATGCTCTCGCACAGCGCCATGGCCCTGTCGAAAAATCCTGCGTTGTACGTCGCGTTGTCGGGCCATTCGCGGCCGGAAGCGCGGAGGGGTTCGGCGAGTTGTATGAGAGAGGTGATGGAGAAGTGGCGAGCGAAATACCCGGGCGCACCGCCCGTCAGAACCACGGCGCGAATATTGGAATCCCCGGCGTAACCATCCAGCGCCGCAGTGAGCGCGTCGCCCATCTCCGCGTCGAAATAGATTCTCGTGGGGCTGCCGAGCGTAATGACTGCGATTCTATCGGTCACGTGCGTGGCCAGAACGTCGGCGGGCACGGCATCCTCCTGAGTTGCGATCGTCTCTCCTTCACCCTACGTGGAGGCTGGTTCATCCCGCCATGTCGTTGATGCCACCTTTTCGGCCACGGCATGCAGCCCTCTGCGCGCACGTCCATGGCCGAATAGGTGGCAATTCCGACATATGTCCGGGTGTTGAAAACCAGTATGCTCCGCAGCCAAGCAGGGGCGAGGCAATCGGGATACGGTGGGGTGAAGACGATATGGCGAAGTCACCAGACGTAATTTTAGTGCACGGCGCATGGGCGGACGGGTCGAGCTGGGCGAAGGTGATACCGCTTCTTGCCGCCAGAGGTCACTCGGTCACCGCGGTGCAGCTTCCCCTCACGTCGCTCGGCGACGACGTGGCGACGGTTAAGCGGGCTATCGCGCTTGCGTCGGGTCCAATCATCTTGGCGGGCCACTCCTATGGAGGCGCCGTCATCTCCGAAGCCGGTAACGACCCCAAGGTCGAGGCGCTCGTGTACATCGCGGCCTTCGCCCCAGACGCGGGTGAGTCGGCCGGATCTCTCGGTGCGAGCGTCGAGCCTGCGCCGCTGGGTGCGGAAGTTCGTCCTGACGCGCAGGGGTATCTAAAGCTGACCCAATCGGGAGTGCGCGACTCCTTTGCGCAGGATCTCACCGACACCGAAAAGCTGGTCCTCTATTCGGCCCAGTCGCCAACAACAGGTGCTGCGTTGGGTGGAACGGTGTCCGTGGCGGCATGGCGCGCCAAGGCGTCTCGCTACCTTGTCGCAACAAACGATCGGGCCATCCCGCCCGCCCTGCAAAGGACGATGGCTAAGCGCCTCAACGCGGCGGTTGTTGAGGTTGCCTCCAGCCATGTCGCGATGCTGTCGCATCCCAAAGAAGTGGCGTCGCTGATAGCCGGATAAGATGGGAAGCCCAGCCGAATCCGAGCTCAGGGGGAGCGCGGGTTAACGTCTGAACCTGTTCGAGCCACATGCTGGCGAAACCCTCCGAATGGAGGCAATATGGCGTTCGGCTCCGGACTCGCGTCAGGGCCCACGTTTAAGTTAACGACGGGGCGCCTGAGTTTTTCTCCAAACGATTAGCCGAAGCCAAGCTCGTCCGCAGATTAGGAGGCACACTAATTCTACGACTCGGGATCTTCTTGCAGCCTGGCTTCAGCGTAATGAGTTTCGCGCCGATCGCGGCATTTGAAGCAGCCAATATCGTTGCCGGTGAGCGCTTCTATGATCTTCGGATTTTATCGGAGAGAGGAGAGCCACTCACCAACTCACTCGGCTGGACGATAAATACTGAACCGCTGGGCGAGGATCGTTTTGACACACTGATGGTGGGCTCGGGGCCGGAGTTGGTGCCGCCGTCACCGCGTACGGTTGCGCTTCTGCGCGACGCGCTTTCGTCGACGAGGCGGATCAGCTCGATCTGCATAGCTGCGTTCACGCTCGCGGAAGCGGGAATTCTGGATGGCCGACGAGCGACGACGCACTGGTCGTACGCCGAAGAACTGGGCAGGCGGTTCCCTAAGATAACCGTCGAAATGGATCGGATCTTCATTGCGGACGGGCCCGTGTGGACGTCCGCCGGAATGACGGCGGGGATTGACCTTGCGCTGGGTCTCATTGAGCGCGACTTAGGCAAGCAGGCGGCACAACGGACCGCGAGGGTGCTTGTCGTCCATCATCGCCGCGCTGGCGGCCAATCGCAGCATTCCGCAATGCTGCAGCTCGACGCCAAATCTGATCGCGTACAAATTGCGCTGGCTTTCGCAAAGCAGAACCTTCGCGAACCGCTGACGGTTGAACAGTTGGCCGAAGCCGCCCGACTGAGCCCTCGACAATTTAGTCGAGTGTTCCGCACGGAGACCGGCCTTTCGCCGGCAAAGGCAATTGAAAACCTGCGTCTCGAGGCCGCCAGGTTCATGCTGGAGCAAGGTCGGCTGCCGATCGAGGAAATTGCTCGTGAGACGGGATTCGGCGATCGCGAGCGAATGCGGCGCAGTTTTGTTCGCACCTTCGGAGAGTCGCCCCGAGCCCTTCGCAACGCAGCGCATCCGCTGGCAACCATCTAATCGTTGGGTGACCGCGGGCCGAGAATTAGCAGGATCATCGGCTCTTTCGCTCATTTTTTCTCCGCGCTTTTGGCCCACTCAGGCGGTGGCCGAGGTGAAGGTCTCTGCGGCATCGATTGAGAAAGCTCTGCCATTGATTTCCAGTGGGTGTCTGTCTACCCTGTCTTGCGATCGAAGTGCAGCATTGAGGGGAGCGCAAAATGGTCACAAAGAAGAAATCAAGTGGTGTTAAAGGGGCCAAGAGCCGCGCCACCCCGGCAAATCGTGGAAATCTCAAGACTGTGCAATCGGCTGCATATAAAGAGCCAGGCTTGATGAAGCGCCTTGCCACGGGCGCTGTCGTCTGCGCGGAAGGATACGTGTTCGAGCTGGAGCGGCGCGGCTATTTGCAAGCCGGCGCCTTCGTGCCGACCGTACTACAGGAGCACCCCGAGGTCGTGGAGCAGCTCCATATGGATTTTGTGCATGCAGGCTCCGATGTCACACAGGCTCTGACCTACTACGTGCATCGAGAAAAGTTGCGTGTGATCGGCCGAGAGAAGGATCTGGAGGCGATGAATCAGATTGCGCTTAAGATCGCCAAGAAAGTCGCGCGTAAGACTCACACCCTGTTTGCCGGCGACATCTGCAACACCAACATTTACGATCCCAACGACAGCAAGGCGCTCAAGCAAGTGGCGCGGATCTTCGAGGAGCAGGTCGGCTGGGCGGCGGACGCCGGCGTCGACTACATCGTGGCCGAGACCTTCTCATGGGGACAGGAGGCCCTGATGGCGCTCGATGCCATCAAGAAGCATTCCAAGGTGCCGGCGGTGGTCACCTTCTCCATCCATCGCGAGCTTGTGACACGCGAAGGCTGGACAGCCGCGGAGACCTGTCGGCGCCTCGAGGCTGCCGGCGCGGATGTGGTGGGGCTCAATTGCCATCGCGGCCCAAGGACGATGCTTCCGCTGCTGAAAGAGATTCGCGCGGCGGTCAAATGCGATGTGGCCGCGCTGCCCGTTCCGTATCGCACCACGGAGGAACAGCCGTCTTTCATGTCACTGACTGATCCATGTTGCGGAGACCGGCGCGCCTTCCCGGTTGGACTGGACCCATTCGTCGCCACCCGCCAGGAGATATTTGACTTTGGGCGCGAAGCCTACGCAATGGGCATCAAGTACCTGGGTGTTTGCTGTGGTGCGGGTCCTCAGCACATTCGGGCTCTGGCCGAGAGCTTGGGGCGACGTCCGGAGGGCAGCAAGTATTCCGTGGACATGTCGAAGCATGCATTCTTCGGCACCGATCAGAAGATCAAGACCGTTCAGACGGAGTATCGGTCTCGGCTATAGCGTGGGCGGACTGAGGCGGCGATTGGGACTCGTGAGTCCAGTCTGTACCGAACTCGCACCGCTCATGCTCGTCCCCTCATAGAATCTTGAAAACCAGCAGCGTTCCGGCCTTCGGGACCACCGTTTTGGTTCCTCGTATCTTGTCTATCCCGTTTTGCACGCCTTGGGCATCAAGTCCCCAACCCGCTGTGACGGCGATGTACTGCTCGCCATCGACTTCAAAGGAGGTGGGAACACCGATCACGCCGGCAGGTGCCGGAAAGCTCCAAAGCTGATCCCCCGTGCGCGCATCGAAGGCCCTGAACTCACGGTCCGGCGTTCCCCCCGCGAATACGACGTCTCCGCCCGTCACCAAGAGCGGCGCCCAAAGAATGGTCTTGAAGTTGTGCTGCCACACGCGTTTACCGGTGTTCAAGTCCCACGCTTGTAGCTCGCCTAGATGATCAGCGGCACCCGTGGAGATGCGCACAGACCCGAAAATGTCTTCCACTTGATATCCGACATAAAAGCCGGCGCCGTCCGGCTTCGGCACCTCACCCTTGGGTAGAAAGGCGCAGATATTGTTGTTCGCTGGGACATAAAGAAGTTTCGTCTGAGGACTCCACGCCTCAGGCGGCCAGTCCTTACCGCCGCCAATGCTCGGGCAGAATTCGCCGCCCTGTGTCGCGCCAGGGCGCTTCGACTCATCGACGACAGGTCTTCCCGTCTTGGAGTCAATCGATTTGAACACGTTGTTATTCGAGAACGGAAAGGCGTGGAGAAACCTAAGCTGGCCCTGACCGCGATCGAGAATCCACAGATATCCGTTACGCCCGGCATGTGTCGCCGTCTTGACGACTTTGCCGTCGATCTCCGTGTCGATGAGCAGCGGTGCCGAAACTTCATCCCAGTCCCATGAATCATGCGGTGTGTATTGGTGATAGCTCTTCAATTCACCCGTGTCGATATTGATCGCCAGTGTCGAGTCCGTATACAGGTTGTCGCCCGGACGATTGTCGGCAATCCACGGAGATGGATTCCCAGTACCCCAGTAGGTGGTGTTCGAGGCAGGATCAAATACGCCCGTGATCCAGATGGAACCACCGCCGCGCTTGTATCCATCGCCTTTCCAAGTCGCTCCACCACGCTCATTGGGCGACGGCACCGTGTAAGTGCGCCAAATTCGCTTGCCGGTTTCTGCATCAAAGGCGCTTAGCGAGCCGCGGACACCAAATTCGCCACCGGAGTAACCCACAAGAATTTTGCCTCGCGCAGCGAGCGGCGCCAGCGTCGAGTAGCAGCCGGTCTTCCAGTCATCGATCGGGACGGCCCAGACTTCCTGGCCGGTGGCGGCATCGAGAGCGACGAGTTGGCAGTCCGTGGTTGCCATGTAAACCCGGTCGCCATACAAGGCGACGCCACGATTGGTCGGGTGGAGTTGAAACAGGCCCTCGGGATACTTTTTAGCGTACCGCCAAAGCTCAACGCCGGTCTTGGCATTGTATGCAACGACGTTATTTTGAGGTGTGGTGACGAACATCCGCCCATGATTCACGATCGGTGTCGTTTCATGGGCCTCCACAAAGTCCGTGTTGACGGACCAAGCGAGCGATAGCTTCCCAATGTTGGCTGCGGTGATCTGTTTCAAGGGGCTGAAGCCTGAGCCATCATAGGTGCGCCGATACATAAGCCAATCTCCCGCTTCCGGGTGCTGGAGCCGCTCGTCCGTTACCGTTGCGTACGGCAGCGACTGTGCGTGCAGAGCCTGCGTAACGAGGAGCAGGCTCCAACAAAACTTGAAATACGACATGGCCGGTTTTCCCTTTCGAAAGTCGCTGCGCTATCGCGAAAATCTCTGCAGTCGATGCGTGCTTAAAATAGTTCAGTCCTTGGAGAAGGCCTTCGACGCTGCGAGGGTGTCGAGGGTCTCGTGGAGTAATTTAATCTTGCCGTTCTCCGCGTGCAGGACACCGGCGTACGTCTGCTTGTAGATTTTTCCGGTTGCGAGAACCTTCGCTTCGACATGGTATTCCGCCGCCACTTTGTCGGGTGTTTGGATGAAGTAGGTCAGATTCTTGAAGCGAAAGTCCGGAACCTTGGCGAGCAGACCCGTGAGGAGTTTTTCCACAGCGGCTGGCCCTTGAGCATGCGCGTTGACCCACGGGAGTTCGAGTACGCCATCCTCGGCAAACTGAGCCGCCGATACCTTGGGGGTGGCGACGTTATTCAGATAGGCTTCAAGCAATTCGCTTGCAGACTTCATTTGTTTTTCCTTCACGAACGGGACTGGTTGCGCGAGGGTAAGGCGGCAACAGATCTTTATTTAGACCCGAATGTGGAGAAGACTTTTGCCGTGGCTAGGATAATGCCCCGGTTCCGGCTTCGCGGGGCTACGGTTTCCTGCAGGTGATCATCGCCTCGACGACGCGATCACGCTCCTGTGCAGGGTTCGTTCATGAGCAATCACCCACGAACCACGGATTAGCGGCGAAGCCCTCCGATAGGGTATCGAGCAGCAAGCGGACTGCAGGAACCATCCCGCGCCTTGATGGAAACACTGCGTGCACGACACCGGACTGAGAGCTCAACGACGGCAGTAGTCGAACCAGTGCTCCGCTCGACAAATCATCTCTGGCAAGCAAGGCGGGCAGGCGCGCAACACCGACTCCGCGAAGGGCTGCGCGACGCACGCTGTAAAAGTCGTTGGCGCTTAGACGGGGATTGTGAACCAGCTCGACTGGTCTTGATTCAGCATCGACAAAATGCCACGTATGCTCTCTCCCGAGAGTCCCCGTCGAGAGCGTGGGTATTCGCGCGATGTCTGTGAGTACTTGCGGCTCCCCATACTCGGCTACGAGCGCTGGACTTCCCACCAGGATCATGTCCGACGGACCAAATGAGCGCATTGCCAAGTCGGAGTCGTCGAGCGGAGGCAGCCGCACCCGAATCGCGATATCGATGCCCTCATCGACGACGTCGACTCGTCGATTGGTCGCCTCGAGTGCGACCCGAACTTCGGGGTACGCGGCGAGATACCGCGCGAGGATATCAGCGACGCCGCCTTGAAGCAGGCCGGTCGGGCAGCTGAGCCGAACCAGCCCTCGCGGTGCGGACAACGTTTGGTTGATCGCATCCCTTGCGGCTTCAGCTTCGGCAATCAGCGCAACACAGTGGCGGTGCAGCGTCTGGCCCGCTTCGGTGAGTGATAGTTTGCGCGTCGTACGATTGAGCAGGCGTACGCCGAGTTCCTTCTCCAGTGCCCCGATCCGTCGACTGAGCTTCGAGGTCTGCATGCCGAGCGCCTCGGCAGCAGCCGTATAGCTGCCGCAATCGACAACCTTGGCAAAGAAATAGAGGTCATTCAGGTCTTGGAAGGCATCCATGGGGCATGAGCTCGTGAAGGGTTGGTCTCATTATTCTATGTACGACAACAGTCTTCTCCAAATTGGGGTCTAAACAAAGGGCTGTTGCAACGTTAGCCTCTCCGGGCGTGGGCCTTGGGGAGCCCACGACCACGATCCGGCGAGGTGAGAACGATGCTGCAGCTGCGAGCTCTGGACACCCTGGGAGGTGGAAATCGCGACTGGCTCAAAGCCAGACATCACTTCGCCGTCGAAGCCCAAGGCAATCCCGCGCATGCACGGCTCGGGAACCTCGTGGTCTGGAACGACGACGAGATAGCCCCGCACAGCGGCTTTCCGATGCACGGGCATCGTGACATGGAGATCGTCACGTACGTGCGCGAAGGCGTGCTCCAACACGAAGACAGTTCCGGTGGCAGGGGCGAGATTGCTGCGCGAAACGTGCAGGTGATCACGGCCGGCCGCGGAGTGCGCCATTCCGAATACAACGACACCGACGCAACCCTAAGAATCTTTCAGATCTGGCTGTTGCCGCGTCAGCGTGGACTGGATCCCCGGTGGGCCACGAAACCCTTTGACGATACGCAGCGCTCGGGTTGGCTCATGCCGATCGCGAGCGGATTTCCCGAAGACCAAGATGCGCTGCGGATCGAGGCCGACGCCCGGGTACTCGGCGCCACGGTCGAAGCGGGGCAACGCATTGAATATCCCCTGGCTTCAACCCGATACGGCTATCTCGTCCCCACGCGTGGACGAGTCATGGTGAATGATCAACACGTCGGAGAGCGTGACGGCATCGCGATTGCGGGCGAGCCCGGAATCGCCATCACAGCGATCGAGCCCGCTGAAATCATACTTGTAGATACGGCCTGACAAACAAAGCGATTTGCTGGAGTGATCATGGACAAACTGAGTGGTGATATCCCTTTGAATGATGCAGAGAAGAAGACGGAAATAGCGCCGACCCTCAGCACGCGCCGTGAGTTCCTGCGTGCGGCTGCGGCATCCAGTGCAGTCGCGATCCTGTCCGCCGAGTCTGCCCCGGAAACGGCCCGTGCCAGCTCCGACAAGGTCGCGGAACCCGCGCTTCCCCCAGCGACGACAGCCGTGACACCGTTCAAGGTCTCTGTGCCGCAAAGCGCGATCGACGATCTCAAACGTCGGCTGGCCTCCACGCGCTGGCCGGAGCGGGAAACCGTCGGCGACTGGTCGCAGGGCGTCCCTCTTCAGAAGGCTAAGACGCTTATTGCCTACTGGCGCGACAAGTATGACTGGCGCCGCTTTGAGACTCGTATCAATGCCTTCCCGCAATACCGGACCCAGATCGACGGGATTGGCATTCATTTCATCCACGTGCGCTCCCCGCAGCCGAACGCGCTGCCGATCATTCTCACGCACGGATGGCCGGGATCGGTCGTGGAGTTCATGGAGGTCATCGGCCCGCTCAGCGATCCCACCCGCTACGGGGGACGGGCGGAGGACGCGTTCCATGTCGTCGTGCCGTCGCTCCCAGGCTTTGCCTTCTCCGACAAGCCGGCGGAGACGGGCTGGGACGTGAACAGGATCGCGCGCGCTTGGGCGACGCTGATGCCGCGCCTTGGCTACGAGCGCTGGGTGGCACAGGGAGGTGATTGGGGAGCGGGCGTAACGCACGCCCTGGCGCATCAGCGGCCCCCGGGTCTGATCGCGGCCCACGTGAACTGGCAGTTCGTCTTTCCCGAAAAGCTGCCGGAGAAGCCCACGCCGGCCGAGCAAAAGGCCATCGACCGCGCGGCGTTGTTCGGCAATGACCAGAGCGGCTATTTCCGCGAGCAGGGAACGCGTCCGCAGACCATTGGCTATCCACTGACTGACTCGGCCGCAGGCCAGGCGCTGTGGATTTACGAGAAGTTCCAATCGTGGACCGATAACCACGGCAATCCCGAAGATGAGCTTTCCGTCGATGCGATGCTCGACGATATCAGTCTCTACTGGTTCACCGGCACCGCTGCCTCGTCGGCCCGCATCTACTGGGAGAACACGCGCTCCGGCAAGGCGGGTCTGTCCGGCGGACGGATCGAACTGCCAATGGCCGCGTCGGTCTTTCCGCACGAAATATTCTGCCCGCCAAAGGCCTGGGCTGAAGCGCTGTGGCCCAACCTGTTCTACTGGAATGAGCTCGACAAGGGCGGACACTTCGCTGCGTTCGAGCAGCCAAAACTCTTCACAGAGGAGTTGCGGAAGGCCTTCAAGTCACGGCGAGGTTAGGGATCTGCATGTCGATGGTGAGTTCCTACCCCTCATCCGTGTCGCGCCTCATACAAGCGGCGTCGGCCGGCGCGCTGTTCTCGGCAGTCCTTTGGATGACAGCTGCAGAGGCCCGGCCGTCGTCTATTGCACTTCCGGGGGCGCGGGCTTTTCCAGAAAGCATCACGTCGGCGCGCGATGGGACCCTGTTCGTCGGTCGGCTCGGTGAGGGCGGCATCGTCCGCGCCGATCCTCGGACCGGGGCGGCCGCGCTATTCGTCGCGCCGGGCGCAGCCGGCTCGCGCTCGATCACCGGCGTTTTCGCCGACGATACTTCCGGGACTCTCTGGGCCTGCTCCAACGATCTGAGCGCCCTGGGCGGCCCTTCGGAGGGGCGCGATCGGGGCGCTGCCCTGGAAGCATTCGATCTGCGCACCGGTGCTGCCAAGCGCAGCGTGCCGCTGCCGGAGCCGCACCCCTTCTGCAATGACATCGCCGTCGATGCGGTCGGTGCGGTCTATGTGACCGACAGTGCGAACCCGATTGTTCTGCGGCTCCCCGCGGGAGCCTCTGGGTTCGAGGTCTTTGCCACGGACCCGCAGTTCGCGCCGCCGCAGCCGAACAGCGCCGGACTGGACGGAATCGCCTTCGGCGACGACGGTGCGCTTTATGTGACGACCTACGCCGCGGGCGGCTTCTTTCGCATCGCTGTCGACGAGGGGCGGGCGGGCCGCGTGGTCAGGTTGCAGGGGCGGGCCCTCGGCTTGCCGGACGCGCTTCGCCCGCTGGGTCGCAAGAGCTTCCTGCTGGTCGAGGGCGCTGGGACCTTGGACCGGGTCGATGTCGACGGCGACGGGTTCCGCGCTGAGCCTCTGCGCGCCGGGTTCCGCACGCCAACCTCGGTCACTCAGGTGGGGTCCGTCGCTTGGGTCAGCGAAGGCCAGATGCCGATCTTCTTCGACCCCGCCCGCAAGGGCGAGCCACCCGCTCTGCCGTTCCGGATCTACGCCGTCCCCTTGCGCAAAGGACCGTCCCATTGAAGGTATCGCCGCCCCTCAGATCGCGTCGCGAGTTCCTGGGTGCAGCGACGAAAGCCGTGTCACCCTTCGAGGTCCATGTACCTGAGGCCGCACTGGACGACCTCAAGAAAAGACTTGCCAATACCCGTTGGCCAAACAAGGAACCGGTAGCGGATTGGTCTCAGGGTGTACCGCTGGCAAAAGCACAGTCGCTTGTCGAATACTGGCGCACTCGCTACGACTGGCGCCGTGTCGAGCGTTCACTGAATGCGCTGCCACAGTTTCGCACGCAACTCGACGGTCTCGGCGTTCACTTCATTCACGTCCGATCGAAGCACCCCGACGCGCTTCCCATCGTCATCACGCACGGCTGGCCTGGATCGATCATTGAGTTTCTGCAGGTCATCGCGCCTTTGGTTGATCCGACAGCCCATGGCGGTAAGCCCGATGACGCCTTTCACGTCATAATCCCGTCGCTTCCTGGATTCGGGTTTTCAGACAAACCGACGGAACCGGGATGGCGCCTTCCGCGCATCGCGAAAGCCTGGGGGGTTCTGATGCAGCGGCTCGGCTACACCCGCTACGTCGCGCAAGGCGGCGACTGGGGAGCCGGAGTGACGAGCTGGATGGCCAAGCAGCAACTCGAGGGGCTGGCCGCAATCCATCTGAATCTTCCGATTCTTTTTCCGCCGCCGCCGGCGCCCCCCGGTGGGTATACGGCCGCGGAACAAGCAGCGCTCGCTCAGCTCGGCAAGTTTGCGAGCGACGGCTCGGCATATGCCGCGATCCAGGGGACGCGTCCACAAACACTGGGCTACGGACTTACCGACTCGCCCGCCGGACAGGGGATGTGGATCTACGAGAAGTTCAAGGAGTGGACCGACAACCAGGGGAATCCGGAAGATGCGCTTAAGCTGGACGCGATGCTCGATGACATCAGTCTTTATTGGTTCACCGGCACTGCTGCATCCTCAGCGCGGCTCTATTTCGAGAGCATCCAGAAAGACTTCGTCCGAATGCCGCTCGACATCCCCGTTGGCGTGAGCATATTCAAAGGCGACATGTTCACGCCCCCGAAGGTTTGGGGAGAGCGTACGTACTCGAAGCTATTCTATTGGAACGAGGTTCCTAAGGGCGGTCACTTCGCCGCGTTTGAGCAGCCCGAACTGTTCGTTGCCGAGTTGCGCAAGTGCTTCGCTCAACAGCGTTGACCAGATTGAGTGCACCAGTTCAAACACTGATTCTAAGAAGGGACTGAAGTATGCAAGCATTTCCGAAAGTTGGTCTCGAAGCGCTTCTCACGCCCGACAATTGCGTGGTTGTGATGATTGATCACCAGCCGTTCCAGCTCGCGAATGTCAACAGCCACGAGCCGACCATGGTCATCAACAATGCCATTGGTCTTGCCATGACGGCGAAGGCGTACGGCATCCCGACGATCCTGACCACTGTGACGGAAGAGCGCGGCGGCCAGATCTTCAAGGGCATTCAGGACATCTTTCCAGGTCAGAGGACGATCAACCGCACCTACATCAATGCCTGGGAAGACCAGCGCGTTGTCGAAGCCGTCAAGAGCACGGGTCGGCGAAAGGTTGTTTTTGCGGCCCTCTGGACGGAGATGTGCCTGGCGATGCCGGCAATCCAGGCGATGGGCGAGGGGTACGACGTCTATGTCGTTACGGATGCGTCCGGCGGCGTGTCTGTGGAGGCACACGACATGGCCATCCGTCGCCTCGTCGCGGCGGGCGCTCAACCGATCACCTGGCTGGCGATGGCTGGAGAACTTCAGCGCGATTGGGCGCGCACCAAGTGGCTCGGAGACGTCGCCAAGATCTTTGCTGAGCGCGGGGGCGCCACCGGGTCGGTACTCGCGTGGGAAATGCAGCTGCTTCACGCCAGCGAGGCTAAGGGCGCTTAGGCCGCACGTGGGAGACGCACGTCGCTCTCTCTAAACTCGCACAAGTCACCGGCGCGCTCGCCGTGCTAAGCCTCACATCCACACGGGTCAGCGCAGACACGCCCGACCGTCCCGCGATAGCGTTCAATCGGTGGGCAGAGGATTGGTCGGTACTTGCGGACCCCGACGTTCCGCGCGAGACGCTGGATGAACTCAAGTACATCCCGTTGTCTAACTATGACGCGCGTACCTACTTGTCCATTGGCGCCAATATTCGGGAACGCTTCGAAGTCAATGACGTCAACTTCGGCACCGCCGGCAACCAACAGGACTCATACCTCTTGAGTCGGACCGAAGCCCATTTGGATTTGCGGATTCACGGTCAGGTACAAGTGTTTTTCCAACTGCAGAGCGACACCTCGCCCGGAAAACAAAGTCCCTCGCCGGTTGATCAAGACCGTCTTGGCGTAGAGCAAGGATTTGTCGCGGTCTCGGAACCCGTGGGGGATGGAGTGGTAGCGATCCGGATCGGTCGCCAGGAAAACGGGTTTGACTTGCAGCGCTTTCTGTCGGTGCGAGACGGACCTAATGTGCGCCAATCATACGATGGGGCTTCTCTCGCCTACACGAAAGGACCTTGGCGCCTCATCACGCTCTATACACATCCCGCGGAAAATCGGAATGCGTCTTTGTTTGACGACTACAGCAGTCCGCATCTGTCTTTGGGTCTTGTTCGGATAGAGCGGCAGGTCACCTCTTCATCGTCGCTCTCCGGTTACGTGGGGCAGTTTCGACAGGATGGTGCGCGATTTCCGAGCGCCGGCGGGAACGAGCGCCGCGGCCTCGTGGAGCTTCGCTACACGGGAGTCCGTGGCGGCGTCGATTGGGACGCCGAGGCGATGTCGCAAAACGGAAGGATCGGCGGGCAGTCCATCCGCGCCTGGGCGACAGGGGCTGTCATTGGGCGAACGTTCGGCTCAACCAGCCTTCGGCCGAGAATCAGCCTCCAGTTTGATGCAGCCTCAGGCGACAAGAGCCCGACAGACAATCAACTCGACACCTTTAACCCGCTGTTTCCCAGTGGCTACTACTTCACCACGGCAGGATATACAACCTATGCGAATGTGGTCCATGCCAAGATCGCTGTCTCGATTAATGCGCTAGCCAACGTGAAGCTCAGTTCGGGATTCGGCGCGGAATGGCGCCAAACAATTGCGGATGCAATCTACACGTTGCCGGACGTGCCCGTGCCGGATACCGTCGGCCGCGGCGGCCGCTACGTTGGCACTTATGATCAGTTCCGAGCGGAATGCGGTCTAACGCCTCACATCGCGTTGGCGCTCGAGGTTGTGCATTTTTCGGCCGGCGCGACTGTTGTTTCCGTAGGTGGTCGCGACACCGATTACTTCGGAGCCGAAGTGCGATATGGCTGGTGAGAATTATTTTCATCAAAGGAAGCGTGCAGATGAGATGATTGTGCCGGTGAGACGGAGACGGTGGGTCAAAATATGGCGACTCGGCGCGAATTCCTTTTGAAGACCGGTGCAGCGAGCCTCGTATCGGCTACTCCGGTCCATATCAGTTTCGCATCGAAGGCGACGGCGACTCGGCGCATTGCCGGTGTCGTTCAAACTGTACGAGGGCCGCTCGATGCCTACAAGCTCGGCCTCACTCTTCCCCATGAGCATATCTGCGCAAGTTCCGCAGGCGTCATGCAAATTTGGCCAGAGCTCTTCGGCGGAAGGGCGAATTTCATCGCGAAAGTGGTTGGCAAACTGAAGGCGGCGAGAGATGAGGGTGTGCAAACGATCGTAGATGTGACGCCTGCCGACGTCGGCCGTGATATTCGTCTGCTTGCGGAGGTATCTCGACAATCTGGAATGCACATCATCGCGTGCACCGGCCACTGGCTTTATCCCTCTTTGTCGATGGCCGCCAGAACAGTGGAAGAACTCGCAGACTTTTTCCTGCTGGAAATCGATCGCGGCATTGAGGGCACGGGCATCAAACCGGGAGTCATCAAGGTTGCGACAGATCACGAAGGAGTAACTCCGTTTCTGGAAAAAGCTTTGAGGGCAGCTGCACGGGCGAGCAAGGCCAGTGGAATTCCTGTGACCACGCACACCTATGCGGCCGATCGAATCGGTGAAAAGCAGGCGGACATCTTCGAAAATGAAGGTTTGAATCCAGCCATGGTGTGCCTGGGGCATTGTGACGACACGGACGATATGAGTTATCTCACGGGGCTCGTTAAGCGTGGATACACGATCGGCATGGATCACATGACTTGGGGAACCGACGAAGCCAAGGAAGCCAATGCAGCGGCGCTGTCTTGGCAACAGCGGGCGCAGAGCGTCAAGAAACTCGTGGACGCGGGGTTTGGCAGGCAGATATTCCTATCCAACGATTGGTATTTCGGCATATCGATAGCCCCTTCGGGATTCATGGACACCAAGGAAAAAATGAACCCCGATGGCATGCTGTTCACCACGCGAAGAACAATCCCATATTTGAAGCAACTTGGCGTATCTGAACAGGAGGTCCACCTCATGACCGTGGAGAACCCGAGGCGATTTTTTGGCGGTGTCTGAGGGCAATGCGGTGAAAAATCCGCCCTATCTCTTCAATGGGTACGGCGTTCCGTCACGGTGGATGTAGCCCCTGTCATCGGCGATCATGTCGATGTCCGGGTAGGTACAACGGTCTTTGGGGTTGGATGTGCCAATTTCGAGCACCCTGGCGGGCGAGTCCGATCTATTAACCAGGTGATGGCCATCGGGATCGCCACTCCTGAAGGCCGCGCAGTCTCCGGCGCGCAGTGTTTCTTCGCCCGCGTCGGTGATCAAGGTCAGTTCGCCATCGAGTACCCAGACGAACTCGTCCTCATGGCTGTGCCAATGACGCTGGCTGGACCATGCACCCGCCTCGATGACAGTCAAGTTCACGCCGAATTGAGTCAGTCCGGCAAAACGCGCGAGCCGTCGACACGATTGAGCGATGCACGGCTCATCATAAGGACGCGGATACGTGCCTCCTGACTCCGAAGGCACGATGGAAATGTCGAGTTTTTTCATGGCGCAGCACCTCTGGACAAAGACACGCCTCGGGTTTTCGGCTCACTGCCGCCTGTCGCGCTCCAGAATTGAGCACGCTTTTGCGGTTCTAGCTTAAACGGTCTTCGCAGCGCCTCGATAAATCCAGGCCACGATCACCCCGAGAATGACCACGAGCACGCCGTCATAGACGATCTGCTTGATCACCACGTCCCCGGGCATCGGCTGCACCACGAAGTAAATCATGTAGTTGGGTACGGCCGTGAGCATCGCGACCGCGATACCGAAGCGTGCCCCTTGGGCGACCCATGGTTTCGCCTCGGCTCCGCGTGCGTAGATCCAAACAAGAGCACCGGATAGGACGACGTGGGCGAGAATCATCAGAGGAAAATATTTTTGTGAGTCGGCGTCAGTCCGGAAGAGGTTGGGCAACTGGGCATAGTCAGGATGGAGCAATAAGCCGTGTATGAGGAAGCTGCCCAGAAACCAAGCGACGAAGATGACGATCCAGCCGATGATGAATTTCTTGTTCATTGTTTATTCCCTTTCGGTTGCGACTTGAGCGAGACAGCAAAACCAGCGCAGCCAAAGCATACGCCGGCCGCAACCCAGCGCAACTCCTGAGACTTTCAAACCGTCTCCCCTTTCCTCTACCGGGCACGAATGCGGGTTTGCATGTCATACGGCCGTCAAGGCAAATGACCGCATTTTCACGAGGTACGCTCCAAGGTAAGCTAAAGACCATTCTCTTTCGCTTGCCGCCGGGAGGACTTTTGAAAACATACTTCTTCATCGCGACGGCATGGCTGTTTTTGAACGCATCCGCCTCCCGAGCGCAGATTCAGGGCGATCGAATCGAAACCAACTCAAATCACGGCGTGGCAGCGGTTCAAGACACAGAAACGAGTGCGCAGCGCGACTCGCGCATGAGTTGGTGGCGCGACGCCCGCTTCGGCATGTTCATTCATTGGGGGCTGTATTCGATTCCGGCTGGTACGTGGAACAACAAGCGAGTCCCCTCCATCGGCTAATGGATCATGAACAACGCCTCCATCCCGGTTGCCGATTACAAGGCACTCGCCCGCACTTTCAACCCCGGCGCGTTCAACGCGCACGACATCGTCGCACTGGCGAAATCGGCGGGCATGAAATACATCATTGTCACGGCGAAACATCATGATGGCTTCGCGATGTTCGATTCCAAGGCAGATGCCTTCAATATTGTGGCCGCTTCACCCTTTCATCGCGATCCTCTTTGCGAATTCGCGGAGGAGTGTAAGAAACAGGGAATCAAGCTCGGATTCTATTATTCGCAGGACCAGGACTGGACAGCTCCGGGCGGGGCGGCATATTTGACGGGTAATCATGTCGCTCCAAGTCATCACTGGGATTCGGCGCAGGACGGCGACTTTGCAGCCTACCTGCACAACAAGGCGATACCTCAGCTCAAGGAATTACTCTCCAACTATGGAGAGTTTCCCGCGGTCATTTGGTTCGACACCCCCACGACGGACATGACGCCGGCGCTTGCCGGCGATATCGTCGCGCTGCTCAACCAACACCCAAAGCTGATCTGGAACAACCGCCTTGGCGGGGGTTATAAGGGAGATACGGACACGCCCGAGCAATTCATTCCGGCGAAGGGATATCCGGGACGCGATTGGGAAGCGTGCATGACGATGAACCGCACGTGGGGATTCAAGTCATACGACCACGATTTCAAATCCACGAAGACGTTGCTGCGCAATCTCATCGACATCGCCAGCAAGGGTGGCAACTATTTGTTGAACATTGGGCCCGACTCCAAGGGCAATGTCCCTTCCAAGGAGGTCGGGCGTCTTCACGCTATTGGCAAGTGGTTGGCCGTCAACGGCGAGGCGATCTATGGCACCAGCGCCACCCTGTTTGGCCCGGAGGCCGGTAGTTTTAGCGCCACCGAAAAAGACAAGGAGGGCAAACCGAAGTTTGTGCCAAGCTGGAATTGGCGTTCCACGACTGCCGCCAATCGAATTTACATTGAACTCTTCACCTGGCCCGGCGCAACTTTCCACCTCGATCGCGTGCCTCGCAATGTCACAGGTGCATTCCTGCTTGCCGATGCTTCGAAACAGCCTTTAAGGGTGACGAAGAGCGCGTCGGGTGTCGACATTGAATTGCCCAGCCACGCTACTGACCCGACGGCGACTGTACTGGTGCTGGAAACCACTTGACGCTCCCGAGATGTCGGTCTACCTAAATCCCTCGAGCGAGCCTAATCGACGATCAGCACCATATCGGCACGCAATCGCTCCTTCCAGATGATTTTCCAAAGAAATTTCCTGCGTCGCGATCCGTTTCCACCCTTCGCTTCGTCCTTGGTGTATCCGAAACTGCAAGGAGATATGCCATGTCCGATGAGTCCGTTATTTTGATCAATCTGCTGAAGGTCAAACCCGGGAAGCAGGATGCGCTGATCGCGCTCTTGAAGCAGAATACCGACACGGTGATCCGCACGCTGCACGGCTGGAAGACGACCCGGCTGATTGCGGCAAAGGACGGCGCCGGCGTGGTCATCTACTCCGAGTGGGAGACCCCCGCAGCGGTCGAGGCGATGCGCAGCGATCCGCGCATGAGAGCCTATTTCCCGAAGATCATTGAGCTGGCGAGCTTGGACTCGATCGTGGGCTCGGCAGTGTTGAGCGAAACCCGGTGGGGGTGAACACACGCAACGTAGGTCTCGATACATGAACGCGGACGAATTCGAGGCTCATCTGCAAGCGCTGCGGCCGCGTCTTCATCGCTACTGCGCGCGCATGACGGGATCGGCGGTCACCGGCGAGGATGTATTGCAGGATACCCTCGTCAAGGCCCTTCACGCGCGAGCCCAGGGCGCCCGGGTGGATAATCTCGCGGGTTGGCTGTTCCGCATCGCCCACAACGCGAGCCTCGATTATCTGCGCGACAGGTCGCGGAACACGGTCGTTCCGCTCACCGAAGACCTCGAAGCGGCGCCCATACCCGAGGCGGAAATCGTCGCGATCAGCTTTCAGACGTTTCTGCGGCTGCCTGAACTTCAGCGCTGCGCGGTGATTCTCAAGGATGTTCTGGATCATTCGGTCGAGGAAATCGCAAGCATTGCCGGGTGCTCTCCGGCTGCCGCCAAATCGGCGCTTCAGCGCGGGCGAGCCGCGCTGCGAAGACTCGCGCAGGCGCCCGAAGACACCCGGCTGCCGCTGATGTCCGATTCGGACCGGCAAAAGATCACCGCTTATGTCCAGCTGTTTCGGAGCGGCGATTTCGACGCAATCCGCGCCATGCTTGCCGACGACGTGAAGCTCGATCTGGTGAACCGTCTCCAACTGGAAGGGCGCGACAAGATTGGCCTCTATTTCACACGCTACGCGGAAGAGACGAAATGGCGGTTCGCCCTCGGCGCGGTTGAAGGACAGCCGGCCATGCTGGTGTTCGACAGCACCGGCTCGATGAAAAGACCTGCGCATTTTGTCCTGATCGACTGGTCGGAAAGCAGGATCATAGAGATCCGAGATTTCTTGTTCGCTCCCTATGTGCTCGAAGCCATAGATTGGGTGCGGTTAGGCTAGGTACTTCCGGTCACGGATGAGATGCGCCATCTTTTTCGAAGTGCGTATCGCTCGGACCCGTTCCGGTTATGAAAACTGACGCGGGCTGGTCCCCCGTAAAGGCGAAGTGCGGCGCGTTGGCGGGTTCCGTATAGAACGCGCCCTGCGTAAGCACGCTCGTCTGAGCATCGTCAGCCTTGCTGCCATATCCGAAGTGCCACTCGCCCGAGACAACCATTGCAAGCCGATTGTCGCGGTGCGAGTGCGCCGCGATGTGGGTATGCGCCGGTATCTTGAGCTCGATGGCATAAGGGCCGGCTTTGGCAGGATCGCCGGACAGCACAATTGTCTCAATTCCACCGACTCCGGATGTCCCGACACCCGCCCCGCTTCGCGCCAGGGCGCCAATCTCGGCAACACCAAGAGCGCGTGAGTTTATGGAGCTGTCGGCGGACAGGAAATCCACAATGGCCGAAACAGTTGCTTTGGGCTGCTCTTCCATCAGCCAGTGACCTGACTCCGTGATGACGACCTCATGAACATTGTCGGCTGCAAATCTCATGATGTAGGCCATGGTCGATCCCAGGGAATGATCGCCTCCGACTGCCAACACGGGCATTTGCAGACGGCCATGTCCGACGGCCGCTTTGTTATCGATCACGTCCCGATCGAACGCGGCAAATTGGGCAAACCCCGCGTGCATGCGCCCCGGCCTTGCATAGAGTTGCGCATAATGCGCGCGCGAATCTTCGTCGAACTTTGCAGGGTCTGCGGCAAAGTCATTCCAGAAGCGATCGAGATAGATTCGCTCACGGCCCGCGACCAGCCTCTCCATGTCGACTCCGCCAAACCTGAAATGCCAGAGCAGCGGGCTCTTTAAAATGTCATCCCATGGCCCAACCCCGGGAACGGGCGCGTCCATCATCACAAGCTTGGTGGTGCGCTCCGGATATCGCTCGGCAAATGCAAAAGCCACCATGTTGCCAATGTCATGTCCGACAATGCCTGCGCTTGCGACATGAAGTGCGTCCAGGATGTCCGCGATGTCTTTGGCTTGATTCATCTTTTCAAAACCGTGTGCTGTAACAGCCGACAGACCCATACCGCGAAGATCGGGCACGATCACCGTATGCTCGGAGGCGAGCGAGGCGGCAAGCGGCGCCCACATGTCACCGGTGTCTCCGAAGCCGTGCAGCAGCACCAAGGCAGGCCCCATTCCGCCAACGCGGACATGAAGCGTTGTTCCGTTGGCTCGGATCTCTTGAACGCTGAAACTGCGCGGGTAAGGTTGGACGTTTGCGGCCGCGGGCAGCGCCGTAATGGACAGGAAGAAGGCAAAGGAACCGAGTGTTTTCCAAGGCATGGACCTCTCCCAAGAATCGATTTGTCTTTGCGTGAGCACTGCTCGCCAAACGTGTCATAGAATGCCCTGCGTAGAGCAGTTCTATACCGCTCAGTACAGTATTGACAGTCCCGCTGTCGGATGTCAACTAAATTATGTACCGGCTGGTGCAGAATCCTTGAAGAGGAGAATGACCGCGTGATTGGTCGTCCCAGAGAGTTCGACATAGATAGAGCCCTTGAGCGCGCCATGGAGCTGTTCTGGCGACAGGGCTATGAGGGCACATCGCTCACCGATCTCACAAGAGAACTTGGTTTGACTCGTCCAAGCCTTTATGCGGCATTCGGAAGCAAGCAGGGGCTCTTCTTGAAAGCGCTCGATCTATACGAGGCACGCGCAGGCTATCGGCAAGCCGCGCTCACGGCGCCGACGGCCGGCGCCTATGCGCGCGCCTTGCTGGAGGGCGCGGCCGATCTGCATGGCGATAAAAGAAACCCGCCGGGATGCCTGGGAGTCCAGGGTGCTCTTGTTTGCGCGCCGGAGTCGGATTCGATCCGTAAGGAACTCATTCGGCGCCGCCAAGTCGGCGAGTCCGTCATTCTGGATCGATTGAAACGCGCCAAAGCGGAAGGGGACCTTCCTCCCGACGCTGATCCAGCTGACCTGGCCCGTTATCTCTCGATCGTCATATATGGCATTACGATTCAGGCTGCGGGAGGCGCTACGCGAAAGGAACTACGAAGCGCCGCGGAGCTTGCCCTGCTAAGCTGGCCGCGAGCGCCCAACCCGAAAAGCTGATACCGAATTTTGAGACTTGATTCGCGGTCGGTCGCGGAGAATCGAACCACAATCAAGACGCCCTAACTCCAAGGACCGGTTCGATGGCGCTTAAATCGCAGGTCTTCGACGACCTTCTGCATTTCGCCTCCACTTCACGATCGAAGTCGGCGGTAACACTCGCGGCCGTCTCATTTGCGATCTGTCACTTGGTGGTCATGGGAACCGGCTCCTCGGGCGACAGTGCCGATATGGACGTGGAGATTCCTCGCCGGCTCATTCATTTTGCCGCGGAACTGTGCCGGTTCGCGTTACCGCTCGGGTTTATGCTGGCCGGACTGGCGATCCGTGCCAAGAAGGCGCCGCCGCCCGGTCAGCTCGAGAGATAGAAAGCGCAAGTGGGCACGCGCGATTGCCGCAATCGCGCGCCCGGTCGAAGTCGGTGTTGCAGCGTTTCACGGCGATTTCTTGCGGCCCGCGGCAAGGAGAATCAAATCCGCGATTTCCTTCGGGTGAGATACCAGTGACACGTGACTCGAATCAAGTTCGATGGTTGTCGCCTTCATGCGCTTGGCCAGAAATCGCTCCAGTTCCGGATCGATAGTGCGATCTTCCGTCGAAACCTGGTACCACGTGGGTTTATCTCTCCATGCAGCAGTCGTGGTCTTGGTGGTTGGCAGGGCATCGGCGCCCCGACCCTGAACCGCGTACAGCGCGCGCGCTCGGGACGGCTCAATATCGCCGGCGAAATCTCTGAGGAAAGCTTCCTCGTTCAGCCAAAAGAAGCCATCCTTCCTGGTCACTCCCGCGCTCGCCGGCGGCTTTGGGAATTTCGCTGCCAGCGCACCAAAGTCCTCGCCGGCATCCGGCGCGCGCGCCGCCACGTATACCAGCGCCGAAACCTTGGGATCATTGCCGGCCTCGCTGATAATCGTTCCCGCAAAGGAGTGGCCAACCAGTACCGTCGGCCCATCTTGGGCCGCCAGGGCCCGGCGAGTTGCGGCAACGTCATCCGCCAATGAGGTCAATGGATTCTGCACCGCGGTTACATTCAAGCCCGCGCGCTCCAAGTAGGGAATTACGTCAATCCACGACGATCCGTCTGCATACAGGCCATGCACGAGCACGACATTCTTGGCGACGGGGACATCGGCCGCGCGAACCAGGCCGGGCAAGGCTGACGCCGCCGCGATGACGGCGAACAGACCATTGAGCAATTTGCGATTCAGCATAAGTACCTCCAATATGTTGGACAGCGGGGGTCTTCCGCCCCCCCGTGCACGAAAATCTCTCAACGAACGACGGCTATCGAGCTGACTACTTTGTCAACGCCCTGAACTTGATTGGCTACGGATTCAGCGTTCCCGCGCTGCAAGCCGGTGGATACCAATCCGTTCAGGTACACGACGCGATTTATTGTCTGTACGTTGAGCTGATTCGGCGCCTCCAGCGCCGCGTCTTGCCCGAATCCCGTCTCGACATCGGCGGTGATCTTTTGGTCGGCTGCCGGGTTCGAGGATCGCGGGAAAATGGCGCATCCCGGCAGTGCCGCCGCCACGGTCAGGGCGGCAACGATTGCGAGAATACCTTTCGCGCCCGTGGGCTTTTGGGACGCACTTTTGTCGATTGACTTCGATGAACGCATGGTTGACTCCAATAAGTAAATGAGTGGTGTTCACTGATGGAGACCGCGCGTCAGAGAGACTTATTACCGGCTGTACGCTCACTGGAATCTATGAATTCGATCGATTTCCTCTATCGTGAAATTTCCTGCGCGACCGATGCGGGGGCGCTCAGCCGTTCCCGCTGCCGCCCGGCGCCTTGCGGTCGCGGTACGGGAAGAACCAGGGTTTGCGCTCCATAACCCAGTCCAGGTGCACGTGCTTGGGCTCGCGAAAGGCGTCTAGCCCCTCAGGCCCAAGCTCACGCCCGATGCCGCTGTGGCGCATGCCGCCGAAAGGCGCCGCGTCGTTGTCGGTTAGCGGGTCGTTGATCCAGAAGGTGCCGGCTTTGATCGACTCCATCGCTCGCATCGCTGTCGCGAGGTCCTTGGTGTAAATCGATGCGCCCAGCCCATACTCCGAGTCGTTCGCCAGCCTGATCGCCTCATCGGCATCGGCCACCGTCGTGATCGACAGCACGGGTCCGAAAATTTCCTCGCGCGTCGGGACGCTGCCGTGGCGCACGTTGCTCAGGATGGTCGGCTGGAAGAAGTGTCCGGGGAGTCCCGGCGGCCGGAACGCTCCGCCGCCGAGCGTGAGGGTGGCGCTGTCCTTCAGCGCGCGTACGACCTGATCCTCGACCCGCCGCACCGCTTCTTGCGAAATCAGTGGACCTAAGTCGGTATCGGGCAACATCGGGTCGCCGACTTTGAGCAGAGCGACGTACTCCTGCATTCGCCGCGTGAATTCGACCGCGATTGGCTGCTCGACATAGATGCGCTTGCTCGAGGTGCAGACCTGGCCGGAGTTCAGAAGCCGCGCCCAGGCAACGCCGGGCACCGCGACGTCCAGGTCGGCGTCCTTGAAGACGATGAACGGATCGATCGAACCGAGTTCGAGGTTGACCTTCTTGAGCTGCGCGCCCGCCGCCGCAGCGATCTTGCGACCGACCGCGACGGAGCCCGTGAAGGCGATCAGGTCGACGTCCGGGTGCTCGACGAGCGCGGTACCGGTATCGGCCGCGCCCGTCACGACGTTGACCACGCCGGGCGGCAGCAGGTCATAGACTTCGGCCAGCTTGAGGTTCGACAACGGGTTCTGGTGCGGCGGCTTGCATATCACGGTGTTGCCCGCCGCAATGGCCGGCGCCACCTTCCAAGCCATCAGCAGCAGCGGGAAATTGAACGGCACGATCGCGGCGACCACCCCGAACGGCTCCTTGATCGTGAAGTTGAGCTGGTGGGGCGCGACCGGCGGTATCGAATTGCCGTAGGAAGAGCGCGCCACCTCGCCGTAGTATTCGAAGCACGCTGCCACCCAGTCGATGCAGTCGACGGCCTCGCACAGCGCCTTGCCGGTCTCCTGGGTCATCAGCGACGCGAGCTCGTGTTCGCGGGCGCGGATCCGGGCGCCGATTTCCCGCAACAGCTTCGCTTTCTCGACCCCGGGTACCTTCCACCAGCCGCGGTGCGCCGCCTTCGCCGCGCCGACAGCACGGGCCACCTCCGCGGGCCCACAGTCCGGTACCATGCCGAGCAGTTTCAGCGTCGCTGGATTCTTGATCTCGCGACTCGTCTCGCTGAGCGCGTCGACCCACTCGCCGTTGATCAGCATCTTGTGCATGCCTTGAAGTCCTTAAGCCGCGGAAACGGCCCCGCTATCATGCCTGAGGCTTTGGATGTCCAGATAGCGCTCAAGGCGCCGGCCCATCAGAATGGGCAATGTCCGCTACGCCTGCCAATATGGCTCTGCTCGTCTGGCTCACCCCCTCAATGTTCGCGCTATTTCTGTATGGCGTCGGACAGGGGCTCGTCAAGAAGTACATCGGTGAGGTGTCGCCGGCCCGTTTTTGCCTGTACTTCGTGCTCGCCAAGGCGATCGTCAATCTGTCCTGGTTCTTCACGCATGAGCATCCGTCGCTCTGGTCGGCGGACGGCCGGGGCTTCCTCGAGCTGGGTGTACTCGCCTACATAATCGACGGCAGCGGCTGGATCCTGTACTTCGAGTCGATCATCGCGGGTCCCATCACCATCGTCGGCACGCTGTCGGCGGCCTACCCGGCGCTCACCGTTGTGTTCGCGCGCGTCTTCCTCGGGGAGCAATTGTCTGCCGCGCAGTATGCAGCGGTGGCGCTCGTGATCGGCGGCTGTCTCGGGCTCTCGTATTCGCCGCCGGATGCCGATGTGAAGATTCTCAGCCGGCGCTGGATCCCGCTCGCCTTCCTCGCGCTGACCTGCTGGGCCACGTCCAATACGATAGTCAAGCACGCCTACTCACTTGCCGAGGCGAGCGAGGTCAACCTCATGGTTTGCAATACCCTGGGCGGCATCCTGTCGCTCGGGCTCTATGGCTTCCTCAAGGGCCGGCAGGGAAGGCACTCGGCTCGGGAATACCTGCACTCGTTCGTACCGATGGGGATGATGGCCGGCGGCGACCTGGGCGTGATGATCGCCAGCCGCTACGGCCCGATCTCCATCGTGGTTCCGCTGACCGGAGCCTACCCGGTGGTGACGCTCGCGTTCGCTGCACTGATCCTCAAAGAGCGCATCTCGAAACTCCAGTACGGCTGCGTCGGCGCGATCATCGCCGGCATGGCGCTCTGTCCGCCGTAGAAGCCGAACCGGAGACGACGCCACCCTGCACTCAAAATTTGCACCGGACCCCAGCGGTGGGGTTGATGTTGGTCGTGGACAAGTAGCCGCTGGCCACGCCGTCGTGCACGCCGCTGTACATGGCGCCAAGATAGGCATCGAAGTGCTTGTTGAACCTGAAATCGGCGTCGATCGAATAGGCCTCAAAACTGCCGCTGCAATCGCTGTGTGCGGCCGTCTTGCAACCCGCATGGCTCCCGGTGCCGAAGGCATTCTGACGATAGCCGTAGTAAGCCGCCGTCAGGTCGAGGTTCGGAATGACGGTGTAGCGGGCGCCGGTCCAATACACCTGGACTGTCTTTGAGTTGTTGTAGGCGTCATTCGTAACGAACGCCAGCACATAATCGCCGATGTCATTGAATCCCGCCTCGAGCGGAGTCTTGGGATTGGCGTACTTGATATGCTCGTAGCCGACAAAGAACTTAAGCGGGCTGAACCCGTACCGCGCCATGAGGGCATACGCGGTATTGTCCGAGATGGTCGCTGCCAGGGAGTTTGACGTCGAATAACCCAGTGCCGGAAGTTGGGCGACTTGAGCGGCCGTCAAGGAGGTCGCGGTGATGGCGCTGTTCTCCTTCGAGTAATAGGCATCGATTGATGCACCCGCGTACTCGCCTCCGAGATCCGCCTGCAAGGCGGTGTTGGCCGACCCATTGGCTCCGTTGAACTTGTAAAGCGCGCCCAGGTGCACTCCATGTTCGAAGTCAATAGAGTACTTCAACGTGGAATCCAGCCGATTGTCTTCCTGGGCCCCGCCGCCGGAATAGGTATTCGAGGCGCCGAGCAGGCCGAAGGCTGTCGCGTTGTAGTTGGGATCGTACTGGATGGTGCCGTCCAACAGCAGCGTCGTCTGACGACCGAACGTCAACGTACCGAATCGCGCTGATTTGAGCCCAACCCAAGCAGTTTGGAAGACTTGTCCGGCGGAGCTGCCATCCACCCCGACGGTCTGCGCGCTCGGAGATCGACCGTTGTTCACGGCCAATGATTTCAGCGAATCGGCAATTTCTCCGGACTGCGGATTGAAGAATGTCTCGATCCGGAATATTGCCGACCACTCGTCGCCGATGGCCTCCGTGCCCTGCAGGCCGACTCTCGACTGCCCCATGTTGCTGGGTGTGAGTCCGATCACCGACTGCCGACTGTTCTGCCGCACAATATTGCCGCTGGCGGACGGCCGGTAAGGAGTGAACGGCGCACTGTGAGTGTCATATTGGACACCGATGTCCATGACGCCGTAGAACGTGATGCCATGCCATGTCAGGCTGTCGTCGCCGATGATGCCGGGTCCCGTCTTCTGCTGCGCGCGCGCGGGAAGCGCAGCCGCGAGGGTGCTCAACAATAAGAGCCATGTCCACTTCATCGTTTCTCTTTCGCGTTCGTTTTTGTGCCAATTGATAACGCCTCAATGCCTGATGAATACTATGAATTGCGAATAAGCCGTCCAATGCTCGAATTGCATAAGGCCATAGTCCTTGCAATCCATGGCGCCGCGGTTATGGGCTAATACAAATTTGAGCTAAGCACCCGGGCAACTGAACGCTAATATCTGCGGATATCGAGGCGTCTTAAAGTCGCCGTTACAACGCTGGTCATGGACATCAAAGCACAGCTCTCGCGATTGTGGGCGACTGAGTTTGGGCCCGGGATTGCACCGGAGCTCGCCGAACTCAATCGTGCAATTGAACACCTCTCCGCGGGTCAGCGTGTCGAGCGTGCCATTGAACTTCTTCCGGGCGAGCACGTACTGACCTCGAGCTTCGGCGCCCAGTCGGCGGTCATGTTGCATCTCGTGAACACAGTCATTCCGGGCGTGCCTGTCGTCTTGTTGGACACGGGCTATCTCTTCCCGGAGACCTATGGTTTCATCGATGAGTTGACCGAGAAACTGAAACTGAACCTCAAGGTGTTTCGCGCTGAGTCCTCTCCGGCGTGGCAAGAGACAAGATTCGGAAAGTTGTGGAATCAGGGCCTCTCAGGTATCGAGCGCTACAACCGCATCAACAAACAAGAACCCCTGGATCGCGCGCTGCATGAGCTCCATGCAAGGACTTGGTTTGCCGGGTTGCGCCGCACGCAAGCCAAGACGCGTGCTCGCATTTCTCCAATAGAATTCAAGCGCGGACGCTACAAAGTCCATCCGCTGTTTGACTGGAGCGACCGAGACATCGGTCGTTATCTCGAAAAGCACCGATTACCGTATCACCCCTTATGGAAGCAAGGCTATGTGTCGATCGGTGATTGGCACACGACGCGTTCGCTCGCCGAAGTGGAAAGCCCGGAGGAACTGCGCTTCTTTGGCCTGAAGCGCGAGTGTGGCCTGCACGAATGACGTGCCGAACCGGTATTTTCTAGCCGAAGAACAAGCGCTCACTGACGGTGCCCAGCATCAGTGCGATGAGTATGCGGGTCATTCGCGCGCGTCGGCGAACGGTGATGCGCGAGGCGATCAAGATGCCGGGAATCGAGCCGAGGAGGAGGGCGGCCAACACATTGAAGTTCACGTGACCGAGGAACGCGTGACCCAGACCCGCGATCAGCGTAATCGGCAGTGCGTGAGCGATATCCGTCGCGACGAGGCGGTCTCCGGTGAGCCTCAAGGGATAGAGCGCAAGCAGCATCACGACGCCGAGCGCCCCGGCGCCCACCGAGGTCAACGTAACCGCGACACCCAGCGTCAACCCTGCAAGCGCGGTGAGCAGGACTTTGTGACGCTCCACGTGCGCGAGCGCTCGCGCGGTGATCTTGAGGCCGACGCGTTGCAGTTGCGTTTGAAAAATGAGGGCTAATGCGGTAATCAGGAGAATGATGGCCAGGGCACGCAATGTGATCGCATCGGCGGCACTCGGCGTGCGGCGCGCGAGCCACAATCCGACCACCACCGCCGCCGATCCCGGGACGCTTCCAAGCAAGAGCCGTCCGACGACCGGCCAATCCACACGCCGACTAAATCCAAAGGAGGCGGTCGCCGCGAGCTTCGTTGTCGCCGAAAACAGGAGATCCGTGCCTACCGCGACCGACGGTGATTGCCCAAACACCAGCATCAATATCGGCGTCATCATCGATCCGCCGCCGACGCCGGTGAGGCCGACCATCGTGCCGACCAGAAGTCCCGCGCCTGCGTATAGAGGAATGTTGGTCATGGTGTTTCAACGAAAGATCACGCGTGTCGAATCAAGGCCGCCAATAGCGTACCAGCCGATCACCAGACCCTATAGATCAGGTTGCTATGAGCGTATACCCTGGCCGCACGGTGTGTCTCGGCCCGGATACCGGCCAGGTGATAGCATCTTATGCTTTGGCCCTGGGAAGTGGGAAATATGATCAGAGAAGCCTGCGTTCGGGATTTTGCGGCAGTTGGCGCAGCTGGGATGAGCTGACGCATGGTGCCGGCGGTCGCGTTCTGGAGCGGGGGCAAGGATTCGGGGCTGGCGCTCGACCGCGTGCGGCGCAGCGGCGCCTATGAAGTCCGCGCGCTGATCACGACCGTGAATGCGGAATTCCGGCGGGTTTCCATGCACGGCGTGCGAGAGGAATTGATCGAGCGGCAGTCGGAGGCCATTGGCATACCCGTGCATAGAATGTATGTAGGGGGGCGGGGCAGCAACGATGACTATGTGCCGGCCTTGCGCGCGGCATTGGAGACCTTCAAGAACCGAGGCATCACCAACGTCATATTCGGCGACATCTTCCTCGAGGATCTGCGGCAGTGGCGCGAGAGTCTGCTCGCCGGCTTGTCAATGGCGGGCGTGTTCCCCTTGTGGCAGGAGGATACCCGCGCGCTGGCTCAGGAATTCATCGATCGACGCTTCAAGGCCATCATCTGCTGCACGAACGATGCTCACTTGACGCAAAGTGCGGTGGGCCGCCCATTGGACGCGGCCTTCATCCGGGAGTTGCCGGCCGGCGTCGATCCCTGCGGAGAGAATGGCGAATACCACAGTTTCGTTCATGACGGACCGATCTTTCGGCAGCCCGTGGCCTTTGAACTCGGCGAGATTGTGTACCGGCCGCTGCTACCCGCTGCGGAGACGGGTAACACTTCGGGAACGTCGGCCGCTTCGGCGGCGAATATTCCCATTCCGGCGGCTTCCGGCCCGACCACGACCAAGGGATTCTGGTTCGTGGATCTGCTGCCGGTTTAGCCGCGCGCAACAATCGAACGCCACATCACCCAGGGCGCTGCCACACGTAGGCTACCGATTGATGTGCAGCACGTACTTCGCGCAGGATTCCTTCGCGACATAGCTATCGGGGAAGGGCGATTCGCTGCACTTGCGGCGCGTGACCTCATCCAGTGCCGGAAATTCGTTATTCACCACGAGCCGGTTCCACGCGGCTACCTCTTCATGTCTGCATCCCGCGGCAACAGCGGCTTGATCCGACGCTGACGCCGTCACTCTGTTGCAATACGCGGCAATACGATCTGCGGCGCTCGGATCGGTCGCTTTCACCGTCACGAGGTCTGCGGGAATCGCCGGCGCGGCCGCGACGTCCGCATTGGCAGCCACAGCCGCAGCCGCAGCCGCAGCCGGAGGCGCAGGCGCAGCCAGAGCCACAACCGGCGCCGGGGCTGAAGCGGTAGCGGGAGCCGGCGCAATCGCGACAGTGGACACCTCCGCTGCCGCACGGCTCGGCGTTTTCTCGGACGCGGTCAAAGTTCCGGAAGCCGGGAGAGGCTGTACGATCACAGACGGTTGCGCCGTATTCGGCAGAGCTGCTTCCGGCGCCGCCGGCGCAGGCGCTGGTATCCGGCCCGGCGCCGCGACCGTGGATTCGCCTGCCTCGCTGACTGCGGAGTCGGCGGCCGTTGCAGTCGGCTCGGCAATCGCCACGGCAACATCCGCTTCGGCGGCGTTGCGGTGACGTGATTTTTTCTGTGTGGTGACCGTTTCTGTGGCTCTCCGAGGCGCTGCCGCACGTTCCGCGCAATCATATCGCCACAGATGCGCGCTCGGCATGTCGGGGAGCGCCGTCATGGATGCGCTCAGGCGGCAACCCTCCGCGGGGATGCTTTCGTGCGCGGTTGCGGCACAATTCTTGGAAACGATGTGGTCTCGCTTACCCTCGCCGAGTTGTGCCGAAATGCTGTCGCCGCGTGATAGACACGCGGCCTTCGGCATGGGACCCACGATGTAGACAGGCGCGACTCCCTTCTCATTGGGCAAGAACACCGCAAGATAGGCTTGAGTGGAGCCGGCATCGACGGATACCAAGGCACAACCGCTGCCCTGCGGGGTCGCAATCGTCCGCTGTGTGCCGTCGCGTTGAATCTTGTCGCATAGAACGTCAACCGTTTCGCCTTTGACCAATTCCGCGGCTGCCGCCTTCTGATCGTCGTTGAGCATCATCTCGGCGCTGTTGTCGCGACCGGTCAGCAGTCTGAGCACCGGGTGACCGGAAGCGTCCTCGTCGATTTCCGCAACGGCGCCCGTGATGCGAATACGGCTGCTGCCGATCCGGCTCTGTGTCGCCACGGCGTTCGCACTGTAGGCCTGAAAGAGCTGTTCTGCCGTGATCTGATAGACCGGACGCGCTCCTGCGTCGGACTCGCGCGAAGACCGCTCGGCAATGGCCGGTTGCATGGCGGCATGCAATGGCCCCGCCGGGGCGGGGTGCTCGGCCCGTGCCGCGTGGTCCGCCGCCCCGGGGTGCTCGGCCTTGCGGCCGAACTGGCTGATGAGCGCGTTCAGCTGATTGGGCGGCAGGTACCAGAGCGCCGCCGCGATCAGGCACAGCACTGCGAGCGCGATGAGCATGCCGATAAAACTGCGCTTCGCGCGCGGCTTCAGGCGGGGTGCAGCCGCTGCAGCCGCCGCAATGGGTGCGCCGCAATTGGGACAAGTCGCGGCCAGGTTCGATACCTGGTGAGCACACTCGTTGCAGGCGATGATCGCCATTAGAAGCGAAGCCCCAATCTGATCGGCACGAATTGCAGGCTGTTGTTGTTGTTGGGGAGGAAGTGTTGGTAGCGTGCCTCGATGAAAAAGGAGGTGCGCTGCGCAAGCGCGACTTCAAACCCGATCCCGGCGTTCCAGGATCTTTGCCAGGCGCTGGTGCTGACTTGTTCCGCCGTGATGGCAGGGAAGTATCCTGGCCCACAAAAGTAGAAGCCGCACACGGTGCCGTTGACAATCGAGACCTGACGCAAATCAGTTTGTTCGCGGTACCAGCCGAAGCCGCCAAACAGATACAACTTCGCGCGCGAGGATCGGTGCGCCAGATCCAGCTGCAGATCCGCGTCGCCCCCATAAACGTTCAGGTCGCCTTCCGTGAAATTGCCCGGCTGCAGATTCAGGTAATTGTTCTTGGCCCGTAACCAGTTGTAGCTTCCGTCGACCCGCAAGCCCAATGGCAGTGCCGAGGTCGGAAACCAAGTGAACCCCAGTCCTGCATTTCCACCACCGTCGAAGTTTCGATCGGTCGATCCCGTCGTGGCGGTGTATCCGCCGTCGATGTGCACTTCAAATGGTCGGTATTTGAGTTCAGGACCCCGCGGCGGCGCATAGTGCTCGACGCGCAGTGGCATCGCTGGCGGCGGCACCGGGGATGAAGGCGGCACCGGGACTGCGGATGGCGAGGCATAGCGGACACTGTAGCCGCGCGCTTCGAGACAGGCACTCATCGCGCGCCGGTAATCCGAACGGCGTTTGGCAAGATCGCCCGGCGAACCGGTACTGCTGGGGTCGGACGGATCGAAGCCGGTCTGGCCCACGGCCCAGCTGTGACATGCATAGCGATCAGCGGACTGTTGATCCTGGCTCTGACCGTTTTTCGGATAAATCAACAAGCCCGCCGGTGCGCCCAATGCAGGCCCGCTTTGCGAGGGCTCAGGGTTCGCGGGGGTTTGGGGCAGGGCAACGCTCGACACGGCGAGCAGCAAGGATACATAGGCAAATCGACACGCAGTCTGTGTAATCATGGCATCCACCGGATCCGACGCACTCGGCCTCAGCAACTCAACACTGTCTGTATCTGCTGAAAATTTTAAGCACAACGCACGATTAAAAAAAATCAGACAACGCCGCATTTCAGCCAACAGTTGGACGATGGCCGAAAAGATTTGCGAAGAGCTTTGATGCTGCGCATCACAATCGAGTTGCGTCGCGCAAAATCCATTCCGCGCGTGAACCAAGACGGTTCGGGATTCTCCAGTGCCTGCGGCTCCTGGATCGAGGGGCCGTATCGCTACGGCCCCCCGTCGTCGCCTATTTCACCGGCGCCATCACGTGCTGATAGGGCGTGCCGGCCCACATGATGTAAGGCACGCTGGTATCGGGATCCGCGGCCTTCGGATACTGGTCGTAGAAACTGGTGTCGGCACCCACGACCATGACATGCGGCCCGGTCTTCACCCAATGGTTCTCGGCGGTGGGCTTTTCCGCGTAGGGGTCGGTATTGCTCGCATCCGTGCCGCCCTCGAGCATGTACATCAAGCCGACTTTACCGGCGGCGGGGGTTTTGTGTCCCACCCACGCGTGAATCCATTCCATCGCATTGGCATCGGCGCACATCGGATCGGGACCCGGTGTCGCAGGATTGTCAG